>Ga0335069_10010940_pt1 | contig 12828 bp, 12 predicted proteins | sample Lox_Sample_11_FD_206714 | JGI IMG/M metagenome (GOLD analysis project Ga0335069, IMG submission 206714) | Soil microbial communities from Loxahatchee National Wildlife Refuge, Florida, United States - Lox_Sample_1.1 | ecosystem: Environmental > Terrestrial > Soil > Wetlands | place: USA... | reverse complement strand
CCAAAACCGCCTGATGGTGGTGGAAGCCTCGGGGGTGAGACTGGCCCTGATTTACTCCAACTTCAAGGCCTACGCGGTGGACAACGCCTGCACCCACCTGGGAGGATCCTTGGGAAAAGGAAGCCTCAAGGGCCAAACCATCGTGTGTCCCCTGCACCACTGGTCCTACCACTTCGCCACGGGCCGGGTGGTGGAAGGCGTTTCGGACCAGAATCTCAAGACCTACGAGACCAAGATCGAGGACGGCAAGGTTTTCGTGCGGATTTGAGGGGCCTTGCCTTAGAATCAAATGGAACTCAAAAGCCAAAGGGCCTCCCATGATCGTCGGAACGGGCGTGGATTTAATCGAGATTGAGCGCGTCAAGGCGGCGCACGAAAGGCACGGGCGGCGGTTCCTTGAGCGCCTCTTCACCCCGGGTGAAGCCGCTTATTGCCTGAGGAAAAGCGACCCCTATCCCTCGCTGGCGGGCCGCTTCGCCGCCAAGGAAGCCGTGATCAAGGCCTTCAGCCACGGTTTCGGCGGCCGCTGGAAATGGTCCCAGATCGAGGTGGTGAAGGAGCCCAGCGGCAAGCCTTCCTTGAAGTTGACCGGCGTCTTCGAGGAGCTGCGCCGGCAACGCGGCATTGGGTCCCTGCACCTATCCATCGCCCACAGCAAACGGGACGCCACCGCCTGGGTCCTCCTGGAGAAAAATTAAATGAAGCCGCCCGCCTACCAACCCCGGGTTTTCACCGACCGTCAATTGACTTGGGTCTGGTTTTTCTTCCTCTTGATTTTAGGCGCCGCCACCCGCTGGACCCTGCTTTCGAATAACGCCACCGAGAACACCGACGGCATTTTGAACCTCACTTATTTCTCCCCGGACCGGGTGCCCACCCCCCGTTTCGTGCTATTGCCGGGTTATCCGGCGCTGGTTTGGGCCGGGGAGAAGCTCGGCTTCTCGGGAATCCTCTGGGGCCGCTCCTTGGCCTCCCTGGCGGGGTTGCTTTTCCTCATCCCGCTTTGGCGTTTGGCCAGGCGTTGGATGTCGGTCGAAATGACGGGCATGGTCTGCCTGATGGGGCTCGTCTCGCCGCTTTTGTGGCAATGGTCGCTGCGGGTCATGGCCGACACCCTGTTGCTGCTTTGTTTTTGGGCTTCGGTGGAAAGGCTTTGCGAAGCCATGTTGGAACAAGACGAAAAAGCCTGGGTGGAAGCCTGCCTCTTCGGCGCGGGGGCGGCCCTGGCCCGGCCCGAGGGGTTCTTACTGCTGCCTTGGCTGCTCGCCGCGGGGTGGAAACTGAGAAACCGGGTGGAGGTCCGAAACCCCCTGCTGGCGGCGCTGGTCTGGGCGGTTCCGCTGGTTTTTTTGGGGCCGCACCTTTCGTTGATCCTCCAGGCCTATGGGGAAGGCCTGCATCTGGGCAATCCTTTGGCCAACCTGGCCGAGCATTTTTACGCCTACCTGACCCAGCCGGTTTATCTCTTCACCCCGCTGATTTTCTTCCTGTCCCTGGGGGGGCTCTGGCGCATGGGCACGGTCAAGAGCCCCCTGGGCCGGGTCTGGCGGCGCGTCCCCTTGCCCCTTTGCCTGCTACTGCTCCTCACCCGCCTTTTTCCCACGGCCTACCAGGATCGGTATCTTTTGATCTTCCTGCCGGTTTTCCTGGTGGGGGCGGGCTTTGAGCTGGAGACCTTGTTCCTGGAATGGAAAAAGAAACGGGGAAACCTCTGGGCCATGGTGCTCAAGAACGGCCTTTTGACCTTGGGACTCCTCTATCAAATCACCTTTTCCATGATGGCCATCGCCTACCAGACCGATTCCTTCGGCGACATCCGCCGCTCGGCCGAATACCTGAAGACCCTGCCGCCGAACGCGGTCATTTATTCCGACGAAGTCCCCAAGACCCGCTATTGGTCCGGGCGGGACATTGAGCCCCTGGTGCTGCCCTTCAAGCCCAACCCGGGCGACTACCTGTTGCTGCATTCCTTCTATACGCCGCGGTTGGGATTCGTGGACCAGACCCTCCGGGACCGGCACGGGGCCGAGATCCTCTATACCAACGCCAGTTCGGTGGTGCCGCTCTTGACCGACGTGATGGCCGATCCCGCGGTGCAAAACCGGGTGGCGGCCACGGGTTTCCGGTTCCAGACCCAGGATTTCGAGAGCGTGCTTTACCAAATCCACCGCTAGCGAGGAAAAAGCCGTGAAACTCGCTTATTCCCAAGACCTCAAACGAATCGATGCCCTGGCGGCCGCAAAATACCGGATTCCCCTGGCGCGGCTCATGGAACGGGCGGCGGGGGCCGCCTTGCGGGTCTTGCGCCGAAAGGCCGGGTCCTTCCCGGGCAAAAAAATCGGGATCCTCTCGGGCAAGGGCCACAATGGGGGGGACGGGCTGGCGCTGGCCCGGCTTTTGAAAAAGAAGGGCGCTTCGGTCAAGGTGTTTTTGGCCGCGGCCCCGGGGGACTTGAGCGCCGAAACCGCGCGGCAATACCAAAAGGCCAAGGCCGCCCGGGTCCCCCTTGAAACCATGGGAAAAAAATTAAACCCCGCCCGGGCCAAAGCTTTCTTCGATTCCTCGGATCTTTTGGTGGACGGCCTTTTAGGCACCGGGCTTTCGCGCGCCCCGCGGGGATTGGTCAAGGCCCTCATTCAAAAAGCCAACCGGTCGGGCAAGCCCATCCTGGCCCTGGATGTCCCCTCGGGTTTTTCGGCGGACGAGGGCAGGCCCCTGGGCGAGGCGATCCGGGCCCGTTGGACGGTCACCTTCGGCCTGCCCAAGCCCGGCTTCTACATGCCGGGCGCCCCGTCTTACACGGGGGAAATCCTCCTCGATAAAATCGGTTTTCCCCCGGCCTTGCTGCAGGAATCTTTTCTTTCGGCCGAATTGACCGACGCTCGCATGGTCAAAGGATTCCTGCCCCGCTATGACGGCGAGGTCCACAAGGGGACCCGGGGACGGGTCTTGGTGGTGGCGGGTTCCCCCGGATTGACCGGCGCGGCGGCCCTTTGCGCCTGGGGCGCCCAGCGCATCGGCGCCGGGTTGGTGACGGTGGCCTGCGCGAAAAGCATCTATCCCATCCTGGCCGTGAAATTGACCGAAAGCATGACCGCGCCCCTGCCTGAGACGGGCGGCGGGTTCCTCTCGCCGAAGGCCGAGGGGAAGCTCTTGGGCCTTTCCCAAAGGATGGATTCCCTGGTCATCGGGCCGGGCCTGGGCCGCAACCCCAAGACGGCCCGTTTGTTGCAAAAATTATTGCCGCGCCTACGCGCGCCCATGGTCCTGGACGCGGACGCCCTTTTTCTCTTGGCGGGGAAGGGGTCTTGGCTCAAAAGGGCCTTGGCCCCGGCCTTGCTCACCCCCCATTCGGGCGAGGCGGCCAGGCTCCTGGGGACCACGGCCGAGGCCGTGGAGCGCCGGCGCCTTGACATTGCGAAGCAAATCGCCCGTGAGTATAATGCGGTGGTTGTGTTGAAAGGCCCGCATACGGTGATCGCGGATCCCCAGGGCCGGGTGCGGATCAACCCCACGGGCAACCGGGGATTGGCCACCGGAGGCACGGGTGATGTTTTGTCCGGCATCCTGGGCGGCCTTTTGGCCCAAGGCTTGAAACCCTTTGACGCCGCCGCCGCGGGGGTCTACCTGCATGGTTTGGCCGGCGAAAAAGCCTCCCAAATGCTCGGCCCGGACGGACTTTTGGCCGGCGACTTGTTGCCCATTCTTCCCGGCCTGCTCAAGCGGGTCCGGTAATAAACACTGGAGCTTCCATGCCCATCGATCCCGCCCTTCAAACCCAATGGGACGCCTTCCTCAAGCTCATCCAGGTCAAGGAAGCCAGGCTTTTTGACCACCTCAAAAAAGGCCGGATCAAGGAAACCACCAAATATAACGTGATTTTGGCCTCCCCCAACGCCGAGACGCATAAAGAAATAGAGGTGGGGCTCAAAGTCTACCATGATAAGATAACCGAGCTCGTGCCCACGATTTTCGGCGGCAACCGGGGCATCAAGGCCGAGCTGGTATCCGAGGCCGAATGGGAATCCATGGCCCCCGCGGCCAAACCCGCGGCGATGCCCGCCAACCTGTCCTCGGACCAAAACGAGCTTTTGAAGGTTTTGGAAGGGTCCATCCGGCAGAAGATTGAGGCCGAGCTTCGGGCCGCCATCGAGGCCGAGGTCATGAGCGGCAAGGGGCAGGAACAGCTCTTGGCCCGCCTGAAGGAAGACCTGGAGCAGGAAGAAGGGCAGCATCGACTGGCCCTGCGCATGGGCCACATCGCCGAGGGCGACAAGGCCCTGGAAAAATTGACGGCGGCCTGGCAACAGGCCAAGCAGAGCGGGGACGGCGGCGACCCCTGGTTGGAAGTCAAAAAGTGTTTGCTGGAACTTTTGGACACGACGGTCCAATTGACGCAATCGTAAATTTTCAGGTCCGTTTCGGGAGGCGGCATGGAGAGCTATTCGGTGGGTCCGGCTTTGGGTTATCTGTTCTTGTCCTTGGTGGCCTGGTCGGTGACCTTCGCGGTGGTGGTGTTCGGCATCATGCTGCGCCGCAAGATCCTCTTATGGGACGATAATTGGAAGGAAACCCTGGAACAGGGGGGCCTGTCCATCAAGGATTACGCCGACGACTTGAAGCGCACCCATGAGAAAATCCGCTCCACCAGCCGACTGCTGGGTTTTTTCCTGGTCGTGATCTTCCTCTTGATGGGCCTCTTGGTGTACTTGGGCGTGATCCAGCGCCCCGTCCTGGGCCCGGCCCAGGTGGAACAGGGGCTTTGGCTTTTGGCCCTGCTTTCCCTTTCGGCGGTCCTGCCGGCTTACGTCAATTTCTCGGTGGGCGCTTATCTGGCCGAGACCATGTTGTTGAAGGCCAATGTGTTCGTCTATAAGGAAGTCCGGGAAGAGTATAAAGAGAAGAAGGCCAAGTTGAAGCTTTTGGAAAGAACCCGCGAGATGAAGGCCCAGCGGGAAGCGGCCAAGGCCGCGGCGGCCCTGGAAACCAAGGCGGCCAAGTAGCCTCCCCTGCCGCGCCTCCGGCTTTTCGGGGAGGCGCCTCACCCTTTCGGATCAAGAGGTCCCCTTTTGCGAAAATTATTCATTTTATTTTTCCTTTTGCCGCCGCTGGCCCCTTGGGGTTGCGCGACCTTGGGCGTGATGGACTCCACGCTTGAGCTCAAGGTGACGCCCCTGCCCCTTTACCGGGGGAAGCCGGCCCTGGCCGAGATCAACGCGCCGATGGACGCCACCCAAGTGGTGGGCACGGTGGAAGTCATGGGTTCGCCCCAACTGCTCTTCCGCAAGGACGAGAAAAAACGCGAGTGGTATTTTTACGGCGCCATCCCCTTCTCGCCCTGGGTGAACCCGGGGGTCTACAAGGTCCGGGTGAGCGCGTCCCTGCCCCAGGGCCCGCCGCACTACACCGAGGCGCAGGTGGAACTTAAATGAAGTTCCCCGGGCTTTTGTCCGTCGTCATCCCGGCCTATAACGAGGAAGGGGCGGTGGCCCAAACCATTGGGCGCACCCGCGCGGCCCTAAAAGCCGCCAAGGTCCCCCATGAGATCATCCTGGTGGACGACGGGAGCTCCGACGCCACCGCGCTCAAGGCGCGGGGCGCCAAGGCCCAAGTGATTTCCATGGGCGAGAACCGCGGCTACGGCGCTTCCTTGAAGGCCGGCATCCGGCAGGCGAAGGGCGACTTCATCGCGATCCTGGACGCCGACGGGACCTACCTGCCCGAGGAGCTGCCATTGCTGCTCAAGGTCATGGACACCAACGACATGGTGGTGGGCGCCCGCACCAGCCCCGGGGCCGCCATCCCGAAGCTGCGGCGGCTTCCCAAATGGTTCCTGGGCCAATGGGCCAATTACCTGGCCGAGCGCAAGATCCCCGACCTGAATTCGGGCATGCGGATTTTCAAGAAAAGCGCCATGGCCCGCTATGAGGGCCTTTTCCCGAACGGCTTCTCCTTCACCACCACCATCACCCTGGCGCTGGAATGCCACGGCTACATTGTGCGGTATGTGCCCATCCGCTACCTGCCCCGGGTGGGGGAGTCGAAAATCCGCCCTTTTCGCGACACCCTCAACTTTTTCGCCCTGGTTTTGCGGGTGGTCATGTATTTCAAACCCTTGAAGATTTTTATCCCCCTGAGCGGTATCATCTTCTTAGCTTCCCTGGCGTCCGCCCTCCGGGCCCACGAGGAAGGCTTGGGCCTGACAGCCCCCACCCTTTTACTGTTCGTCGCAGGCCTCCAGATCGCCGCTTTGGGTCTCTTGGCCGATCTGCTGGTGAAAAGAGGCCGCTAATGAAAGTTTTGCTCATCAACCCCCCTTCCGAGCACATGATCACCACCAACATCCCCTCGGTCATCGACGAGGAGCGGGGCTACAACCCGCCCCTGGGACTTCTTTACGTGGCGGGCTACGCCAAGGCCAAGACCGCCCACGAGATCCGCGTGCTGGATTGCCAGGTCGAGGAAACCACCCACGCGGACGTGGAAAAGCGCATCCGGGAATTCATGCCCGACGTGGTGGGCATCCAGACCCTCACCTTCACGCTCATCGACGCGCGCATGGTGGCCCAGGCCGCCAAGCGGGCCAACCCCGCCTGCCGCGTGGTCCTCGGCGGGCCCCACGTGCATATCTTCGCCCGGGAAACCCTGATGATCCCCGAAGTGGATTTTGCCATCAAGGGCGAGGGGGAATTGGCCTTCACCCAGCTTCTGTCCGCCCTGGAAGGGCTCCTGAGTTACGACAAGGTTTTCGGCTTGGCCTACCGCGACGCCCAAACGGGCGCGGTCAAGGACAACCCGCCGGCGCCGCCCGTGGAGGACCTGGACAGCCTGCCCTATCCGGCCCGGGAACTGACGCCCATGCACAAGTACTACTCGCTCATCGCCCGGCACAATCCCATCACCACCATGTTCACCAGCCGGGGTTGCCCTTACCGCTGCCTCTTTTGCGACCGGCCCACCATGGGCCGCCGCTTCAGGAGCCACTCGGCCTTGGCCGTGGTCAACGAGATGGAAGCCTGCGTGAAGCTGGGCATCCGGGAATTCTTCATTTATGACGACACCTTCAACGTGAACCGCAAGCGCGTCTTTGAGATCTGTGACGAGATCAAAAAGCGCAAACTCGGCATCGCCTTCGACATCCGGGCCCGGGCCGACCGCATGGACGAGGAGATGCTCAAGGAATTGGCCTCCGCGGGCTGTGACCGCATCCACTATGGGGTGGAGTCGGGCAACGCCGAGGTGCTGGAGACCCTGATGAAGGACCTAGACCTGGACCACGCCCGCAAGATCTTCAAGGCCACCCGCAAGTACGGCATGAAGACCCTGGCTTATTTCATGATCGGAAACCCCGGCGAGACCCGGGAAATGGCCCTCAAGACCATCGAGTTCGCCAAGGAACTGGACCCGGACTTCGTGCATTTTTCCGTCTTGACGCCCTTTCCGGCCACCGCCATCTATTACAAGGCCCTGGAAGAGGGGCGCTTCGACCATGACTATTGGGCGGACTTCGCCAAGAACCCCACGCCGGACTTCAAGCCCCGGCTTTGGGAGGAGCACATGAACCGCGAGGAATTGATCGAGCTGCTCAAGTTCGCCTATAAGTCCTTCTACCTGCGGCCCAAGATCGTGATGAAGAACATGAGCTATACCCACACCCCGCTGGACTTCTTCCGCAAGGCCCGGGCGGGTTTGAAGATGATCCGCATCTAAAGTTTCCGTCCGTACCGCGCAGGGGCTGGCCGCCTTATCCTCCACTTGGGGAAGAAACCGCATGTTCAAAAAATCGCTGCCCATCGTCCTCGGCCTGGGATTGTTCGCGCTCATCCTCAAGCGGGTGGATTTGGGGGCCACCTGGGACCTGCTCAAGACCGCCGACCCCAAGCTTTGCCTGGCGGCCTTCCTTTCCCTGGTGCTGATGGTTTACCTCAAGGGCCTGCGCTGGAGTTTTTTGCTACGCCTCCAGGGCCACCGCTATTCGGTGTGGAACTGTTTCCTCATCTATATGGGCAGCCTCTTTTGGGGCAACGTGACCCCGGGCCGGGCGGGCGACTTCATGAAGGTGCTTTACCTTAAAGACGACTTGGGGCTTTCCATCGGCGCCGGCATGTCCAGCGTCCTGGTGGACCGGGTCTTCGACCTTTATCTTCTGCTCATCCTGGGAAGTTTCGGCATCCTGGCCTATCCGGGGGCCCTGGGCCTCAGCCCCCAGGTGGTGCACCTGATTTGGATTTTCTTCGGCCTGCTCATCGCGGCGTCCTTGGTGGCCTTCAACCGGACCGTTGGGGAAGCGCTGATCCGGCTTGTCTTTGAGCGGGTGCTGGGCCCCAAGCTGAAGGAAAAGGCGGGGCAGGCTTTCGGCGATTTCCACGCCGGCATGGAGGCCTTCTACAGCCCCCGGGTTCTTTTCCCCGCGCTTTTATCCCTGCTGTCCTACGCGCTCTTTTTTGAGGGATCTTCCTGGATGGCGCAGGCGCTGGGCCTTTCCATCAACATTTTCTACCTGTCCTTCTGCCTGTCGGTGGTCAACATCGTGTCGCTGCTGACGCTGCTGGGCATGGGCACCCGGGAAGGCACGCTCATCCTTTTGTTCGGTTTCATCGGCTTGTCCCAATCCCAGGCCCTGGCTTATTCGCTGCTGATCTTTTTCGTGGGAACGGTGCTTTTCACCCTGCTTTGCTTCCTTTGCTTCCTACTCAAACCCATCCGCTTTAAAAACGCTTTTTAACCGGCTTTTTTCCCCGGCCCCCACCCCTCGTCGGCGTTGTCGGGGCTGGGGCGCGGTGCTATAGTGTCGCCCCCGCGGCTTTTAAGCGGCGGGAGCCAGGGACCGGGGGAAGTTTCGGATGGGCAAAGTCATCTGCATCACCAACCAAAAGGGCGGCGTGGGGAAGACCACGACCACCGTGAACTTGGCGGCCTGCCTGGCGGCGGTGGAAAAACGAACGCTGCTCATCGACATGGACCCCCAGGGCAACGCCTCCAGCGGCGTGGGGCTCGACAAGACCCAACTGTCGCCCAACATCTACCAGGTGCTCATGGGCGAGGCGGACATCCAGGACGCCATCCAACCCACCGAATTGCCCAAGCTATTCTGCCTGCCTTCCAACAGCCACCTCATCGGCGCGGAAGTGGAGTTGGTGGGATTGGAGAACCGCGAGGGGCGGCTCAAGGCCGCGCTGGACACGGTCATTTCCCAGTACGACTATTTCCTCATCGACTGCCCGCCGTCCTTGGGCTTCCTGACCTTGAACGCCTTGATGGCCGCCCACTCGGTTCTGATCCCCGTCCAGAGCGAGTATTACGCCCTCGAGGGCCTCAGCTCGCTCATGGAAACCGTCCAAATGGTCCGGGAAAACCTGAACCCCAAGCTGGAAATCGAGGGGGCCCTCCTGACCCTCTATGATTCCCGCACCCGCCTGGCCAGCCAAGTGTCGGACGAAGTGAAGAAATTTTTCGGCGATAAAGTGTACAATACGGTCATTCCGCGCAACGTCCAGCTTTCCGAATCGCCGTCCTTCGGCAAGCCCATCATCCTCTACGACATTAGGTCCAGCGGGGCCCAGGCCTACTTGAACCTGACCAAGGAGATATTGAACCATGACTAAAAAAGCGCTCGGCCGCGGATTGGAAGCCCTCATCCCCAAGAAGGTGGTCACCGCCCTTGAGGAGCAGAAGAAAACCGGCGCCCAGCCGATCCCCCTGTCCAAGATCCGACCCAACCCCTACCAACCCCGCAAGACCTTCCGGGCCGAGGACCTCGCCGAACTGGTGTCCTCGGTGAAGGAAAAGGGCGTGCTGCAGCCCATCCTGGTGCGCCGCCGCGCCGAGGGCTGGGAGATCATCGCGGGGGAGCGCCGCTTCCGGGCGGCCCAGAAGCTGGGGCTCCTGACCATTCCGGCCGTCGAGGTCACGGCGTCCGACGTGGAGTCGCTGGAAATCGCGCTCATCGAGAACCTGCAGCGCGCCGACCTGTCCCCCCTGGAAGAAGCCGACGGCTACCAGCGGCTGGTCGACGAGTTCCAGATGACCCAGGAGCAGATCGCCCTCAAGGTGGGCAAGGACCGCTCCTCGGTGGCCAACGCCCTGCGGCTCCTTCGGCTCGCCCCCGAAGTGAAGGCCCTGGTGGCCTCGGGGCGCCTTTCCGCGGGACATGCCCGCGTGGTGGCGGGGGTGGTCACGCCCTTGGAGCAGAAAAAACTCGCGGAGAAAATCATCGGCCAAGGCCTGACCGTGCGGGAAGCCGAGCGGTGGCTCCAGGGCCAAAAGGGGCCGGTGAAGAAAAACAAATCCCTGGCCCGGGGCAAGGACCCTAACGTGGCGAAACTGGAGGAAGATTTGCGCCGCTGGTTGGGCACCAAGGTGCTCATCAAAACCCAGGGCCGGCACAAGGGGACTCTTTGCTTGGATTATTATTCCTTGGACGACTTGGACCGAATTTTAAGCCTTTTCCGCAAAGCCGGCTTGAGATAAAATGAAAAACCCGGGGAAAACCCCCGGTCATTAACAGCAAGGAGTCGACAGTGCCTCAAACCCCTGCGGAAATCATCGCGAAAAAAATTGAATCGGAAGCCAAGCGGTTGGCCCCGTTGGCGGTTGTGCGCATCGATTATTCCAACTACAAGGACGACGGCGCGGACATCTACATCTACGCCCCCCGGAAGGTCGCGGACATGTTGCGGGACCGCTTGAAGGCCGCCATGGAAGCCGAACTTCGCAAGGCCAAGGGCGTGCGCGCCCGCCTGTTGATGGAAGACATCGAGAACATGACGGCTGAAGCCAAGAAGAAATACGGCATTCCGGTCGCCTGATTCTTTTTATTTCGCCAAAACCGTAAAACGTTTTTGGTTGCCGAAAAGAAGCCGGGTTTCGGTTAAACTCAAAGCCTCTTCCCGCTAAAAGGCGGGAAGGGGCTTTTTCATGTCCTTTTCCCACGGAGCGCGTCATGGCGAAACCCAGGTTGTTCCTTTTGGACGGCGCGGCGGTGGCCTATCGTTCTTATTACGCCTTCATCAAGAACCCCCGCACCACCACGAAGGGGCTCAACACTTCGGCGGTCTTCGGCTTCCTCACGACGCTGCTCATGATTTTGGAAAAGCAGAAACCCGAGTATTTCGCCGTGGTGTTCGACAGCTCCGAACCCACTTTCCGCCACAAGATGTACAAGGACTACAAGGCCAACCGGCAGGAGATGCCCGAGGACTTGGGCCAGTCCTTTCCTTATATCTATCAGATGGTCAAGGCCCTGGGGCTCCCCCTTTTGGTGAAGCCGGGCTACGAGGCCGACGACATCATCGGCACGATGGTCGGACGGGCCCAAAAAGAGAAGATCGACAGCGTCATCGTGTCCGGCGACAAGGACTTCATGCAGCTGATCGGGCCCGGCGTCAAGATGTTCCGGCCCAAGTGGCCCGACGACTGGTCCCTGGCCGACGAGAAGGACGTGATGGAAAAGTTCGGCGTCAAGCCCGAGCAGGTCATCGACGTCCTGGCCCTCATGGGGGACGCCTCGGACAATGTGCCCGGGGTGCCGGGCGTGGGCGAAAAAACCGCCACCACCCTCATCCAGGAATATGGTTCCTTCGACAACCTCTTTAAGAACCTGGATAAGATCCAAAAACCCAAGCTGCGCGAGGCCTTGGCAACAAACCGCAAGCTGGCGGACCTTTCCAAGGAACTGGTGACCATCCATTGCGAGGTTCCGATCAAGGAAAAAGCCAAGGACCTGACCTGCGGGAAGCCCGACCTGCCGGCCTTGCGGGAGCTTTTCAAGGAGCTGGAATTCAACCGCAGCGTGAATCGGGTCGAGGAATACGCCTCGAAATTCGGCCCCCTGGACCTGGTGCTGGAAAGCCCGCAAGAGAAAGCCGGCGGCAAAAAAGAAAAGAAAGCCAAAAAGGAAAAAGCCGCCCCGGCCGAGCCCGTCCCGGCCCCCAAGCTCCATGTCTCGGACAAGTACCGCGCGCTCCTGACCGAAGCGGACATTCAAAAGGCCTTGGCGGCGGCCGCCCAGGCGGGGGAAGTGGCGGTGGACACCGAGACCACGGGATTGGACCCCTTGACCGTCGACCTGGTGGGTGTGTCGCTTTGTTGGAAGGAAAAAGAGGCGGTCTTCATCCCCCTGGCGGGCCTGGGCAAGGAAAAGGTGCTGGGGCTGCTCAAGCCCTTCCTGGAGAACCCCAAGGTCAAAAAGGGGGGACAGAACAGCAAATACGATTGGGCGGTCTTCAAGAGCCACGGCATCGACCCCCAAGGATTCGCTTTCGACACCATGCTGGAAAGTTTCCTTTTGGATTCCTCCTACCGCCAGCACGGTTTGGACGCCATCGCGCTCAAGCATTTCAACTACACCAAGATCCCCACCAGCGCCCTGATCGGCGCGGGTAAAAAACAGATCACCATGGACCAAGTGCCGGTCGAGGTCCTGGCCCAATACGCGGGCGAGGACGCGGACTTCACCTTGCGGGCCCATCATTTGTTCGAGCCCCGCATCAAGAAGGAAGGCCTGGAGAAGCTTTACCGGGAGGTGGAGCTGCCCCTCATGCTGGTGCTGGAGGACATGGAGCGGATGGGCATCTGCGTGGACTCGAGGATTTTGCGGCAATTGTCCTCGGAAGCCGAGGCGGAGCTCAAGAAACTCACCAAGAAGATCTTCAAGGAAGCCGGCGAGGAATTCACCATCGGCTCGCCCCAGCAGCTGGGCAAGATCCTGTTCGAGAAGATGCAGGTGCAGAAGATCGCGGGGACGAGGGTCAAGAAAACCAAGACGGGTTACGCCACCGACGTGGACGTGCTGGAGGCCCTGAAGGGAGTCCCCATCGCCGACTTGGT
>Ga0335069_10010939_pt1 | contig 12829 bp, 8 predicted proteins | sample Lox_Sample_11_FD_206714 | JGI IMG/M metagenome (GOLD analysis project Ga0335069, IMG submission 206714) | Soil microbial communities from Loxahatchee National Wildlife Refuge, Florida, United States - Lox_Sample_1.1 | ecosystem: Environmental > Terrestrial > Soil > Wetlands | place: USA: Florida... | reverse complement strand
AGATCTTGTCCCCTGTGAAATACAACATCGTGTTCCCACGGCTGACGCCGTGGGCTACCGTCTGGCGCTGCTGCCGCAGCGCGAAAAACGGCGCGGTGGAAAATTGTGCTACGTGTTCCCACGGCTAACGCCGTGGGCTACCGTCTGGCGCTGCTGCCGCAGCACAAACCAAGAATCGGGGCGCTACTGCCGTAGTCCAACAAGAAATCGAAGCGTTGCTCCGCAGCGTGATTAATCCGCTTGGCAGAACCAGCCTAACGATGCCCAATTCGCGAAGTTCTCGCGAACTGTAGCCGCGATTCTTTCTTCGGAATAACCCTTCCAATTTACGGCGTCGATGGCGGCGGAGACGGTGCTTCCGGGTTGGAGCGCGGTCAGCATCTCGAAGGCGGCGCGGTCGAGTTCCTTGAAGTAGACGGAGTCGTCGAGGCGGTGGACGGCGATGTAGGTTCGCTTCGCTTTCGGGAGATGGCGTGTGGCAATGCGGCGGATGGGTTTCGAGTCGTCGTCGCGGCGGCGTTCGCGCAGGCGCAAGAGCAGGTCGTGGACGGGATGTTTCAGTTCCAGCAGGCGAATGTAGGGCTGCAGGCGGAGGGTGGGGTCGTCGCCTAATTTGGCGAGATCCTCCATCGTGACCTTCGGGCGCGATTCGCCGTCGAAGACTTCGACTTCGGACCATTCCAACTTCACCATGTCGAGCGCGATGCTGCCCAAGCCTCTGCTTAAACGGGCGAGGGCGCCCGTTTCCACATGAGCAGGAAGCCAGGTCACCATCTTCGAGCCTAGATTGCGAAGGGTGAAGCTTTTCGACGGGTTGTCGTTCAGGTACGCGATAGCTAAGGCGTGAAATTGTTTTTCGCCGATGAGCGCGCGGAGGCCTTCGAAGTCGTCGGCTAGCGAGGAAATCGTGCGCCACCAGTATTGGCGATTGTAGAGTTCGAGGCGCTCGAACGAGGTCAGCCGGTTGTTGGGCTTGATGATCGTCTCGGCGGTTTCGATGAGCGAGGTGCCGTCGGGCGCGACCTGGCGCATGTCGTCGTTCGGCGTCAGTGGCGTGCGGACGGCGTGAAACATGGCGCGCTGGATCTGGTCGAGATTCACGCTCGCACCTCAGAGGCGACGGCGGGCGCTGCAGGAATTGGGATGTACTTCGGCAGATACTTTTTCGCCTTCAGCGCCTCGCCGTGAACTTCTTCGAAAGACGGGATGCGGTCGTCCCATTCGAGCAATGTTGCCGTTGGTCCGATCAGCTCGATGGCGCGTTTGTAGAGACGCCAGACAGGATCGATGACGGGGTGATCGTGCGTGTCGAGAATGTATTTCTGGTAACGCGAGTGTCCGGCGATGTGGATCTGGGCGACGCGATGGTGCGGGACGTTCTCGATGTAGTCCATCGGGTCGAAATCGTGGTTCTGCGACGAGACGTAGATGTTGTTCACGTCGAAGAGCATGCCGCAATCGGCGCGCTCGACTACCTCGGTGAGGAATTCCCACTCGGTCATCTCGGAGACGTGGAACTCGGCGTAGCTGGAGACGTTCTCGACGCAGACAGGCACTTCGAGGAAATCCTGCGCCTGGCGGATCTTTTCCGCGGTCTTCCTGGCCGCTTCGAAGGTGTAGGGCATGGGAAGCAGGTCGTGGGAATAGGTGCCGTCGACGCTGCCCCAGCAGAGGTGATCGGAGAGCCACGGAGTCTTGGTGCGCTTGACCAGCTTTTTCAGCCGCGTGAGATGTTCGCGATTGAGCGGCTCGACGGAGCCGAAGTACATGGAGACGCCGTGCTGGACGACCTTGTATTGGTCGAGGATCTGGTCGAGGACGGCGAGCGGACGGCCGCCGTCGATCATGAAATTTTCGGAGATGATTTCGAACCAGTCGACGACGGGTTTTTTATCGAGGATGTGGGTGTAGTGAGGAATGCGGAGGCCGATTCCGACGCCGTATTCGGTGAATCCGTTGAAGCGGTTAGCTGGCATAAGACCCGTGGAGGTAAAGGTTATGTCGTCCCTACGGGACTCGATGACCTTTTGGTTAATGTCGCCACCCGACTCTTACGAGTCGGGCTATGGGATGACGCGCCTGCGGCGCTAAACTATAACTCTCGTTCCACAACGTTATGGTCAATGTCGCCCCCGACTCTTACGAGTCGGGCTATGGGATGACGCGCCTGCGGCGCTAAACTATAACTCTCGTTCCACAACGTTATGGTCGATGTCGCCCCCGACTCTTACGAGTCGGGCTATGGGATGACGCGCCTGCGGCGCTAAACTATAACTTTCGTTCCACAACGTTATGGTCAATGTCGCCCCCGACTCTTACGAGTCGGGCCATGGGATGACGCGCCTGCGGCGCTAAACTATAACTCTCGTTCCACAACGTTATGGTCAATGTCGCCCCCGACTCTTACGAGTCGGGCTATGGGATGACGCGCCTGCGGCGCTAAACCATAACTCTCGTTCCACCGCACTGCCGAGGCATTTCAACTGACCCTGCTATCTGCGGAGCTGCGCTCCGCCCGACGGGCTTGGAAGCCCGTCTCCACACAAAAGCAACACCAAAACCTAAAAGCAAAATCGAAGGCCAAATCAATCAAAACAAGAAGTATGAGAACGAAAAAGCGAGGAGGGCTCCAGAGCGGCGAGCACTCCTCGCGGTTTGTGATTTAGTGTTTCACAGAACCGTCGGTGGCGCAGCCACCTTTGCCTTTGCAGGAATTCTTGCCTTTGCAGCCATTATCGCCTGCTTTGCAACCACCGTTGCCTTTACAGGAGTTCTGGCCTTTACAGGCGTGTTTTTCGACCTTGGCTTTCTTGGTCGACTTTTTGCCTTCGGTCTGCGCCTGGTCTTTGCTGTCCTGAGCTTGTGCAAGACCGGTTGTACCGGCAAGGAAACCCGCAAGCGCGGCACCCATCAATGCCGCACGCATAGTCTTTGTCATACAACATTCTCCTTTTATAGACAGAGGTCGAGCTTTTGAATTGTCGGCCTTGCGGCACCCCACACTCGACATCCTCGAGATGTACGCTAAGATACGCCGCCGCGGATTTGGTTACAGCAAAAATCTTTGGGACGAAACGAAGACCTGGCAGCATCGGTACGTTGATCGATTCATCCGCCTTTAACGGAAGAGCGGCGGACGAGGTCGGCGATGACCCTTGCCTGGCGGGGAGGGATCGGAGGAATCTGGTGATCTGATGATCTGGGGATCTGGCGATCGAGATTGGATATTGTCGATTGACTATTGTCTGAAAGTCGCTGGTTCAGCACTACGGAAGGACGGCCGTCTTCAGTACCCGCGGTGGGTTGATCATCACTACTCCCGGCAAAAGTGGGTAAGGATGGGGCGCTATTCGCGGGCGAGGTCGCCCGCGAGACAGCCGGCGAGTCGCCGGCGCTACTACTAACTGCCCCACTCAAGCCAACGGAAGGCTTGAATGGGGCACCCGCAGCAATCTGGCGATCGGAAATTGCAGGCTGTTCTCGTGGCTGAACAATCTGTTGCATGGCGGGAGGGAGGTCGATGGTGACGTCGGAAGAGAGAGGAGAATTTGCGCGGCCGGCATAGGGAGCGGCGAGTTGGACGGCGTAGAGCAGGGTGCGGGCCATGGGCAGCGTGATTTTGCCGTCGTGGGCGGCTTGCGCGATCTGGACGGCGGCGATGGTGACGGAGAGCGAGCTTTCGAGGGGAGGGAGGAGGTAACCCCGGTCGCCGGGACGGAGCTTGCAGTTGTGGGTTCGATCATGCTGATAACAAAAGGGTTGGTCGCGCAGGGCGGGCGATCCGCATTGAATGCCGTTGTCTTTGACGTGCTGGCAGCGCGGCGTTTTGAGGTTGTAGTTGCTCATGTTTCGGTCCTCTTCCAAAGGGGGGGTATCCCCCACCCCGGGGTCGATCTATTAAAATCAGCAGCTTACGGACGGTGATCCGAGGGGATCTATGAAAACAGAGCAGTTAGCTGTCGGCTGACAGCTATCAACTTCAGTTTTCAGTTCTCAGTTTTCGGTAAAAGCAAAACGCGGGCGAGACGCCCGCGTTACAGCCGGCAAGATGCCGGCGCTACAGAAAACTTCTCTTTTTAGCTTACAAGACCAGAATACGCTTTTCGACCCGCCTCACTTTCGCTTTCCGCGAAATTTATATTTCCTTTGTAACTGTGAGGTTAGGTGGGAATTCGACACTTTTTGGCTATTGACAAATTTTTTCTCAAAGCGAGAAGTAGGGGTATTTGGCTGCGCCTCGCTGCGCTTCGATCGACAAGTTAGACGAGGGCGGGGACTTGGGGGACGGCGGTGGCGGGGAGGCGGATTTCGACGATTAAGCCATGTGGCATCGCGTTTTGGGCGGAGATGGTGCCGTGGTGGGCGAGGATGGCGCGTTTGGCGATAGCGAGGCCGAGGCCGGTGCCTCCGGTGCGGGAGACGCGAGAGTCGTCAACGCGGTAGAACGCGTTGAAAAGGTGGGGGAGGGTCTCGGGGGGAACACCGGGACCGTTGTCGCGGATGGTGATGCGGGCGGAGCCGTTGTCGGAGGCGAGGTGGACCTGGATTGGTTCGCTGCCGTCGGTGTAGTAGAGGGCGTTGCGGAGGACGTTCTCGATGGACGAACGAAGGAGTTCTTCGTTGGCTTCGACCTGGAGATGGGCGTCGGCGGTGAAGTGGATGCGGTGGCCGGTGCCGACCGAATTGAACATTGTCGATTGACTATTGTCTATGGAAGAACCCTCGGTCCTATCTGGCGAGTTGACTACCCCACTCAAGCCAACAGAGGGCTTGAATGGGGCACCCGGATCTGCGGAGCTTCGCTCCGCCGCACGGGCTTGGAAGCCCGTGCCCACACTGGTGCCGGCTTCGAAGCGGGCGTCGGAGACCACGTCTTCGATCAAATCATTCAGATCGAGTTGCGTGGTGGTTAGTTTCGCCTGGCCGCTTTCGAGGCGGGAGAGGGTGAGGATGCGTCCGATCATTTCGTCGAGGCGCTCGATTTCGGTCTCGATACGTCCGTGAGAGGCGAGCTGTGATTCGTTTTCGCTGCGGCGGGCTAGCGCCAGCGCCACGCGGAGGCGGGCGAGCGGAGAACGTAACTCGTGCGAGATATCGCTGAGCAAGCGTTTCTGATTTTCGAGCAGCTCGCGGACTTTGCCGGTCATGGTATCGAAGTCGCGGACGAGGTCAGCGATTTCGTCTTTGCGGTTGCCGAACTGTTCGCCGGCGCGCGCGTTCAGGTCGCCTTCGGCGATGCGGCGAGTAGCAAGGCGAAGCTGCCAGATGGGTTTCGAGAAATATTGCGCCAGCAGGAAGCAGGCGATGGAAGCCAGGATGGTGCTGATGGCGAAAAGGCGGAAGAGGCCTTCGCCGCGGAGGATGGGTACGGTGTCGTAACGCGCGACGAGCGTGTAAACGCCGCGCTGGCCGCGAACGTGGATGGAGACAAAGGTCGCGTCGTCGAAGGTGAGGACGGTCGGTTCCGGGGAGTCCTTGGTCTGGCGGGCGGAGTCGGTCACGCGTTGCGGGAGCGGATTGCCGCGCACGGCGTTACCGGCGGGATCGACCAGCCACATCTTGATGCGCTGACCGTCGGCGCGGGCGTTTATCTCCTCCGTTACAGCTGGAATGCCTCCGGCTTCATACTTCGCCGCCACCTGATCCGCAACCAGGGGCAAGGTCCGTTCCGCAGAGATGAGCCAGAGGGGGCCGGCACCGCGGGTGAGCTGGTGGGTCTTGAAACCGAGATAGACGAAGAAGGCCGTCTGGGCGATCCAGAAAGAGATAAACATTTTCCAGAAGAGGCGGCGGCTTTTCATAATCAGTGGGTGGTGGAGGCGGCATACATGTAGCCGACGCCGCGAATGGATTTTATGCGGGATTCGGAATCTTCGCGTCCGCTGAGCTTGCGGCGGAGCTTGCTGATGTGAACGTCGACGCTGCGATCGAAGGGAGCGAGCGGGCGTCCCATGGCGAGCGTAGCGAGGTCTTCGCGGGTGACGATGGTTCCGGCGCGCCGCATCAGGACCTCGAGCAGGTTGAATTCGAGGGTGGTGAGATCAACATCCTGCTTGCCGAGCTTGACGGTGCGGGTTGAAGGCGAGAGGGTGAGGTCGCCGATCTGGACGTCGGCGTCCTGCTCGGGGGCGTCGGCGTCGGCGGCGGCGCGGGAACGGGTGCGGCGAAGGATGGCGTGAATACGAGCTACGAGTTCGCGGGGATCAAAGGGCTTGGGGAGGTAATCGTCGGCACCGATTTGGAGTCCAACAATACGGTCGACGGCGTCGCCGCGGGCGGTGAGCAGGAGCACGGGAGTGGTGGCGGATTCGGCGCGCATGCGCTTGAGCAGTTCGAAACCAGAGCCACCGGGCAGCATCACGTCGAGAATGATAAGCTCATCGTTTCCGCGAAGGGCCTTAGTAAGTCCTGAGGCATGATCGAAGGCGGCGTCGACGGTAAATCCCTCAGGAACGAGGTATTCCTTGAGCAGATCGACCAGCTCGCGATCGTCGTCGATCACCAGGATGTGGTTCATGTTTCCCATTGTGCGCGGGGAGCTGAGGGAGTGCGGTAAAGAAGTGTTATCGGGAGCAACACCCGTCTTCACAAACCTTTACACTCCCAAACAACTCTTAACCCCATCCTATAGTGTAGCGGGTTATTCCTGTATAGGTAGAGTGCGTTTGAAGACGCGGGTTTACGCAGCGGCTAAAGCCGCACAAGCTGCGGGCTGATTGGCACGGCTGAAGCCGTGCCCTGATACAGCCGCGAAACGGGCGGGCTGATTGGCACGGCTGAAGCCGTGCCCTGATACAGCCGCGAAACGGGCGGGTTGGTCGGCACGACTGAAGTCGTGCCCTGATACAGCCGCGAAACGGGGCGGGTTGGTCGGCACGACTGAAGTCGTGCCCTGATACATACGGCGAAACGGGCGGGTTGGTCGGCACGACTAAAGTCGTGCCCTGATACACACGGCGAAACGGGGCGGGTTGGTCGGCACGACTAAAGTCGTGCCCTGATACATACGGGACTGCAAGGATTACCACGGCTGAAGCTGTGGGGTAAGAAAGACGGCGAGATTGATACCACGGCTAAAGCCGTGGGCTGATACAAACCAGGCGGGGAAGTTACCACGGCTAGAGCCGTGGGGTGATTCGAAGTTATTACCACGGCTGAAGCCGTGGGCTGATAGAGGAGTTTATGAGGAAGACAGTAATCATCGTTTTGGCCGTGATTGTGGCGTGCGGTGCGCTGGTGGCGTTTACGCGCTCGCGCACCAAGGCGGCTGACAACAACGCGGCAGGCAATGCCGGCCAGGGGCAAGGCCAAGGGCAGGGCGGCGGAGGAAGAAGGGGCGGCGGCGGTGGCTTCGGGAACCAGACGATTCCGGTGGCGGTGGCGGCCGCGGCCAGCAAAGACATGCCGGTTTACCTGACGGGGTTGGGATCGGTGCAGGCGTTTTATACGGTGACACTGAAGACGCGGGTGGACGGACAGGTAGACCAGGTCTACTTCAAAGAAGGGCAGGACGTGAAGAAGGGCGACCTGCTGGTGCAGATCGATCCGCGGCCGTACCAGGTGGCGGTGGAACAGGCGCAGGCGACGCTGGCGAAAGACCAGGCGCAATTCACGATCGCGACACGGAATTTCGAACGCTACAAAGATCTGTTCAAGCAGGGAGTGGTGGCACAAACCGACCTGGACGCGCAGGAATCGAATTACGGCGCGCTGGCGGGAACGGTGAAGGCCGACCAGGCAGCCGTCGATAACGCGAAGTTGAACCTGGCGTATTGCCGGATCACGTCGCCGATTCCGGGACGAGTGGGATTGCGGCAGGTGGATCCGGGGAACATGGTGCATGCGAGCGACGCGACCGGGCTGTTGGTAATCACGCAACTGAAGCCGATTACGGCGCTGTTCACGATTCCGGAGGATAGTTTGCCCGCGGTGATGAAGGCGGAGCATCAGCAGTCGAAGCCGCTGGAAGTGGATGCGTTCAGTCGCGATGACCAGACGAAGCTGGCGACAGGCCAGCTGACGACGATCAATAACCAGATCGATCCGACGACAGGAACGGTGCGGTTGAAGGCGGTGTTCGACAACACGGACGGGCTGCTGTGGCCAAACCAGTTCGTGAACGCGCGGTTGCTGCTCGATACGAAGAAGAATGCGGTGGTGATACCGGCGGCGGCGATCCAGCGCGGCGTGCAGGGAACGTTCGTGTTCGTGGTGGGACAGGACAACACGGTGCAGGTGAGACCGATCAAGACGGGCACGACGAATGCCGACCAGATTGCGGTGGATCAAGGCCTGCAGCCAGGGGAGCAAGTAGTGACCGACGGACAGGACAAGTTGCAGGCGGGATCGAAGGTGACACCGCATGCGATGGGCGGGCCGCCCACGGCGGGAACAACAGCCGACAATCAAACATCCGGGCAACAAGGACGGCATTGGGGCGGACAAAGCGGCCAGAACGGTCAAAACGGGGACCAGCACCAGTCGCGGGTTCCGGTGGGGCGGTAGCAGATGAGTCCGTCACGTCTCTTCATCATGCGGCCGGTGGCCACCACGTTATTGATGGTGGCGATCATGCTGGTGGGCATCGTCGCGTATTTTCAGTTGCCGGTATCGGCTCTGCCGCAGGTGGACTACCCGACGATCCAGGTGGTGACGTTTTATCCGGGGGCAGCGCCGGACGTGGTGTCGTCGTCGGTGACGGCGCCGCTGGAGCGGCAGTTCGGGCAGATTCCCGGGCTGAGCGAGATGACTTCGACGAGCTCGTTTGGGAGCTCGGTGATCACACTGCAGTTCGATCTTGCCCAGAACATTGACGTGGCGGTGGATGCGGTGCAGGCGGCGATTAACGCTTCCGGTACATACCTGCCGAAGGACCTGCCGAATCCGCCTATCTACAACAAGGTGAACCCGGCGGATGCGCCGATCCTGACGCTGGCATTGACGTCGCAGACGCTGCCGTTGTCGAAGGTGGAAGACCTGGCCGACACGCAGCTGGCGCAGAAGATTTCGCAGCTGACCGGGGTGGGACTGGTGACGATCAGCGGCGGGCAGAAGCCCGCGGTGCGTGTGCAGGTGAACCCGACGGCGCTGGCCGGGTACGGCATGAGCCTGGAGGACCTGCGGACGGCGCTGACCAATGCGAACGTGGACCAGGCGAAGGGCGTGCTCGACGGACAGCGGCAGGCGTACGCGATCGGCGCCAACGACCAATTGAATTCGGCGAAGGATTACCAGAACGTGATCGTCGCGTACCGGAACGGCGGGCCGGTGCGGCTGAGCGACGTGGCGAAGGTGGTTGATGGCGTGGAGAACATTCACCAGGCGGCGTGGATGAACTCACAGCCGGCGGTGATCCTGAATATTCAAAGGCAGCCGGGCGCAAACATTATCAGCGTAGTGGATCGCATCAAGAAGGTGCTGCCGCAATTGCAGGGATCGATGCCAGTGGGCGTGAAAGTGCAGATCCTGACGGATCGCACGAGCACGATTCGCGCGTCGGTAAAGGACGTGCAGTTCGAGCTGATGCTGACCGTGGCGCTGGTAGTCATGGTCATCTTCCTCTTCCTGAGGAATTTCCGGGCGACGACGATTCCCAGCGTGGCGGTGCCGCTTTCGCTGGTGGGCACCTTCGGCGTGATGTACCTGCTGGGATACTCGCTCGACAACCTGTCGCTGATGGCGCTGACGATCTCGACGGGGTTCGTGGTGGATGACGCGATCGTGATGATCGAGAACATCTCGCGTTATCTCGAGGAAGGAATGTCGCCGCTGGAGGCGGCGCTGAAGGGTTCGGGACAGATCGGGTTCACGATCATCTCGCTAACGGTTTCGTTAATCGCGGTGCTGATCCCGCTGCTGTTCATGGGCGACATCGTGGGGCGGCTGTTCCGCGAGTTCGCGGTGACGCTGGCGGTGACGATCTTAGTCTCCGCGTTTATTTCGCTGACGCTGACGCCGATGATGTCGTCGAAGCTGCTGAAGCACAAGCCGGCACACGAGCAAGGGAAGTTCTACGCGTGGTCGGAGAAGGTGTTCAACGACATCATCGCCAAGTATGGCTCGACGCTGCAGTGGGTATTGAAGCATCAGCCGGCGACGCTGGTGGTGACGGTGGGGACGTTGATCCTGACGCTGGTGCTGTTCTGGTACGTGCCGAAGGGTTTCTTCCCGGTGCAGGATACGGGCGTGATCCAGGGTGTGTCGGAGGCGCCGCAGACAACGTCGTTCAGCGCGATGTCGGACCGGCAGCGCCAACTGGCGGATGTGATCCTGAAGGACCCCGACGTCGACAGCCTGTCGTCGTTTATCGGCGTGGATGGAACGAACGTCACGCCAAACAGCGGCCGGTTCCTGATCAACCTGAAGCCACGCGATCAGCGGAATTCGGATGCGTCGGAGATTATCCGGCGGTTGCAGCCGAACCTGGAGCAGGTGGCGGGGATCACGCTGTATATGCAGCCGGTGCAGGACCTGACGGTAGAAGACCGCGTGAGCCGCACGCAGTACCAGTATAGCCTGGAAGATGCGAGCGCGACGGAGTTGGGAGACTGGACGCCGAAGGTCGTGCAGAAGCTGCAAACGCTGCCGATGCTGCGGGATGTGGCGAGCGACCAGCAGAACAATGGATTGGAAGCCTCGCTGACGATCGATCGCGACACGGCGTCGCGGCTGGGGATTACTCCGCAGGCGATTGACGACACGCTATACGACGCGTTCGGGCAGCGACTGGTGTCCATCATCTTCACCCAGCTCAACCAGTACCACGTGGTGCTGGAGGTGGACCCGAAGTTCCAGCAGGACCCATCGCAACTGGACAACATCTATGTACACGCGGGCACGGGGACGCAGGTTCCCTTGAGTGCGTTCACGCGTTTCGAGCCTTCGACGACGCCGCTGACGCTGAACCACCAGGGACAGTTCCCGGCGGTGACGATTTCGTTCAACCTGGCTCCGAACGCTTCGCTGGGCGATGCGGTGAAGGCGATCAAGCAAGCAGAGAAGGACATCAACGTACCGGCGAGCATCCAGACGAACTTCGAGGGTACGGCGCGGGCCTTCACGAATTCACTGTCGAACGAGTTGTGGCTGGTGATTGCGGCGATCGTGACGGTCTACATCGTGCTGGGTGTGCTGTACGAGAGCTACATCCACCCGATCACGATTCTGTCGACGCTGCCGTCGGCGGGCGTGGGCGCGATCCTGGCGCTGCAAATCTTCCGGCTGGACCTGGGCGTGGTGGCGCTGATCGGGATCATCCTGCTGATCGGCATCGTGAAGAAGAACGCCATCATGATGATTGACTTCGCGCTGGAAGCGGAGCGTCAGGAAGGGAAGCGGCCGATCGATGCGATCTACGAAGCTTGCCTGCTGCGGTTCCGGCCGATCATGATGACGACCATGGCGGCGCTGCTGGGCGCGCTACCGCTGGCGTTAGGATCGGGGACAGGAGCGGAGTTGCGGCGTCCGCTGGGAATTTCGATTGTGGGCGGATTGCTGATCAGCCAGTTGCTGACGCTGTACACGACGCCGGTGGTGTACCTGGCTTTTGACCGGCTGGCCCGGCGGCTGGAGCGCTTCAAGATCGGCAACGTCGTGGAGCCGGAGGCGGTAGCAGCGGAAGTGAAGCCATGAATTTCTCCGCGCCATTCATTCGCAGGCCGATTGCGACCGCTCTCTTAACGATGGCGTTGCTGATGGCGGGCGCTCTCGGGTACACGAAGCTGCCGGTGGCGCCGTTGCCGCAGGTGGAGTACCCGGTGATCAGCGTGAACGCGGGGCTCCCGGGAGCGAGTCCGGAGACGATGGCGTCGGCGGTGGCGACGCCGCTGGAGCGGCAGTTCGGGCGCATTTCCGGCGTCAACCAGATGACGTCGAGCAGTTCGCTGGGATCGACGAACATCACGCTGCAATTCGATCTCAACCGCAACATTGACGCGGCGGCGCGCGACGTGCAGGCGGCGATCAATGCGGCGCGGGGCAATCTTCCGGCGAACCTGCCGTCGAACCCGAACTATCGCAAGGTGAATCCGGCGGATGCGCCGGTGATGATCATTGCGATGACGTCGGACGTGGTGTCGCGCCAGAAGATGTACGACGCGGGCGACTCCATCCTGGCGCAAAAGTTGTCGCAGGTGCCGGGAATCGGGCAGGTGGTGGTGGGCGGCGGCGCGCGCCCGGCGGTGCGGATCGAGGCGAACCCGACGTCGCTAAGCAACTACGGGATCGGGTTGGAGACGGTGCGCACCGCCATGAGCACGGTGAACGCCAACCGTCCGAAGGGCGAACTGCAGAGCGCGAACACCAACTGGGCAATTCACGATACCGACCAACTGAAGGTGGCGGACCAGTACCGGCCACTGGTGATTGCGTACAACAACGGCGCCCCGGTGCGGCTGAGCGACGTGGCGCAGGTGGACGATTCGGTCGAGGACACGCGCAACACGGGCTTGTTCAACGGCAAGCCGGCGGTGCTGCTGATCATCTTCCGGCAGCCAGGGGCGAACATTATTGACGCGGTGGATGGCGTCAGGGAGGCGATGCCGTTCCTGCGGGCCTCGATCAACCCGGCAATTCACCTCGACGTAGTGATGGACCGCACGACGACGGTGCGGGCGTCGGTTTCGGACGTGCAGCATACGCTGATGATTTCGATCATCCTGGTGGTGCTGGTGGTGTTTGCGTTCCTGCGGACCGTGCGGGCGACGGTGATTCCGGGCATCGCGGTGCCGCTGTCGCTGGTAGGCACGTTCGGCGTGATGTACCTGCTGGGTTATTCGCTCGACAACCTGTCACTGATGGCGCTGACGATCTCGACGGGGTTCGTGGTGGA
>Ga0335069_10010938_pt1 | contig 12829 bp, 13 predicted proteins | sample Lox_Sample_11_FD_206714 | JGI IMG/M metagenome (GOLD analysis project Ga0335069, IMG submission 206714) | Soil microbial communities from Loxahatchee National Wildlife Refuge, Florida, United States - Lox_Sample_1.1 | ecosystem: Environmental > Terrestrial > Soil > Wetlands | place: USA... | reverse complement strand
TGGGATCGACGGTGCCCAGGACTTCGGCGGACGGCTGGTCGACTTCGATCAGGCGTCCGAAGGAGTCATAGGCCATCACAGTGGTGATGGGGACGGCGTTGGCGAGAGCCGGGGACGTCTGCTGAGTAACCTGCTCGAGGCTGCGATCATAGACGGTGGTGCTTTGCATCGGATTCGGGGAACCGCATCCGGCTGCGTACGTCATCGAGACCTGCGGGAATTGCGCAAAGAGCGCGTCGTAGGTCACGCCGGAGCAGCGGTTGTTCGCGCGCGGAGTGGTCGTCGCGTTGCCGTACGCGTCGTACTGGATGCCCGTTGCGTTCCCCGACGTGCATCCAGTGATGCACACCGTGCCGCTCGTGGAGGCATCCGGCGGGGCGCCGGCCGCGAAACCGCTCGCGCTGCTCATGGGGGCCGGCTCGTTGGGTAGGCTCGCCGTCTGCGTCAGCAACTGTCCGAGGCTCGTGTAAGAGTATGCGTACGAGCGTCCGGGCGGACTCTGGATGGTCTTTCCGCTCATGTCCGTCGTGTACCCCATGGTCTGCGTCGCCATGCGGTAGCTCCACTTGGTCTGGTCGCCCGGCGGCAAGGACCACGTGAACTCGGTTCGAATCGGCGTGTCGACTCCAGGCGCGCCGAAGTCAACGGTCGTTCGCTGATCGCCGAGGTTGGTCTCCGACCACGTTTGCTTGCGCGTCGGCTTGTGATTCGGGGGAAGGGTCGCCGGCAGAAGGTTTCCGGCTGACCATGCTTCGTAGGGATTGGTCCCAAGGCCCGTGAAGGGCGCGATGCTTAGAGAGGTCGGTGCTCCGCCACCTGGCGTGAAGTCATATCGGCTCTGCTCGGACATCGGGAGCTTGCGGACGACGCGTCCATCCAAGCCTTGGTAGAGCGTGTGCTCTGCATACCGGTTCGTGGTGGTTTTCAGCAGGTTGCCGCTCGTGTCCGCGTCGGTCACGATGACCGGCAAGCCGCGGAGCGCCTCGAACCAGCCGTAGTCGATTTGCCCAGTACACGGCGTGCCAGACGCGGGCCCGCACGCGGCTGTGGCGAACTGGGTGGTCCGTACGAGGCCAGGGGCGCCGGTGTCTCCGAAGTGAGTTTCGGTGACCTGCGCGAAGCCCATGAACTGCTTCTCGCGCGGGTCGTATACGGGCCCGGCGTATTCGTAGCCAACGCTGACTTCGCGCGCGAAGCCGGCCGCCGCCGATGCTCCGTTCGTGCTCTGGATGCCGGTCGCTACCCATGCCGATGCGGGTGTCGGCGTCATGCCCGGAAGGGCACGGATCGGCACGTACTCGACTGTCTGCTGCTCGCCGCCGAGCAACGAGACGTTCGTGAGGAGTCCCGCTGACAAGGCTGCGGGCACGACTCCCAGAGACGGCGATGTGCCAGGAAGGGCGACGACCCTGGTGAAGGATGTGTCCGCGCAAGAAGTCGTGTACACGACGCCGATGCCGCCACTACCGTAGTTCCAGCCCTGTGTTGAGTACCTCGCGAACACGATGCTTGGCACGCCGCTGCCGTCGATATCCGCGATGTTCAAGAACGAGCGCGATGCATCTAGCTCCGGCCCGCTTTGTCCGCCGAACCCGTCCGGGTAGAGGCCGCACCCCGATGGCTGTGTGATAGCAGGCAGCGCGACCGAACTGCAGTTCCATCCCGCTTGTTCGAGTGCTGAATTGGTGCGCGCGCACACCGCGAGGTGGTTGAACAGCAGGACGATGATGTCGGCCAAACCGTCGCCGGTGACGTCGGCAAATCGGACGATCTCGGTGTTCCCGCCCAGCCCTCCCTCTGTCTCTCCGTCGACTACGTCAGGAAAGAGCGATTGGTACGGTGGAGACGGAACGGATACGGCACCATCGATGCCCAGTCCTAGCGGCGTGGGCTGAACTCCCGTGGCGCCATCGCCGTGGCCCGGCCATACCCACAGGTCGAGCTTGAGCGTCGGACCGGGGACGGGCCACTCTTCCCAAACCATGAAGATGTCGTCGGGAATCCCGTCGCCATCGAAGTCCGCCTTCGATCGCCAGAATGGATCGAATTGATTCAGCTGTTCCTTGATGTACCCGGAAAGATTTGCGTTGGATCCGTTTCCGGTTGGCGGCGGCAGCAGCCCGAAGGCCTCCACGTTCCCGTCGTTGTGGCGTCGAGACATGGAGGCCTGGGTGAACGGTGCTGTGGTCGTAACCTTGCAGTCCGTCAGTCCGTCTCCGTCGACGTCCAGCGAGCCGCCGGCAATGCATCCCGCGTTGGAGGCGAGCGGCGTTGATACGAAGGTCCCCGAGGAGAGCACGGGGGAAAACGCTGACCACCCAGAACCGGTCTGGACGAGCCAGTTCAGGCTACCGTCGCCGGTCCAGTCTCCAAAGATGAGAGGATACATCTCCGCCCCAATGCTCCCCGGCGCAGTTGTGTAAGCGCCCAACAGGTAGCCTCCCGTGGGATCCGTCAGAGGTGATATCGACGGTGCGGAGAATGGCTGCGCTCCTATGCCGCTGCTCGCAGCGCTCGCGTACACAAGGTCCGCCGCAGAGTCGCCGTTCACGTCCGTCAGCGACATGTTGGTGTTCGTCCCCCCAAGCACGAAGTCGCCGGGAAGATTCCACCCAATAGACGACTCTAGCGCCGGTGAGTCGGGCGAGTACCCGTACTGAGCCAGTTGGAGCACGGCCGGCGTGGGGCATCCTGAGGGATTGGGTACCTGATTGTTGTTCTCGGGCACTGGGTTCAGAGCCCCCGACGCACTTGCGCACTCACCCTCGATTGAGATGCTCGTCAGCCGGCTCCGCGTCGATGTGGCATTGTTCACGTAGGAGAGGGTGTATCGACGGACCAAGCCACGCGCGGTCGAGAGCCACGACGCGCTGGTCACATCGACCGTCGTGAGCTGAGCGGCCGGACGTGCGCGCCAGATGGGGGTCGTCACGTTCGCGCTGACCGGGTAAAGCGCCCAGCCCAGGCGAACATGGTGCGCGAATGCGCTTGGCGTGACGGCTTGACCAACACCGAGCGTGTCGTAGATGTCGGATAGGTAGTGGACGTCGGGCAACGTGACGCCTGGCGCCAGCGCCGCGTTGTTTGTCCACGCGTAGTAGACGGTGTTTCCGTTCGCGTCCGTCTTGCGAACGATGTCCCACCGATAGACGGCCGTCGCTGCGTTGACCGTCCCGGCGAAGTTGGTATTGCTCGCAGGCCGCTCGATACCGTCGCCGAGCGACGCGTCGACGGAGCCGGCATCGAGCGGGTGACCGTACTGCGTCAGGACGCCGGACTGCTCTTGCTTGATCCAGGTCTGCCCGTCAGGTGAGAAGAAGTATCTCGCGCGGTCATCGTTCTCCGTGCGGAAGTACATCCATCCATTCAGGGGTGTTCCGAGGAGGCTCGCGGGCAGGCTCTCCCCCGGGACGAGCTGTGTGTTGCTCGCGCACGCGCCGACGCTACAGATGGGCACCAGCGACTGTCCGTCGATGACGTAGGAGTCGAAGGTCGCCGTTGGCGCCGCGAGCGCGGCACCCGCTGTGAACACGTCATCGGTGAAGAGCGGCAAGCCTGCGGCGCCTCTCCGTGTGATGGATGACGTCGCGAGGGTCCATCCCAGCCCGGCGAAGCCCACGACCGTGGCGTTCGACGAATTGTACGTGAGTGCCAGCGACGGTTGCGCGGCACCGCGTGCACGCAGAAGCTCGAAGCCGAAGCTGCTGACGGCCGAGCCGGTCGACGGATCAACGCTGGTCTGGGCCCGAGGGACGAACGGCTGATGCTGCTGGGAGGCATTGTTCGTCGCATCGGGCGTCAGCGTGGAAGGTCCGCCCGCCCCGTCGGTCGTCGGATCGCCAGCATAGGTGTCCTGCGCTTGAGCATGCCGTGACAGGAGGCATGCAGCCGCCACGACCGCGGCGGAGACGAAGGCTGCCTTCGACGTTCGGCAATGTGCGAATGTCCCCATGGCTCTTTTCCCTGAGTCAGTGGCAGGCCGCGTTGAGGCGCCGAAGGCGGAACCGGACATACGCATGATGCTCCTCGTCAATGACAGGCCTGGTTCAGTCGCTGAAGGTTGGCTGCGCAGAGCAGCTTGATGCGTTCACGGTCGGCATCCGTCGTCGGCAGGAGTGATGGCTGGGCGGCAATGGGCGGCGAGACGCCGTTGCATCGCGCGAATGCGCGCTCGTACTCGACGCATTCGGGGATCGGCTTGGCGCTATCCACCGTCTGATTCGACGTGGAGCCGGATCCCGACGAGCGCCCGCCGCATGCAGCTACGCTCGCCACCAACATCGCCAGCATCAGCGACCGGTTCCCCAAGATCCTCCTCCGGACACTCCTTACCTAAGCGGACCCGAGCACCGGGAGCAACGGTCGACGTCGATTTTCGGTGTTGAGAATCAACAGAGTCGCTTCCGTGGCGATTCGAGGGCGGGCGAGAGGAGGTTGGTAAGGCTGCTTCACGGTCCGTCGCTCAGCGTTACCCGTTTCCGGGTATTGACACCGGTGCCAACGAGCCGCCCACGAGATGCGGTGGGCGTTGCGGTGAAGACGAGCCGAGAAGTGGGTGAGAGCAATTGATACGCGGTCACCATGTCATCGTGACGATCACGAAACGTCCCCAGGGCCCCGTTCATCATCTCGAAGAGGTCATCCCGGACTCCACGAGGTGCGCGGGCCACGTAGCGAGGCGTACCGCGCGCTAGAACCCCGCGGCGGGTCTGTCGCTCGGTGCCACCGGTGCCTTCCAGGGATCGCCTTCATCCAGAACGTATCGCTTCGACCCCGGGTCCTTCGTCGGAGCGGCGCGCTCCTCACCGCGATCGTCGAAGAGCTCGAAGCTGCCTCCGTGAGGCCCACGAGACAGTCGCGCGATCGGCGTGCCGTCCGCGGCGCGGAACAGGAGGCCGCCGGCTGGCACGTAGATGGTCGAGGTCGCGATCGACTGCGCGTGCGCCTCTCGCTGCAGCGCCCCGGCAGCGAATCCGATACCGCACGCAAAGATCACTCCGAGCAACCATGACCACGTCGTGCGCTTCGTGCCTCGCATGTTCGACTCCCGGCGGGAAGCATGCGGCGATACGAGTTGCGGCGCAACGCCGTCCCACGCGTCGGCGGGACTGCTGCAATCGCCTTCGCGAGGCTCTTCGGGCGTCGGGTCGTCCGGGCTCCTGTTGCTGGGTAGGGGTGTCGGAACGTGGCAGATGCCCGACGCGCACGAGCACGGCTCGACGCGTTGCCCTTTGAGTCTGAACGCTCCTGATGATGCTCCGTTGCGGGCAGGACGCCTCCGGTCCGAAAGAGGCTCGGTAAGGTCGGCGTCGAGCGGCGACAGACGGGGGGTGAAGGGCGACACACTCGGCCACGAGTGTGCCCGCAGCCATGCGGGCCGAACACTTCGTGAAGAAAAAATGTCCAAGGTCGCCCCGGACCGCCGATGAGGAGGGCGTGAGAGGCGATGAGTGCGCGTCGACCGCGACGTCGCATCGAGAGGACGCGGCGCGGAACAGTGAAAGGGTCGGTAAGGATCGCGCCCGTCAGCGACAGAGGGGGAAGGGGCGACGCGCTCGGCCACGAGTGTGTGTCCCGAGTCCAGACTCGCGGATCGACAGCGCCGCAAAGAAAAATGTCCAAGGTCGCCCCGGACCGCCGATGAGGAGAGCGTGAGAGGGCGATGAGTACGCGTCGACCGCGACTTCGCACGTAGAGGACGCGGCGCGGAAGTGAAAAAGGGTCGGTAACCTCGAGTTACTGGCTCGCCCTTGCGTTGCGGTCGTCGGGTCGCGCGAGGCTTCGACCGAAGGTCGAGCCATGGCATGGCAGGTTGCCACTGAGCTCGCTGCGCAGGGAGTCGTCGTCGTGTCCGGCTTGGCTGTCGGCATCGATGCTGCCGCTCACCGCGGTGCGATGGTGGCCGGCGGGCGCACGATTGCCGTCATCGGTACGCCGCTCGACCGCGTGTATCCGAAGCAGCATGCACCGCTGCAGCAGACGATCCACGAGCAGCATCTGCTGCTCTCGCCGTTCGCGCCGGGGATGGGGACCACCCGGAGTCACTTCCCAGCGCGGAATCGCTTGATGGCACGCATCGCCGATGCGACGGTGGTTATCGAGGCCGGGGAGAAGAGCGGGACAATTCACCAAGTGCGCGAGTCATTGTCCATTGGGCGGCCCATCTTGCTGGCTGAGGGGCTGCTGCGCGGGCGGGGGGTAACGTGGGCGCGCGACATTGTGGGGAACCGGGGGGTCATCATCTGGGCCACGTCCCGTGATGTCGTGGAGCTGTTGGCGTTGGCCGGCGCCGGGCTTCACGCTGGGGCGCCCGCCGCCGGCCGGCAGGTCGCTTCCGCAAGCGACGTTGCGGAAATCAGGTCGCGCACGTGAGCGCCTCTATCGTCCGCACATAGTGGGGCGGGAGTCCCGCTTCCCTGGCGCCATCGACGAGCAGCTTCCAGTACATCCTGCTCGGGGGCAGCTCCGGCTCCTTGTGCACGACGATGTAGGTCCAGACTGACAGCGCGGCACCGTCCGCCCTCAAGACCGTTCGACGTTCGCGACGGTATGCGTCGAAGCGTACCCCCTCCGCTCTGTCGAGCGCCTCGAAGCCGTCGTGCGTGAGGTCGAAGATTGCGCCCCATACGACTGAACCAGGCGCGGGAACGAGATCGGCAACGCCTCCGCCCCGCTTCTTCGAGTAGCGCGTGAAGCCGAGCCGATGGTCGGCGATCTTCGCGACCCCGACCTGTACGGCGCGCGGGCATCGCTCCTTGCGAAGGACCGACTGCCCCATATTTGAGCCGTACGCGAAGTAGAGTCGGTATTCGGGCACCGGACCAGCTCGTGTCGCCGCCGAAGAAGGAGAGGCCCGAACAGATGGCGAAGCTGGAGGCGGAGATGCGTGCGCTGGAACGGGACTTCGTGGTGCTCGAGGAGTCCTACAGCCGCGACACCCTCAACCTGCAGCTCGCGCGGGCGTACTTGAAGGCGTTGCTCCAGAATGCGCGCGTTGCCCGCCACCTCGGGCAGAAGCACGCGGAGCTTCTGGGGCAGCTGCAGAAGGTCGTCGAGGCGACGTCGCTGGAGGCGTAGGCTGCTCGCCCCGTGAGGCTCGGGCTTTATCGATGCGCCTTCGACGCAGGCGGCACGAGCTATGCCGGCGTCCTCGTCTTCAACACCGCAGATCAAATCGCGCTGCTCGTGGGCGAGCGCATGTTCTCGCGCATTGATCTCGAGAGGGTGTACCCGGGCGCGAGCAACCTGGAGTTCTTGGGACCGGCCGTCATGGCGCCAGTCGGTGTGGACCCGCTCAGGTGGCACGGATTGACCGACAGAGAGAAGGCGGCGGTCATCTACCGCGCGCTCGACGAGCACGAGGTGCGTTCGTAGACCCTGATGGGTCCCGAACGTTTGGACCCGATAGCGGCTGCCCTTCCGTTGACATGAAGGCGCGGAACGCTAGTTTCTTCAGCAAGCCCACTCCAACCCCCGGCCCGGCATGCCGACCCGCACGGACACTCTCGTCCGTGCCCAATGCCAGGAGTGGACGATGAAGCAAATCAATCTCAAGCTCGTGGGCGGGCCGCGCGTCACGGTGTTGGCCGACGGCGAACAGTTGCTGTTCACGCCTACGCGGAAAGAGTGGCCGGAGCCTCCGCAGCTCCTCGACGGCCTGCGTGCGGACCATGTGTCCTTCCCGCTGAAGCCCAGACTTCACGGGCCTCACGCCGGCAAGCTCTGGGTCCACCTCACCTACAACCTTCCTAACGGCGGGGTGGTGCGCAAGGAAGTGGCGGCCATCGATCCGGAGCACCTGCGCCGCGGCATCGAGCACTTTCAGAAGGGCATGGGCGAGCTGTTCCTCGCAGCGACGATCCGCGACGTGACGTTGGAGGCACTCGAGGCGGAGAAGCTCAAGGTATGGCTCCCCAAGCCTTCCCTGTTCGCTTTGTTCGACGAAGTGTTCTCCAATCCGCGTCACACGTACGAGCTGTCTGAGACGTCGTTCGATAGCCTGATCGACCACATGGAGTTGGGCAGCCCGCTGGACATCCGCCAACCCCAGTACGACAAGTGTCGCCATTTCGTGGCGTGCGATCCCGAGTGCGGCTTCCGACTCTCCCTGAATCGACCGGAGCCGGGCTCAGAGGACTGGTGGGCTACTCCCGACCCGTGGCACACGACCGAGCAGTTCGTCGCGCTCATGGGTGAGGCTTTCCCGACGCTGTGGGACCACCTCTACGTCGTCGGTCGCGAGCTGCAGGCGGACATGGACCGCGAGAGGCTCCTCACGGTGATGACGGGGAGTTAGCCGAACACGCGCGGAGAGGCGGCGTCGGCGCCGGCCGTTGAGAGCGCGCGTCGCGCGCGCCAGCCGGCGGCGAAGCCGCCGGCTCTCTCGTCGCGACGCTCACGAAACCCCAGACGCGCGTGGCCGCCACCCCGCCCCTTCCTCTCGGCGGGGTGGCGGCCTCGCGCGCGTGGGTTCCGTCGGTGATGGCCGGGACTGCCAGTCCGGATGTCAGCGGGCAGCCTTCTTGATCGCCTCTGCCGTCTCTGGGTCTCGTGCCCGTCCGAGCTCTGGAGTGAACGTGCAAGCAAACTGTGAGCGCGGCCGGGCGTCTGTTGGCACTCCATCAACCTTGTGAAGCGTGATCTGGGCGACTCTATCCATCGGGTAAAGCGCGAGCGGCACCTCTCCAACATTCTTCAGTTCCAGAGTGATCGGGCCAGCGAACATTGGATGAACCACGGTGGCGGTAGCCACGATCAGCCCGCGTCGCCCCCACGAACTGCGCCCGATCACGTATGCGAGCAAGTCCCTGGGAAGGCGAACGAATTCGAGCGTTCTAGCGAGAACGAATTGGTGCGGGTGAACGATGAGCGGCTTTCCGAAGTCGATGACGACCTGCTCCAGGGGAGGCTCGGGTCCGGGAGCCACGAGATCGGCCACGCCGTGAGACCACGGGCGTACGATCGCAAAGGATCGGCCGAGGCGAACGTCTATCGCTCCCTGGTGCCTGCTGATCTGATTCGTGGGATCGAGGAGCGGACTTACGACGAGACGCTTGTTGGCGTCGGTATGCTGCAGGCGAGACTTGATCTCGTCGAAGCCGAGAGCGGTCATTCACATGCTCCAGACACGGAGCGCCTCGGCGCCTTCGAGAGAGCCAAGGACCACATCCGCATATCGAGCCTCATTCTCGCGCTCGGGATCCCGGAGGTACGCGCACCAAGCCGCGCCAAATATGCGTGCTGGAACCAGCGGAGTACCGTGCGTGCTCAGTGAGGGCACGCCTTCCACCTCGATAGGCGGAATTTGGCGGGTCGCGAGTGCCTCCCCACGAGCGAGGTCGTCGTTGAAGGCGACGGTATCGTACCGTCGCGGCCCGACATGACCCTCAGCCAGAGCGAGGACGTTCGGGAACACAGCCTCAACGTCCGTCAGGAGCTGCATTACCACGTCTTGCTCGAGCGTATCCGATGAGAACGACTTAGCGGACTTCGCGAGCGCAAGCCATCCATCCAGCAGGGTCGCGAACTCCGGTGGCATGGTGAAGCCGTGGGCCTTGAGCGCGCGATCGATCAGGCGGATCCGCAATGCCAGCGGAGGGTGAGAGCTACCAGCCTCGCGCAGAGAGAAGAAGGCGCCAAGAAGGCGGGCAAACGCGACTGCGTATGCCGGCCCCGCAAGACAGACCCCTACAGCATCCGCGTAGATCTCTGCGAGCCAACTCTCAGAGGCGTCACTGTAGTCGTTGCACTTGGACAGGAAGTCGAAGCTTTCTTGAGGCGTCGTTCCCGTAGAAGGGTCCCACGCCGTCGGCGGCGTGAGGGTGGGCAGCCCGCCTCTTGCGTCGAGCAGGGCGTGCCCGAGTTCGTGATAGAGCAAGATGTGATGAAGCGGCCAATCCAGTGGCGCGTTCGGAACGAGGAAGACAAGGAGTGGGAACTTGAACGTGTTCAGCTCGGCGTCTGGGACTAGTCCGACGAAATTGTCCCGATCGAACGTCCATACCTCATAGGAGACGTCGCGAGTCCCGGTCACGAGGGCGGGCGACGGTATCCCGAGCGCTTCAAGTTCAGAGCGCACAGTTGGCGTCAGCGCGGGGTGCAGCGAACGATGTGAGCTGTTCTCGAGGAAGGCGTGCAGCTCCTCGGCCGTTCGCGCGCGCTGGTTGAGAGCCAGGATGCTGTCGAGCGTCAGTGGGGTCTTCGCCGTGGCCGCGGCGAGATGAACCTGCGCCTCCCGCTGCATGTCTCTTGCGATCGCCAGCGCAACGGCGCTTAGGTCCCGCGCTCCGCCCTGGCTTCCTACGGCTTCATTGGTGCGCGTGAACGTCTCGACGAGCCTATCTGCTAGCGCGAGACACGCGCGGGCCGCATCCTCGATCATTGGCGAACACCACCGGTCGAATGGATCCGCAGACTACCGCAGTTTGACCCGGGGGTGCTCCGGCCGCGCGCGCAACGAGGCCGAACGGCTATGCCGCGCGTCGAACGCCACGTCGCGGTGCGCTGGGTGTAGCCAGGGCGAGGATGTGATCGCGCAAGCGGCGCGCAAGGTCGAGAGTCCTCGTCCTGTCCCCGCTCGACAAGTCGGCATTCCCGAGGAGGGTCCGTCGAAGCATGGCCAGGTCAACGATGTACCGCTGCAACTGCGCCATGTCCGTAACGTCTCGGTTGTCCTCTCTGATCAGTTCGAGGATCGCGGAGTTTGTCGGTCGCGAACTCCCCGCGCCAGATGAAGGCACGAGGCGCGCAGGTCCAGACGCGCTGCCCTCGTGAAATGGCGACAGAAGTTCCGCGAACCACTGTCGCTCGTCGTTGGGGAGAGTCGTCTTGTCCGTCAGAGCCGAGATGATCCTTTCCAAGCGTGCGACCGCGCTCGCCCGGATGAGTCGATCGTGGATGTTCGCCATGACGTCCTCCTCTCTCCGACTAGTTCCTCCCAGAGTCGATGCAACCCGGGGAGCAAGGGTCGCTTGGGGCCGTCGGCGCCGCAATAGACCTCTTGCGCCGCTCTCTGGTTGCCCAATCTTTCCCACAATATCGCTGCTCTTCTGAGCAGTATGCCGCCGTCCAGCGAGTATGTCCAGTGAACTGAGCAGGCGTACCTGCGCGGCATCCTGTCCAGTGGTCGCGCACCCGCGGATTAGCCGATCCTTGTCAGCCCATTCTTTCCCATGGCTGGAGGTCGCGAGCTCAGGTGGCGAATCGACGCCGACGACAGGACAGCCATGGCCGACGTTGCCCGGATTGGGGAGCGCGGCCGGTTCGTCGTACCGAAGCAGTTGGCCTCGGATCTGTCGTGGACCAGTGGCGGCGAAGCGCTCGTCGGTCTCCCGGAATCCGGGCGGGTGCGGTTCGCCGCATGGCACGAAGAAGGCGCGAAGATCGAACGGAAGCGCGTCGAACTGCGAGAGTCAGCGCGACGAGGGGACCAGCGGGCACTGGACGAACTCCTCAACGTGGAGAACAGCTTCTTGCGCCTAAGCTTCGAGCGCGGCCGACGGCTGACCCTGCCTCTTCTTGTGCTCACGCATCTCGGCGTGTCTGAAGGCGATGTGTTCTGCGTACGGCGAGCGACCGAGCTCGAGCTCTGGGCAGCGCACTACCGTGCGACGAGGCTGTTGCAGCGGGTCGCCTGAGCTGTTGCCGACGCGGCCGCGAGGGCCATTACCAGTCGATCTGCGCCTTTCGGAACGCATCGAGGACTCGGCGTACGAGTTCCTCGGGCGAGCCGATGTCTTCGGTCACGAGGGTCCAGCGATAGCGGCCGTAGTTTGGTCCCGACGAGAATCCGGCCGGATCCTTCGCGATGGGTTGCGGAGGGTTGGGCCGATCGCGAACGGGCAGGTGCGGCATCAGCTCCTCGGTCACGGACACCGCGCCGTTCAGGACCCCCACGATGACATGAGATGTCGACGTGTTTGCTGGGTCGGCACTAGGACCGTAGACGCGGACGTAGCCCTGGGGGGTTGAACGTTCCGCGAGCGTGACGTGACTCGCATCCTTCGCAGAGCGATGGATGAATGCCTCGAGGACGTCGGAAGCGCTGAACGTGGGCATGGGAGCACGAGGGTAACTGACCAGGCGGAGTGAGAGCAGCACTCGAGCTGCTCGCACCGGACCATCGGTGGGCGAGGTGGTGATGCGGGCCCGGGGGTCGATGGCTCGTTGCGTACCTTCGACCGCTCTAGACGCCCATCGTGGTGACCAGGTCCGAAATGAACTCCTCGAGGACTCGCTGCGGGAGCGTCCGTTGGCGGCGGCGATACTCGAGCCATATCCATCGCCATACGGCCTTCCGCTGGAACGGCGGAATCTGAGCCTCGAAGAGATGCGGCACCACCTCGCAGTTCCGCGTCGGGGCGCGGCCCCTCCGAACGCTTGCCAGTACTACGGCAGCCTTTATCGCCTCGACCGCCCTCTTCGCGTGGTCGGCAGGGTCGTCCTGGGGGTCGTGTGGCGCGAGTCGCCGCAGTCGCAGGGCCGCGAGGGCCGCCAGGTCGTCGCCGGCTGGCACGGTCGCGCTCAACAGGAGATTGGCTCGGCCCACGACGACGCGGTGGTGCCCAATTGTGTCGAACCCATGGAGGCCAAGTTGGATCGGATACTCCCCGCCGTGCGCGCGCGCGTTCGTCGGCGTCGCCAGATGCTCTTGCAACCTTTGATAGGTTAGTTCCCACGGCTGCTCGCCGATGTCCGCGAGCGTGGGCGACGTCCCGGTCTCTGTTGAAAGTTGAGGTGGCGGTTCACCCGCCTCGAGAACCATTCTCGGGGCCTCTGAAGGGAGAAACCGCCGATGAAGGACACTGCCAGGAGACGGCCCAGGAGCCAA
>Ga0335069_10010937_pt1 | contig 12830 bp, 14 predicted proteins | sample Lox_Sample_11_FD_206714 | JGI IMG/M metagenome (GOLD analysis project Ga0335069, IMG submission 206714) | Soil microbial communities from Loxahatchee National Wildlife Refuge, Florida, United States - Lox_Sample_1.1 | ecosystem: Environmental > Terrestrial > Soil > Wetlands | place: USA... | reverse complement strand
GCATCCATTTTTTGCACGTGCGCTCGCCGCACCCGAACGCGATGCCGCTGCTGCTCACCCACGGCTGGCCCGGCTCGGTGGTGGAGTTCATGAAAGTGATCGGGCCGCTGACCGATCCCACCGCGCACGGCGGATCGGCCGACGATGCGTTCCACATCGTGGCGCCCTCGCTGCCGGGCTTCGGGTTCTCCGACAAGCCGGCGAGGCACGGCTGGGGCGTCCCCCGTATCGCCGGCGCCTGGATTCAGCTGATGGCGCGGCTCGGCTACGACCGCTGGGTGGCGCAGGGCGGCGACTGGGGTTCGGCGGTCACCACGGCGATCGGCCTCTTCCGTCCGCCCGCGTGCGCCGCCATCCACCTCAACATGCCCTGGGTGTTTCCGACGCCGGAGGAGCTGAAGCAGCCGCTGACCGAGGCCGAGCAGGCGGCGCTGGCGGCGATGGCCTACTACCAGGACAAGGACTCCGGCTACTCGAAGCAGCAGTCCACCCGCCCGCAGACGCTGGGCTACGGCCTGGTGGACTCGCCCGTCGGCCAGGCCGCGTGGATCTACGAGAAGATGTGGGCCTGGACCGACAACGGCGGCGCGCCCGAGGACGCGCTGACCCTGGACGAGATCGTCGACAACATCATGCTCTACTGGCTGCCGGGCGCCGGCGCGTCGTCGGGGCGGATCTACTGGGAGAGCTTCGGCGCCGCCGCGCAAGGCGCGCCCGTGATCGAGCTGCCGGTCGGCGTCAGCCTCTTCCCGAAGGAGATCTTCCGGCCGTCTCGCCGCTGGGCCGAGAAGCGCATGAGCAACATCATCCACTGGAACGAGCTCACCAAAGGCGGCCACTTCGCTGCCTGGGAGCAGCCCGCAGTCTTCGTCGAAGAGCTGCGCGCCTGCTTCGGCAAGGTCCGCTGACGACCCGGCCAGCCTCGCGCGCGGACAATTTCCGCCGACCACCTCGAGACTGAGGCGCAGAGCATCAGGGTCATGGCCGCGAACGATGGCGCCGAGCCGAGGCAGGACTACAGCGCCAGCGAAGACCTGCTCAGGAACCGCGCGGTCCTGGGCGTCGGGTCCCGTCCTCGGTAGGCGCCGGCGGAGCGCCGGAGCGTGACGCTCGCGGGGCGGCGGCCCGCAACGGCAGCGACCACACGAAGTCGGTCTGAGCGTAGGCGACGGACGGTCCGAACGGTCTCGGATCGGGCGGGCCGAGGTCCGAATTCGCGCGATCGGCGATGCGCGGCGCACCGCTTGCGACGTCGACGTGGGCTGCGTCCGGGCTGAGGTGAACGAGTTTCGGACCGACGAAGCTCACCGTCGCGCGTGCATGACAGGTCATGCACGAGGTGTGCTGGAAGCCGGCCTCGATGGCGCTGTCGCCCATGACGACCGGCGCGCCGCGGGCGTTGGTGAAATCGGTCTGCGTTCCGCGCAACCGGTAGAACGCCCACTTCGTGCCGGTCAGCTCGCGCCGCTCGCCTTCGACCTGGCCCTTGGCTGGCGCCGCCGAGCCGTGGTCCGTTCGGGTCGTCGAATCCGCGAAGCGATCGCCTGGCTGCAACGGCGAATCCACCTGTTCGAAGTCGGCCCAGAACCAGTTGGGCAAGTCCTTGGTGGCGATGTGAAAGCCGGTGAGGACCCAATAGTCCGCGCCGATCCGCCGCCAGTGGTAGCGCGCCAGCCGGGCCGGAGCGACGCGCGAGCCGAGGTCCTGCCAGTGCGCCTTGATTTCCTGAGCGCCGGCTGGGAAGGCGATGAACTGCGGGTTCTGGGTCGCCTGCGCCTGATTGAACGCCAGCTGCAGGCCGTCCTGGTTGAACAGCGCATGGCCGCGCACGAAGTCGTAGCCCGCCTGGTTCATCCGGATCTCGAACTCGCGCGGCCCGTCGGGGAGCGCCAGCCGCGGGCTGAGCGCCTTGTCGTTCGGACGGCGCGGCCACGCGCCCCAGGGTCCCGGGTCGCCGCCATCAGGCCGGAACACCTCGCTGCCCGCCTGGCCCGCGCCTCGGCCGGACACGAGCGCCCAGGTCTCCCACACCACGGGCGCGTCCGGATCGTACTGGCGGATCGGCTTGGCCGGATCGGCAAGGCCGGGCCTGGCCGGGTCGGCCTGCCGGTTGACGGCGAAGAACAGCCGCCACGCGTACTCGTCCGGGTCGTTCACGGCGAGCGCGACGTCCTCCGGCCTTCCTCCGGTCGCCGCCGCGGCGGACAGCGCGGGCGCCGACTCGCGCCGGCAGGCGGCGAGGATCAGTCCGACGGCGATCGCCAGCGCGGCCGAGCGCCGCGCCCCGCCGTCCGGTTGCGGAGCGCGTTCCATCCTGGACATCGCAAGGCTCGAGGCCCCCAAGGCGCAATCCCCCGCGCATTGCTATCACTGCCGCTGACTCTTCGAATAGCAACGGTCGTTAGCCGCCGATCATCGCAACGCCGCCCCCACCATCGTGGGCGCAAGGACGAGTGGATCAAAGCCTCGGCGAAAGGCGTGGGAAAGTACTGACCTGGCGCACGCCGGCGCGGCTCGCGGAATCAGAACCCCACCGCCACGCCTTCGCGGCGGTCGTCAGCGCCGCCTTCGTAGCCGCCTTTGACCTTCATGATGCCATGCAGGCCGGAGCCTTCGGCGCCGCCAGCGCCCTTGAACGTCACGCCCTTGGCCGCGAGCGTCTCGACCACGCCCGGGGGGAATCGCGTCGCTTCGGAGTAGAAGTTCGGTCCGCGGGCGATCAGGTTCGGCAGATCAAGCGCCTGCTGCATCGGCAGCTTCCAGTCGATCACGCCGACGATCGCCTTCAGGACGTAGGATGGGATGGCGTTGCCGCCGGGCGAGCCGACTGCGGCGACGAAGTCGCCCTTGCGGTCCAGGATCACGTTCGGCGCCATCGACGAGCGCGGCCGCTTGCCGGGACCCACCGCGTTGGCGGCCGGCGCGCCGTCGGGGTCCTTCGGACTGAAGGAAAAGTCCGTAAGCTGATTGTTGAGAAAGAAGCCGTCGACCATCCGTCCGTCGCCGAAGATGCTTTCGACCGTGGTCGTCATGGAGACGACGTCGCCGTCGGCGTCGACGATCACGAAGTGAGAGGTGCCGCCGGGCTCGAGCGTGCGGTCGGCGGCGTACTTCGGAGCGCCGGCGGGATGACCCGGCTCGGGCGGAGGACCGGCGTGGTCGCCGATCAGTTTGGCGCGGTCGGCGAGGTAGGTCGGATCCAGGAGGCCTTTGACCGGGAAGTCGACGAACGCCGGATCGCCCTCGTACTTGTCGCGATCGGCGTACATCAGCCGCTCCGCCTCCGCGATCTCGAGCCAGCCCTGCGCGTCGGCCGGGCCGCGCGAAGCGATGTCGGTGTGCTCGATCAGGCCGAGCTCCATCAGCAACGCGGGTCCGCCGGACGGCGCCTGCGGCGCACAGACGGCATACTCCCGGTACGGACGGCAGAGCGCGTCGGACTCGTGCGGTTTGTAGGCGGCGAGGTCGGCCAGCGTCATCGTCCCAGGCAGCGGGCCTTGGGAGAGGCGCCCCACGATATCCTGCGCGATGCGCCCCGTGAGCAGCGCGCTCGGCCCCTGCGCCGCGATGGCCCGCAGCGTCTGCGCGTAGGCCGGGTTCTTCAGGACGTCGCCAGCCTTCAGCTTGGTCCCGTCCGGCTTGGTGAAATAGCGTACGGCGTCCGGCGCGCTCGGCTGCGGCGCGAACGTCAGGTGGATCATGAAGTCGAGCCGGGGGCTGACGACGAAACCGTCGTCGGCCAGCTTCTCGGCCGGAGCGAAGAGACCGGCCCAGGCTTTGCGGCCGTGCTCCCTGTGGGCGAGGTAGAGCATCGCGATCGCGCCGGGCACGCCCGCCGAGCGGCCGCTGAGGATCGCCTCGCCGAAGTTCAGCGGCTTGCCGTCGGGCCCAAGGAACATGTCGGGCGACGCGCCTTTCGGCGCCACCTCGCGCCCGTCGTAAGCGGTCACGTGGTGCGTTCTGGCGTCGTAGTAGACCATGAACGCGCCGCCGCCGACGCCCGAGCTCTGCGGCTCCACGAGGCCCAGCACTGCCTGCACGGCCACGGCGGCGTCGACCGCCGAGCCGCCCTCGCGGAGCACGGCGAGCCCCGCGTTCGCCGCGAGCGGATTGGCGGCCGAGACCATCGCGTGCTGGGCGATGACCGGCGCCGACGCCTCGCGCGGCGCGGACGCGGTCGTGGCGGGCGGCGGCTGGGCGAGGAGCAATCCCGGCGCGGCGGCGAGGACCAGGGACGCGAGGAAGGCGGCGGCGGTCCGCGGCATGGGATTCGATCCTGAGGCGAGTTGCGAGGCAACATAGTGCGGCGCCCGGCGTGGACAACCGACGACCGGCCGTTCTAGCAAGGCCGCCATGACCGCCGCGCCCGGGCCCCGCAATCTGATCACCGACGTGGGGGGCCTGATCGTCGGGCAGGCGCAGGACGCCGCGGCGCGCACCGGCGTCACCGTGATCCTGGCGCCAGACCGCGCGGTCTGCGCGGCCGACGTCCGTGGCGGCGCGCCGGGCGCCCGCGAGACCGACGCGCTGGCCCCGGAGAACCTGGTCGCCGCGGTCGACGCGATCGTGCTCGCCGGCGGCTCGGTCTACGGCCTCGCAGCGGCCGACGGCGTGGCGGCGGTGCTGGGCGCACGAGGCGAGGGCTACCGGCTCTCGACCGCCCCTGGGGTCCCGCCCTCGCCGATCGTGCCCGCCGCGATCCTCTACGACCTCGCCAACGGCGGCGAAAAAAGCTGGGGCGAGAGCCCGCCCTTCCACGCGCTCGGCGCGGCGGCTGTGCGAGCCGCGGGCGAGACGTTCGCGCTCGGGACGGCCGGCGCCGGCTTCGGCGCGATGGCCGGGCGGCTGAAGGGCGGCGTCGGCTCGGCCTCGGTGGTCGGCGACGACGGCTTCACGGTCGGCGCGATCGTGGCGGTGAACAGTTTCGGCTCGGTGGTCGCGCCGGGCGGGCGGACGTTCTGGGCCGCGCCTTACGAGATCGGCGGCGAGTTCGGCAGTCTGGGCGCGGCGGGCCTCGCCGCGGCGCCGGACGACTGGGGGCCCTCGAAAGGCCCGCCGACCGGCGGCGTCGCCGAAGGCCCGGTCAACACCACGATCGCCTGCGTCGCCACTGACGCGGCGCTCGACCCTGCGGAGGCCAAGCGACTGGCGATCATGGCTCAGGACGGCCTCGCCCGCGCGATCCGGCCGGCGCACGCCCCATTCGACGGCGACATCGTCTTCGCGCTGGCGACCGGCCGCCGCGAGCTGCCCGAGCGGCGGCTGGCGATGGTCGCCCGTCTTGGCGCGCTCGCCGCCGACTGCCTCGCCAGAGCCATCGCCCGCGGCGTCTACGAAGCCACGCCCTGGCCCGGAACCGAAGTCGCGTGCTGGCGGGACCTACGCTGACCCAAGGCGCGACTTCCGGCTGGACAGGGCCAAGTTTGCTCCACCATGGTCAGCGGCCAGGACCTGGGAGGCGCCCATGACGACCCTTGCTCGCGCAGCGTCCCGCGAGACGGTGACCCCGATCATGAACAGCCATCTGTGGGACGACTTCGTCCCGCGCGACGGCGACGTGGTGGTGGCCACCTATCCGAAGTGTGGCACCACATGGACCCAGCGCATCGTCGACCTGCTGATCTTCCAGTCGCCCGACCCGCGGCCGGTGATGCGGATCGCGCCGTGGCTCGACTGCGTCTTCATGGCGCCGCACGAGGTCAACCTCGCCAACCTCGAGGCGCAGACGCATCGGCGCTCGGTCAAGAGCCACCTGCCGTTCGACGCCCTGCCGATCTACGCCGGCGTCAAGTACATCCACACCGCCCGCGATGGCCGCGACGCCTGCCTGTCGATGCACAATCACGAGCTGGGAATCGCCAACCGGATCTCCGCGGCCGCGGCCTCCGGCGAGGCTCCGTCCAGCTCGTCGGAGCGACCGCAACGACAGATCCCCACCGATCAGCGCGAGTACTTCCTGTCCTGGATCGCCGAGGCCGAGGCGGGCGGCGTCAAGGCCGACGCCGGCCTGCCGTTCTGCGAGTTCGAACAGACCTATTGGGTCGAACGAGGCCGGTCCAACTTGCTCATGGTCCACTACGCCGACCTGAAGGCGGACCTTGCGGGTGAAATGGCCCGCATCGCGGATTTCCTGGAGATCGACACCCCGCCCGCGGTGATGGACCAGCTGGTCGATGCGGCGCGCTTCGAGACCATGAAGTCGCAGGGCGAGGCGATCCTGCCCGACATCGGCCAGTTCTTCGACAACGGCTCGCAACGCTTCCTGCACAAGGGCGAGAACGGCCGTTGGCTGGGCGTGCTGACCGACGAGGATCTTGCCCGCTACGACGCGCTCGCGGCGGCCAGGCTCAGTCCGGGCCTGCGCGCCTGGATCCATGGCGGGCGCCGCGCCGCCGGCGACCCGCGTGGCTCGGAGGACTGATCGGGGACGTCGGGACCCGCCTCAGTAAGCCAGCTTCGGGTACCAGTCGGTTCCTCGGCCTTCCGGAGTGAGGTCGAGGATGGTCCAGAGCGGGCCGGGGTCGGGCGCGCCGCGCGGGTCCTGGCCCGGGTCGGCCGACTGGCCGGTGAACTCGCCGCCGTAGAAGTGGCGGACCTTCCCGTCGTGGCGGCTGAAGATGTTGAACGCCGGCGCCTCGCCGCCGTCCGGCAGCAGGCCGAAGTAGTCGCGCGAGTAGTTCTCGTTGAGGTCGGAGTAGAGCCTGAGGTTCTTCCAGCCGTGCTCGCGCTTCCATGCCAACAGCTTCTCGATCGGCGAGCGGGCGACCACCGCCAGCGACATGCGCTGGTCGACGTCCCGGGCGTTGCCCTCCCAGGCGTTGAGCAGGTTGGTGCACATCGGGCACGGCGTCGCGCGCTGCGGCCCGAACATGTAGCTGTAGACGCCGAGGGTCGGCTTGTCGCGGAACAGGTCCTCGAAGGAGACATCGCCTTCCTCGCCGCGGAAGCGGTAGTCGCCTTTCACCTCACCGCCGGGCGGCAAGGCGCGGCGCTGGGCGGCGACGCGCTCGATATGGCGGCGCAGCTCGATCTCTTCGGCGAGCAACGCGGTGCGCGCGGCGCGGTACTGGGCGCTCTCGTTCGGCCAGCGGATCGGCGTCTCGCGGGCGAGCTTGTCGGCGGGAACCAGGGTGTCGGACATGGGCGGGCTCCTGATCGGGCGAATAGGAAACCAACCACGCCACGAACCCAATGGCGCCAGCAGTGTCAAACCCTTCCCCTCCCGGGGAAAGCGGCGCGCCGCGCGGAGCGCGCGTCGCCGATGGGGGAAGTCAGCGACCCGCCCCCATTGTCGCGCCCGCTTCGCGGCATCGCGACGTTTTCCCCCGCGAGGCGGGGACAGGTTCACCCCTGCAGCGCGAAATCCATCGCCGCCCGGGCGTGCAGCTCGGCCGTGTCGAAGACCGGGACGGGAAGGTCGTCGGACTGGACCAGGAGGCCGAACTCGGTGCAGCCGAGGATCACGCCGTCGGCGCCCTCGCCCCTGACCGCGCTGTGCACCATCGCCAGCATCGCCTCCTTCGAAGCCAGCTTGAACCGGCCCTGCACCAGCTCGTCGAAGATGATCGAATGCAGCTTCACCCGGTCGGGCTCGGCCGGGATCAGGGCGTTCACGCCGCGCCGGCGCAGCCGATCGCGGTAGAACGGCTGCTCCATCGTGAAGCGGGTCGCAAGCAGCAACGGCTTGCGGACAGCGGCGGCCACGACCGCGCGGGCCGTGGCGTCGGCGACGTGGATCAGCGGCACGCCGACCGCCGCGGCCACGTCTTCGGCCATCCGGTGCATGGTGTTGGCGCAGATCACGATCGCCTCGGCGCCGGCCCGCTCGAGCCGGCGCGCCGCACCCACCATCTCAGCCGTCGCCTCATCCCAGAGCCCGGCCGCCTGCATCGCCGCGATCGGGGCGAAGTCGACCGAGACCATGACGAGGCTGGCGGAATGCTGGCCGCCGAGCCGGTCGCGGGCCATGCGGTTGAGATACTGGTAGTAGAGCGTCGTGCTCTCCCAGCTCATGCCGCCAATGAGGCCGAGAGTCTTCACGCGTCCCGGAACTCGTCGATCATCTGGAACACCTGCTCGATGTTGCGCGCGACGCCTTCGACGCGGCTGCGGTCGACCAGGTTCGAGAACATGCCGCCGATCTCGAACCGGTTCGGGCATTCGAGCGCGATCAGGAGCTGGGTGGCGTCGAACGCGCAGCGGATATGGCCGCCGGCATAGGCGGTCTCCAGGGCGGTCAGCCGCTCCATGAATGTTGGCGTCAGCACCTCGCGCGCCTCGACCTGGTCCTGCCCGAAGACGCGGAAGCTCTGGTTGAAGGACGGATCCTCCAGCCCGACCGGACTCAGGCCTTTCGGACATTCGAAGAACTTTTGCAGCCAGCCGGAGTTGCGCAGCACGACTGTGGTCGAAGCCAAGCGTCTCGGCGTCACGAGCCGGAACAGCTGCCCCTGGAACACGACCGTGCGGCTCTTGCCCGAGCCCTGAGAGATGGTCGCCTCGCAGAGCGCGAACGCGACGTCGCCCCGGCGCCCGGTGAACAGGTCCTGGAAAGCTTTGCTGGTGGGCTTGGGCAGCAGGTTCAGCGAGAGGAACGTATCGAACGCCGGGGCCTCGAACCCTGCGTCGCGGTAGGTGACGCCCAGCGGCTCGCAGAGCGAGCAGATCACGCTCACCTTGGCGCTCCGGGCGACCCTCGCCAAAGGCACGTAACCGAGGGCGCAGGCCAGAACGAGCGTCGGCAGGGCTACGCGCAGGTCGACGGTCGCGCCCGGATGCCCCGTCACCGAGGGCGCCATCATGTTCTCGAGAAACACCAGCAGCGCGCCGGCGGCCAGCGCCAGGAAGAAGAGCCTTACCGCGCCTCGCCGCTCGGCCTCGCACTTCTCGAGCTCGGGCTTGATCTTCTGCTCGTAGATCGCCTCGAACGTCGCGCCCTCGAGCGGATCGCCGGGCGGCGCGAGGCGATGGCCGAACGCCGCGTTCGCCGCCGCGGTGGGGATCGCGCTGTCGAGCGTGGCGGTCATGCGGCGAAGACTAGCGCGCGAATCCGAAGCTTCGCCAGGGGCCGCTAGCGGCGAACCACGGCCGGGAGGCCATTCAAGGCCGCGGCGAGCACGTGGCCGAGCCAGACCGCCACAAGGCAGAGCGCCACCGAGCCCACGATGTTGCCGCCAGCGCGCAGCATGTCGCCGTCGCGCAGCAGGTTCAGCGTCTGCAGGCTGAACGACGAGAAGGTGGTGTAGCCGCCGCAAAGCCCGACCAACACGAACTGGCGCGCGCCCGGGGCGACCAGCAGGCGCCCGTCCGGCCCGGTCAGGGTGGCGAAGAAGCCGATCACCAACGAGCCGACGACGTTGATGACGAGCGTGCCCCAGGGAAACGTCTCGCCGACCAGCCGCGCGGCCAGGCTCGAGCAGCCGTAGCGCGCGACGCTGCCCAGCGCGCCGCCGATGGCGATCCAGACATAGGTGAGCAGAGCCGCCCCTCCCCTTGCCGGCGCGCGCCGGTCCGACCAGAATCCTTCAGCTTCGTCCGCACGCTAGCAGGCGGCCGCGGCAGGGTCACGAGGAGCCCCCGATGGACATCCCCCGCCAGGCGGCGCTGTTGCGCATCTACACCGAGGAGGCGCGGCGCGTGGGAACGCGGCCGCTCTACGAGGCGGTGGTGCTGAAGGCGCGCGACGCGGGGCTGGCGGGCGCTACGGTGCTGCGCGGGCCGATGGGCTTCGGCGAGTCACAGCGGATCCACAACGCCAACATCCTCGACCTCTCGGCCAACCTGCCGCTGGTGATCGAGATCGTCGACGCCGAGGACAAGCTGCGCGCGTTCGCGGGCCAGCTGGAAGGCCTGAAGGACATCGGCCTCGTCACCCTCGAGAAGGTCGAGGTGCTGCACTACGGCCACGCCCCGGTGGGGCGCGCCGCCAAGGCGCGGCGCTAGGCCGAGATGTAGGCCTTCAGCGTCTCGGCCTCGGCGACCGTCTCGGCGATCTTGCTCTTCACCAGGTCGCCGATCGAGACGATGCCGATGAGCCGTCCGTCGCGGCAGACCGGCAGGTGACGAATGCGCCGGTCGGTCATGCGCTCCATGAGCGCGTCGACCGTCTCGTTCGGCTCGGCGAAGACGACGTCGTGGGTCATGCAGGTCGAGATGGGCTCGGAGAGGCCATCGCCGCCCTTTTCGGCGACGATCCGCACGATGTCGCGCTCGGAGACGATGCCAGCGACGCTGCGGTCGTCCGCCAGCACGACCATCGCCCCGACGCGCCGGGACTGCAGCAGCGCAGCCACCGCAGCCACGCTGTCGTTGGGCGCGGCGGTGAACACCATGTCGCCCTTCTGCTTCAGAATTTGGGAAACAAGCATGACTTGCGTCCCTCCCTGATCATTGACGCCAGGGAGGCTCGCGCCGATCCACGGAAGAATCAACGCTCTATTGCGTGATTGAAACCTGTGCCGGCCCAGCGAGGCGGGCGAACGGGCCGATCAGCAGCAGGCCGGCGGCGTACCCGGCGAGGTGCGCCTGCCAGGCGACCGGCATGCCCATCGCGCCCGGCGTCAGCCCCGAGACGCCGAGGATCACGTTCACGATCGCCCAGGCTGCGCCCATGCCGATCACCGTCGAGCCGATGATCGGGCCGACCTGCCCGCGCCCCTGGATCAGCCGCGAGGCGGCGCCCAGGAGGCCGGAGACGGCGCCCGAGGCGCCAACGACCGGCGAGACGTCGCCCGGGTCGCAGAGCACGAAGCCGAGGCCGGCCAGCACGCCGCAGGTGAGATAGAAGGCGAAGAACACCGCCGCGCCGCGGGCGTCGACGCCCATCAGCCGCGCGGTCGGCGGACCGAAGGCGATCACGGCGATGCTGTTCATCAGCACGTGAGGCCAGCTGCCATGCAGGAACAGCGACGTCACCAGCGTCTGCCAGCGCCCCGCCATCAAGGCGCCGGGAGTCAGGGCGAGGCGTTCGAGCTGAGCCTCGCTCATGAGCGCGCTCTGCAGCGCATAGAGCCCGATCAGGCCGACGCAGAGCGCCACCAGCGTCCAGGGGGCGTTGAACATCGGCTCGCGCTTGGGGCGCTGCAGCTCAAATCGGCTTGTGTCGGACTGATCCATTCGGGACGCCGCGGGGCCTAACTCCAATGCTCATAGCCGAATAGAGGGCGCATTGCGCCTGGGTCGCCGCGGAATCTCCTGACTGGCACGCCGGTTGCTGGAACCGGCCCGAAGTGTGCTGTCGTGGGGCGACAAGCTGATGATTGATCACGTTGCGCGCAAGCTGGCCGTCGCCGGGATGGCCGCAGCGGCTGGGGTCGCCTTCTGCGGTCTCGCGGACGCCCAGACCATGACCAACAACGGCGCGGCCTACAACGCGGGATACGGCCGCGTGGCGGGCCAGGAGAACCAGCCGGTCGACGTCGGCGTGCGCGATCCCAACGGTAATCTGGTGGTCGTCGACGGCGTGATCCAGGCCGGGCAGGACCAGAGCGTTTTTTCCAACGCCGGCGCGGCCGGCGCGTTCGATACGGTCGCCGGCGTCGGAGCCTCGGGTGGGGCCAGCGCCGTCGGCAACAACCTGACCGTCGTGACCCAGGGCAACTGGAACACGGTCATCGTCAACTCAGTCCAGAACAACTCTGGAAACGTCAGCGCCAGCACGACGCTGAGTGGGGGTAACAATGGTCATTAACGCCTTCAGCGCCGGCAAGCGCGCCGCAGCTCTCATCGGGGCCAGCGGTTTCGCCCTCTCGGCCTGCGTCAGCCCGGTCGCGGGCCCGCAAGGGCTCTACGCGCGGCCGACCGGCGATGCGCCGGTCGTCGCCAACCCGACGCCGTACTCGGCGGCGCTGGTCTGCGAGGCCGAGTTCGCCCGTGCCCACAGCATCAATGCGCCGCGCATCGCGATCGGCCGCATCGCCGACTACACCGGCAAGTTCGAAGCCGACGGCTCGGGCCGGAAGCTGACGCAAGGCGCCTCGCTGATGGCGATGAGCGCGTTCGCCAAGGCCGGCGTGCCGCTGGTCGAGCGCTACGACACCTCGGTCTCGGAACTCGAGCTGAAGTACGCCAACTCGAAGCTGATCTCCGACAAGCCGGTCGCCGGCGGTGAGATCCCGGCCGAATACCGCCGGATCATGGCCGGCCAGGTGCCCGGCTCCGACTTCTACGTCGCGGGCGGCATCACCGAGCTGAACTTCAACATCGCCTCGAACGGCTTCACGGTCGACGCTGGCGGACTCAACGCAACCGACCTGAAGGGCACCGGCGGCGCCACGACCTACGTCATGAACGTCGGGCTTGACCTGCGGCTGGTGAACACCCGCACGCTCGAGGTGGTCGACGTGATCTCGTACCAGAAGCAGATCATCGCCCACCAGGTCGGCGTCGGCTTCTTCAAGATCTGGAACGGCACGGCGTTCGACGCGGCCGTCGGCGAAGGCGGCCAGGAGCCGCTGCAGCTGGCCGTCCGCTCGGTGATCGAACGGGCCGCGACCGAGATGGTGGCCAACCTCTACGGCATGCCTGGCCCCGAGGCCTGCATGCGCACCGACCCGCTTGGCGATCACGTCACGACCGGCCCGACGGGCGCGTTCGTGCCTGCCTACAACAACGTGGAAACCAACAATGCCGCGACCCGCCAAGATCCGAATCGTTGGAACGCTCGTCGCGATCCCCCTCCTGTTCCCGCTCACGACGACGGGGTGGTGCGGGACCGCTACTAGCCAGAGCGTCGTCGCCAACGACCAGACCCAGGCGGGGAGCGTCGTCGGCTCGCAGCAGCTCGACGTCGTCACCGCCGGCGACACCAGCGCGCTTACCACGGCGACCGG
>Ga0335069_10010935_pt1 | contig 12833 bp, 8 predicted proteins | sample Lox_Sample_11_FD_206714 | JGI IMG/M metagenome (GOLD analysis project Ga0335069, IMG submission 206714) | Soil microbial communities from Loxahatchee National Wildlife Refuge, Florida, United States - Lox_Sample_1.1 | ecosystem: Environmental > Terrestrial > Soil > Wetlands | place: USA: Florida... | reverse complement strand
GGGTTTTTGGCCTCCCAGATGCGGTCCAGTTGCTCCAGGCACATGAGGGTATGCTCGTCCGCGGTGTATTGGTGGTAGAACTCGTGCTGGACGAGGCACGTCAGCTTGCCGAATTCGGGCAGGTATTTGCCCAGGAAGTCCACCTCGTGCATGGCGCGCAGGACGGGCGCCACGCTGCCGCGCTGGTTCAGAATGGTCAGGAAGGTCTCGCGCACGTGCTCGTCGGACAGGAAGGCGTGGTCCACGAGGCCGAGCTGGTTGCGGATAAGCTGGCCGAGGTCCGGGTGCAGCCGCAGGCCGCGCTGTTGGGCGTAGAGGAATACGCGCATCAGCCGGCGCGGCTGGTCCCGGAAGACGCGGTTGGACGCCGCCCGGATTTCGCCGTCCACGAATTTGAAGCCGTCCACGGGCTCATTGGGGGGTTTGCGCCCGCCGGGGAGCAGGGCCGTGAGGCGCGTCGGCAGGGCGCGCATGACCAGGCTGCGGGGCTTGGGCACCAGGGCCAGCCGCTGCTCGAGGGTGCGCGTGATAAAGTAGATGTTGCGCGAGTGGCGGTACAAGTCCCGCATGAAGCCTTCGATCCGCTTGCTGGGCGAGCGCTCGCGGTAGCCGAGGTTGTAGGCCACGGCGGGCTGCAGGTTCTTGCCCAGCACATCGGTGGCACGGTTGGTGTGGTAGTGAATCTCCGTGCGCACACGCAGGAGGTAGTCGTAGGCGGCCTCCAGTTGCTTGCGCTCGCTTTCGCTGATCAGCTCGTTGGCTTGCAGGTCCTTGAGGGAGCGGGTGCGGTATTTGAAGTAGGCCATCCAGAGCAGGTTCTGGTAGTCGCGCAGACCGCCGCAGCCGTTCTTGAGGTTGGGCTCCTGCATCGAAGCAGAGTTGCCGAACTTGGCATGGCGCTCGGCCTGGTCCTTGAGGCGCATGGTGACGTATTCGGCGACGTGGTCCTCCACGCACTTGTCCACCAGCGCCTGCTGGAACTTCTTGAACAGGGCCTCGTCGCCGGCGACCAGCCGCGCCTCGATCAGCGAGGTCTTGGACTGCATATCCGTGTTGGCGACCTTGACGCAATCGTCCACGCTGCGCACGGCATAGCCGATCTTGAGCTTGAGGTCCCAAAGCGGGTAGAGGAGGCCCTCGATGAGGCGCGAGAGGTGCGGCAGGGGCCGGCTGCCGGCGGTCACCTGGCGGCTGTGCAGGAACATGAAGTCCACGTCGCTGTGGGGGTTCAGCTCGGCCCGCCCGTAGCCGCCGATGGCCACCAGCGCCAGGGGCGGGAACTCCTGTTGCGCCTGGGTCGAGAGGCTGGCTTTGGCCGTTTGCCACAGCGAGAGCAGCACCGCGTCGAGCATGGCCGCCCGGGCGTGGCAGACCTCGAGGCCGCCGCCGCCGGAACGATGCATCAGCTTGAGCCGGTGCGTCTCCACCTTGAGGAAGGTCTTGTAGCGGGCCAGCTCCTGGCTGGCCGTCTGCCCGGGCGGCAGCTTGAGCCGCGTGGCCGCGCTCGCCTCGATCTTCTTCAGGATTTCCTGCATTCGCCGCCTACTCTGGGTGCAAAGCCCGGTGAAAGCAAGTGGCCGCAGGGTTTGAGCCTTTGGGATTGGACCACCCGTGAATGCACCCCGTCAGTTTTCGTCGAACCTTGTGGCCCAAGCGGTGTTTGTTACGTTCTTGGACGCGTATGTCCGCTGAGTTGGACCCCGATGCCGCCCTGATGCTGCGTGTCAGACAGGGTGACACCGCGGCTTTCGCGGAGCTGGTGGACAAGTACAAGCAGCCCGTCATGAACGTCGCCTACCGCATGCTCCGGGACGCCACGGAGGCCGAGGACCTTGCCCAGAATGTCTTCGTGCAGGTGCACAAATCAGCCGAACGCTACCGGGTCAGCTCCAAGTTCTCCACCTGGCTGTTTACCATCGCGCGCAACCTGTGCCTGAACGAAATCCGCCGCCGCGCCCGGCACCCCGCCAGCTCGCTCGACGCCCCGCACCCCGAGCAGGAAGACCAGCCCCTGCACCAGTTCGAGGACCTCAAGACTGCCTCGCCGCCCGACAGCCTTTTGCATGGCGAGCTGGATGCCAAGATCGGCGAGGCGCTGGCCGGCCTGCCCGAGAGCCAGCGCCTGGCCATCGTCCTTTGCCGCCAGGACGAACTGAGCTACGAGGACATCGCGAAGGTGCTGGGCTGCTCGGTTTCCGCCACTAAATCCCTCATTCACCGCGGGCGGGAGACCCTCAAGCAGAAGCTTAAGCCCTACCTGCGCACCGGCGCCTGGAGCGGACCACGATGAACCCGTTGTGCGTTCTCAGAATTGAGAAGACGGGTGGTCGCCCCGGCCTTTCCGGTGCTTTTCCGGTGATTCCCCAGCGATGCCCGCGTGTGTCTCCCATGGGGCCCGGACCACATGGGAGACACACCGGGGGCTCACGCGGGAGATGCCGGCATTCCTGGCTACGCCCTTCCGGGCGTGCACTGCCCGGTTTCAGGGCAGGGCGAGGGGGTCCGAGGCCGGAAACGCAACTTTCTCCTGAATGCGGTTTTAGTACAACCTGACGATGTCTATGACGAACGACCCCACATACGAGCGCCTGCGAGAGCTAAGCTGGCGGCGCCGACTGACCCCCGGGGAGGTCGAGGAACTGCGCGCCTGGCTGGCAGCGCACCCGGGCGCCCAGGCGGATTGGGAAGCCGAGGCGGGGCTGAGCGAGGCGCTGGGCCACTTGGCCGATGCGCCTGTGCCCAGCAACTTTACGTCGCGCGTGCTGCAGAACGTTGAGCGGGAAAGCGCGGCTGAGCTGCGCCGGGGGAGCCACAAATGGCAGTTCTGGCTGCGGGCACGCTGGCTGCCCAGGGTGGCCGTAGCCGCGGTGATACTGGTTGCGGGCGTGCTCTCGTACGAGCAGGTCACGCAGGCCAACCGCCGGGCGGAATACGCCCGGAGCGTGGCGGCGGTTTCCAAGGTCGCCTCACTGCCCAGACCGGAAGTGCTCGAAGACTTTGACGCCATCCGTGTGTCCAACCCAACACCTGTCGCAGACGAGGAGCTGCTGGCGGCGCTGAAATGACGCGGGTCGGTCGGATAGCCCTTTGGATTACGGCAGTTTTGAGCGCGGGCCGGCTGCTGTGCGCTGCGCCCACGGAACCGGTGCCGGGCAGCCATGTCTTTACGAACTCCACCCACGCCGCCGCGGTTCGCGCCCACGCGTCGTTGCCGCCTGAGCCGGCCGAAGGACCGCCGCCGCTGCCCACCGTCAAATCGCCCGTCGCCGTCTTCCGCGAGCTGCTGGCCATGAGCCCGGCCGAGCGGCAACAGGCGCTGACCAACCGCACGCCGGAAAACAAGAAGGTCATCATGTCCAAGCTGCGGGAATACATGGCGATGGACGCGGATCGGCGCGAGGAACGCCTGCAAGTGACCGAGCTGCGCTGGTATCTGCAGCCTTTGCTCGTGACCCCCGTAACGAACCGCACCGAGCAACTGGCCTCGATCCCGTTGCGCAACCGCAGGGTCATCGAATCCCGCCTTAAGGAATGGGACAAGCTGCCGCCCGAAGTGCAGAACTCACTGCTGGCGAACAAGGACACTGTGGTCTATCTCACCGAGATCGAAAACCTCACGCCCGCCCAGCGGAAGAAGATACTCGACGGCATGTCCCCGGCGCGGCGCCAGAAGTTGCAGGCCGGCATCGAGCAGTGGAACAATCTGCCGGAAGACGAGCGGCGCAACGTGGTCAGCCGCTTCAACCAGTTCTTCGACCTCACGCCCTTGGAGAAGCAGAAAGCTCTGCGGACGCTCTCGGGTCCGGAGCGGCGGCAAATCGAGAACACGCTCAAGACCTACGCCACCCTGCCCCCTGACCAGCGGGCCCGGTGCGCGCTGGCAATCGAGAAGTACACCAGCCTGACCCTGGAAGACCGACAGCAGTTCCTCAAGAACGCCGAGCGCTGGAGGCTGCTCACCCCCAGGCAGCGCCAGGCCTGGCGTGAACTCGTCAACGCGCTCCCGCCGCCCGAGCCGCCGCCACTGCCGCCCGACGTGCCGCCCCTGCCGCCGGCGCATCCCTCGGTCCACCGCGTGCCCGCCATCGCGACGAACGGCAACTGAGCCGGGCGGGATGCGGCACGCTGAGGAGGATTAACCACAAAGGGCACAGCGCGGCAAAGCCGCAACCAAATTGGGCCGCTGCGAGGATGGAGGATAGAAGATGGAGGATGGAAGTCCTGTGGTTGCAATGTCTCCCTTTTCGGTTTCCCGTTCCGCCCGTCCGGCCTAAGTTGATGGAGATGCATCCGATCGCGTTTCATCTCGGGCCACTGCCTATCCATTCCTTCGGGATTATGGTGGCCCTGGGCTTTGCCATCGGGCTGTGGACCGCCAGCCGGCGGGCCTTGCGCTCGAGCATCGCCCCCGAGCAGATCATTGATCTCGGGCCCTGGCTTATCCTGGGCACGCTGATTGGAGCGCGGGCGCTGTACGTGGTCTCCTATTGGCACGAGTCGTTTGCCGGCCGGCCCTTCGGAGAAATCTTCGCGGTGTGGAACGGCGGCATCGTCTTTTACGGAGGCCTGATCGGCGCAACGCTGGCCTGTGCCCTCTACGTGCGCAGGAAGAAGCTCCGGCTGTGGCGGGTGGCCGATGTGCTGGCGCCAAGCATCGCGCTGGGCAGCGCCTTCGGGCGGATCGGGTGTCTGCTCAACGGGTGCTGCTACGGGCGTGAATGCCACCTCCCTTGGGCCATCCGGTTCCCGGCGGACAACCCGCTGCATCCGCCGACCACCCCTGTCCATCCCACCGAGATATATGATTCGCTGCTGAACCTCCTCCTCTACGCCGGGCTGGTGTGGCTGTACCGGCGCAAGAAGTTCGATGGGCAGGTGATCGCGGTATACCTCGTGGGCTATGCCCTGCTTCGCTCGTTCGTGGAGCTGTTCCGGGGCGACTACCCGGAGCGCCAGCATTACCTGGGCGGCTGGGCCACCCCGGCGCACCTGGTCAGCTTCGGTGTCCTGGCGGCGGGACTCGCGCTGCTCTGGATGCTCCCTCGGGTGATGCCGAAACGCGGTTAGCCGCTAGAGGATAGCCGATGGCCGACGGCGTCCCAGCCCCTCTTCCTTCGGCGAGCCTTTCTCCTTCCCTGATCCTGCTGGCCGGTCCAACGGCCGTGGGCAAATCCGAAATCGCCCTCCGCCTCGCAGAGAAGCTGGGCGGTGAAATCGTGTCGGTGGACTCCATGCAGGTGTATCGCGGTATGGACATCGGCACCGGCAAGCCACCCCCCGAGGAGCGCGCGCGGGTGCCGCACCACCTGGTGGATGTGGCCGAGCTAACGGAGTCGTTTGATGCGGCGCAATTTGTGGACCTGGCGCGGAAGGCCGTGGCCGACATTCAGGGCCGCGGGCGGGTGCCGATCCTGTGCGGCGGCACGGGGCTCTACTTCAAGGCCTTTCTCGACGGCCTGGGCGAAGCGCCGCCGGCAGACCCGGTCTTGCGGGCGAAGCTGGAGGCGACGCCCCTGCCCGAGTTGCTGCTCGAACTGGCGCAGCGCGACCCGGCGACCTATGAACGCATTGACCGGCAGAATCCACGGCGGGTCATCCGGGCCCTCGAGGTCATTCGCCTGACGGGCAAGCCGTTCTCCGCCCAGCGCGCTCAGTGGCAGGGGCCGTCACCTGCCCCGGCGCCTTCGCACCTGCACCTTGGGTTTCGCCGCTCGCCGGCGGATTTGCACCGGCGCATCGAGGCGCGCGTGGAGAACATGTTCCAGCAGGGCTGGGTAGCCGAGACGCAGCGCCTGCTTGAGCATGGCCTTGCCGGAAACCGCACGGCGATGCAGGCGCTGGGGTACCGGCAAATTGCGGAGCATCTCCAGGGAGTGCGCTCACTGGCCGACACCGTCGAGCTGGTCAAAATACGCACGCGGCAGTTTGCTAAGCGTCAAATGACGTGGTTTACGCGCCAGCTCCGCCTCAAGTGGGTGCACCTCGCCCCAGACGCGGCTGCCGAGGCAGTGGCCGACGCTCTGGCCCGGCAGTGAATCGAGGCGGCTTCCCTTCCCATCGAATCCGATTTCTTTTGCCTGAGTCACAAACTGAGTGCCATGATCGCCGGTGAATGGCGTCACCATCTCACCCCGTGATGGCGTCTAAGCGTTCGCGCTGGCGTCGGCGGCTGCTCTGGGCAGGCGCAATCTACCTGGCTTACGCGCTCCTGGGCTTCTTCGTCCTGCCACCGATCATCAAGTCGCAACTCCTCAAGCAGTTGCCGGCAGCCACCAGGCGGCACGCCGAAGTGCGACAGGTGAAGTTCAACCCCCTGGCTCTCTCGCTGACCATCCGCGGGCTGAAGCTGACCGAGCCGGACGGCAGCGTCTTCGCTTCCTGGGAGGAGCTGTATGTCAATTTCCAGCTTTCATCCTTGCTGCGCTGGGCGTGGACGTTTGATGAGATCGGGCTCAAACAGCCGTATGGGCACTTGAGCCTCGCCAAAGACGGCCGCTTCAATTTCGCCAACATGTCCGAGGACACGCCCCCGGCGCCGCCAACAGCCCAGAAGCCTGCCGTCCTGCCCCGCGTGAATGTGTGGCGGCTGCATATTGACGATGGCAGGCTGGTGTGGGACGACCAAACCCACCGGGTGCCGCAGCACCTGGAATTCAGCCCGATCAACCTCGGCCTGACCAACCTCACCACGCGCCTTGGCAAGGACAGCCAGTATTCCTTCCGTGCCGTGAGCGATTCGGGCAAGAGCCTTTCGTGGGCGGGCACGCTCGAGGTGCAGCCCTTCGAGTCGCGCGGCCATCTCGAGTTGGCAGGCGTGGAACTGCGCCGGTGGACACCGATCCTGCGCGATTATCTGCGCGCCGAAATGACGGATGGCCGGATGACGTTGCGCGCCGACTACTCGGTTGCGGCGGGGACGAACGGGTTCGAGGCGGCGATCACCAATGGCGTCATCGAAATGGCCGGCCTCAAGGTCAAGGACCTGAATACCGGCGAGATCGTTACCACGCTGCCCTCGTTCTTCGTCGGCCCCGCTGACTTTGATCTGCAGGCACGCAAGCTGCACGTAGCGCGAGTCGCCCTGGCAGGCTTCAGCAAGATTGTCCGCATCGAGAAGGACGGCTCGCTCAATCTCAACCGGCTGGTCGAACCTCCGGCGCCGAAGCCTCCGGCAACCAACGCAGCCCCTGCGGCCCCCGCCCCGCCGTGGAACATCGCCGTGGATGACTTCAACCTGCGTGATGCCTCGATTTCGTTCACGGACCTCAGCCGCTCAACCCCGTTCCGAACCATGCTTGGCCCGGTCGGGATTCGAGTCCGGCACTTCAGCACCCGCCCCGCTTCCGATGCCGACTACCAATTCACCATTCCCACCGAGGCGGGCGAGGCGCTCTCCGGCAAGGGCACGTTCTGCCTCGCGCCGCTGCGCTCGGACGGCGAGGTCAAGCTGGCCGCCCTGAAGATCACGAAATACGCGCCCTATTTCCAGGACCGGCTGCGGGGCGAGGTGCTGGCCGGCACGCTCGGCGCCGGGTTGGAGTATCGCTATGCCGCCGGCTCCAATGCGCCGCTGGTCACGGTTTCCAATGCGGGCATTGCGTTGGCTGACTTCAAGCTCAAGGCGGCCGACGGCGCCGAGACTGTGGTAGCCATCCCTTCCTTCACGGTCGAGCGCACCGAGGCCAGCCTCGCCCAGCGCTCGGTGCAAGTGGGCCTGGTCAAATCCACCGGTGGCTCGCTCCTGGTCCGGCAGAAGAAGGACGGCACAATCAACCTGCTTGGCCTGATGGCTCCGGACACGGCGCACACGGCTCCCGCTGCTGAATCCAAGCCCTCCGAGCCGCCCTGGACCGTGCTGCTCAAGGAGATTGCCTTCGACAACTACGCCCTCCGGCTCGACGACGAGAAGCCCTCCAAACCCGCCGCCTTGAGCCTCGACCAGCTTGCGTTTGACGTGAAGGGCGTCAGCACAACCAGCAACGCCCCGGTGGCGGCCCACTTCTCCGCCCGGCTCAACGGCGCGGGCACGGTTGCGCTGGACGGCACCGGCACAATCACGCCGCTCGCGGCGGATGCGGACCTGGCGGTCAACCAACTCGACCTGCGGCCTTTCCAGCCTTACCTGAACGAATCGGTGCGGCTGGACATTACCAGCGGCCGGCTGGACACGCGCGCTCACCTGCGCTACGCGCCGCCCGGCGCCAGCGGCCCGCGGGTGCAGGTGACCGGAGATATCGCCCTGGACGACCTCGCCACCAGGGACCAGGTGCTGTTCAAGGACTTCGTGAAATGGGACGCCCTGGAGCTGAGCGGCCTGGAGCTTGGCCTGGAGCCAAACCGGCTCCAGTTGCGCGAGATCAAATGGCGCGGCCTCCAGGCCAGCGTGATTATCGGCCCGGATCATCGCCCCAACCTGGAAACGATCATGCCTGAGAAGGCGAGCGGCCAGTCCGCCCCCGCAACCCCAGCCGCATCGGCGCCGCCCGCAGCCCACGAGGCGTTTCCTCTCCAACTTGGCGCGCTGGTGCTGGAAAACGCTTCCGTTCACTTCTCCGACGAATCCATCGAGCCCCACGCCGCCTTTGATGTGCAGGAATTTGGCGGCAGCGTCACAGGATTGTCGTCAGACGAGCGGAGCGCGGCGACCGTGGCGCTGCGCGGCAAAGTGGAGGCCGCCGCCCCGTTCTCGATTTCCGGCAAAGTCAGCCCCCTGGCGAAGGACCTTACACTCGACCTGGCCGTCGCCTTTACGAATACCGATCTGACGGCCTTTAGCACCTACCTGGAGAAGTATGCCGGGCACCCCCTCAACAAGGGCAAGCTCTCGATGGATCTGCACTATGACATCCAGCACAAGCAGCTCAAGGCGGCCAACAAGTTCCTGATCGAGCATTTCACCCTTGGCCCGCGCAACGACAGCACCAACGCTACTCATCTGCCGGTCAAGCTGGCCGTGGCCCTGCTCAAAGACCGCAACGGCCAGATCAATCTCGATATTCCTGTAGCGGGGCGCACCGACGACCCGCAGTTCAGGGTGGCGCCAATTATTTTCAAGGTCGTCGTGAACCTGCTCGTGAAGGCGGCCACGTCGCCCTTCTCCATGCTGGGTGCGCTGGTCGGGGGCGGCGAGGAACTCAGCTTCGTTGAGTTCGCGCCGGGGCGCTCCGACATTCCCCAGGCGGAAGCGCCCAAGCTGGAGAAGCTGGTCTCGGCCCTTGATCAACGCCCGGCCCTGAACCTGGAGATTGCCGGCTCCTTCGACGCCGACAAGGACGGCCCGGCGCTGGCACGCGCGAAACTCGAACAGCAGTTGAAAGTGCTCCGGCTGAGGGAGTTGGCTGAGGCGAATAAGCCCGTGCCGAGCCTCGAGGCCTTGCAGCTCGAGCCGGCCATCCGCGAACGGTTGCTCAGGCAAATGCTGGCAGAGCTGGGCACCAACGAAACCCTGGTGCTGCGCGCGGCGCCCGTTCAGGATACAAAGGCGATGGCCCTGGCCGCCGGCATTGTCCCTGGCCCGACGGGGCAGCCCGCGGCACCGCACACAGGCCGGAGTCGAACCGCCCGCGCGGATTCCTTCCTTGCGGATACCAAAGGAGCCGCGGCGCTCACCGTGAGCACCGCAGGCCCCGCGGCAGCGGGACAGAAAGCCGGCCACCGCGCGCAGCTCCCGACCGCTCCCAGCGGCGCCCCGCTGACCTTGGAACAGATCGAGGCCCGGCTGGTCGGCGCCATCAAAGTGTCCGAGGAGGAGCGGCGCGACCTCATCCGCCATAGGGCCGAGGCGGTGCAGTCCACAATCTTGAAGAGCGGCAAGATCGCCGCCGAACGCCTGGTGGTCGCCATGCCGAAGCCGGCCGGCGTCGCGAGCAAGGGCGAGTGCCGCGCCAACCTTTCCCTCGAATAGGTAGGGACGCCTCGCCGAGGCGTCCGTTTCGAGTCCACGCGCACGCCTCGGCGAGGCGTCCCTACCGACGGCCGGCGCCTTGCCGCCAGGCCAATGACGTCTATACTCACGAGATGAACCGAATGAACCGCTCGCTCCTGGCGGCCACTGCTTGCGCCACCTTGGTCGCCGGCACTCGCGAGCTTCGGGCGGCCAGCATCCCTGTCCCCAACGGCTCCTTCGAATCGCCGGTCGCCATCGCGCTCGCTCCGACCGTAGGGGCGGTGCCGTTCGTCGATGACTGGCAGCAGGTGCCGGCACCGGACACGAGTAACCCCGAAACGTTCCTGACCGGCGTCTTCACCAACTCCACTCAGATTGTTAACTGCGACGGAACGCAGGCCGCCTTTCTGTTCGCTGAGCCTTACGTTTCGTTGTTCCAGGACTACGACTCGACGGATTACGCGCACCCGGAGCCGACTCACGCCTTCGACGCCGCGTTTGAGCCCGGCAAGTCCTACACCCTTACGGTCGGGGTGCTCGGCGGGACGAACCTCACCGAACCGATGCCGGAAGGCACCACGCTGCAGTTGAGCCTGTATTACCGCGACAGCTCCAACCAGATGGAGACGGTGGCGGCGACGACCGTCACCAACATCTACGCGCTGTTCCCCATGCAAGAATTACTGGACTTCCAGTTGCAGGTGCCTACGGTCAAGGCGAGCGATCCCTGGGCCGGTCAGCACATCGGCATCCAACTGCTCTCCACCGTCACGTCCCCGCAGTCAGGATACTGGGACCTGGACAACGTGCGCCTGGCCTCGACCGTCACACCGGCGCTGGTATCCCCGGTGAGCACGAACGGGCGGTTCTCGTTTACCTTGCAGAGCGAGACCGGGCTGGTGTTTGAAATCCTGGCCAGCACGAATGTGGGGCTTGCCCTCTCGAACTGGACCAGCCTGGGCACGATTACGAACGTCGCAGGCACCACGCCCTTCAGCGACCCGGCAGGCAATCTCAGCCGGCGCTTTTACCGCGCCAAGCAGGTGCTCTAGCCTGCTCCTGGCCGGCCTGCCAAATACGCTTGCACCGGCCCCGGAACTGCGGGACAGTTGCGCAAGGACAATGTTATGAATACGCCTTCTGACAGCACCTCCTCCAGGCTCTCCCGCCGCACCTTCATGAAGTCCGGCACGTTGGCGGTAGCCGGCCTCACCGTCGCGGACTACGGCTTCGCCGCGCCCAAAGCCGAGACGCTCGCCGTGGCCGGCGGCGCCAAGTCGGTCAACTTCCCCAAAGACCAGTTTGCCGCGCTGACGAAGTGGCCGCGCTATGGCGACGCCGAGAAGCAAGCGGTATGCGACATCCTGGACAACCATAAGTTCTACGAGGAACTGCCGGCGTTCGAGAAGGAGTGGCAGGAATACACCAAGTCGCCCTTCGTCAAGAACCACATCAACGGCACCAGCGCGCTGACCAGCATGTACTTCGCGCTCGACCTGCCCGCCGGCAGCGAAATCATGGTGCCGTCCTACACGTTCTTCGCGACCTGCCTGGCCATGCGCTTCTTCGGCTGCGTGCCCATCTTCGTGGATATTGACCCCAAGACGGCCACCTTCGACCTGGAGGACGCCAAGCGCAAGCTCACGCCGCAGACCAAAGCGGTGGTGCCGATGCACTCCTGGGGCCTGCCCTGCCAGATGGACCTCATCAGCGATTGGGCCAAAGAAAAGGGCCTCATCCTCCTGGAAGACGCGGCGCACGCGCATGGCGCGTCCATGCAAGGCAAGAAGATGGGGACCTGGGGCGCAATGGGCATCTACAGCTTCCAGGCCTCCAAGGTGATGCCGGCCATCGAGGGCGGCATGGGCATGTACCAGACGCGCGAGTATTTCGAACGCGCGGCCGCCTTCGGCGAATACAACGACCCGGTGAAGTTCCCCACGACCAGCCCGGTCCACGCCTACGAAGGCACTGGCTTCGGCCAGAAGTACCGCATGCACCCGCTGGCGGCCGCCCTGGCCCGGCAACAGCTCAAGGGACTCGACGGCCTCAATGCGACAGTCGAGAAGAGCGTGCGCGCCATGAACGCCGCGCTGACCAGGCTGGACGGCATTTCGGAGCCGCATTGCCGCGCGGACCAGCAGCGCGTCTACTATTACCGCAACATGCTGCTCGTTGACTTCAAGAAGGTGGGCATCTCGCGCGACGCCCTGCTGAAGGCCCTGCGCGCCGAAGGCGTGGAGGTCAGCTTCTGGGACTATCCCGAGCAGCACAAGTTGAAGATCTACTCCGAGGCCAAGTGGTGGACGCACCCGCCCAGGATTCCGGAGTCTATGCCGGGCAACCAGTACATTAATGCCAACCACATCTTCCTGCCGCTGTTCTACGGCGACGCGCCGGAGTTGACGCAGCAGTACGTGACCGCCTTCGAGAAGGTCTGGGCGCACCGGACGGACCTGGCAAAGGCTTAGCCGTAACGATGCAGTTGGTGAAGGGGAGCGCACGCGCCGCCGCGTGCGGTTTTCCGCGCCCCCGCGGAAAACAGGCAGGGCTTACGCGGCTAACCGCTTAGTGACCGATGCCAGCCCGGCTCCGGCCGGCGAGGGCGCCGGCCGGGACACGCGCGGGCGCGTGTGCTCCCCGAAACCAACTGCATGGATACGGCTTAGCCCGCTTAAGAGAGTAGTTTCGGCGCGCCGGGATCCCTACCGCGGCGGCGGCGCGTTGGAAGGCGGTGCGGGCTTGCCGTCCACCGTCTTCGGTTCCATCAGCTCGATGCGCGTGCCGTCCGGGTCCCACACGTTAAGCTGGCGCTTGCGATTCACACCGGTATTGATCTCGATGCTCCGCGTATAGCCGACGCCAGGCGCTCGCTGCTCCAGCAGGGCTTTGGCCTTCTCGACATCGGGCACGACCAGGCAGACGTGGTGCTGCTTGCCGCGCTTGT
>Ga0335069_10010934_pt1 | contig 12834 bp, 9 predicted proteins | sample Lox_Sample_11_FD_206714 | JGI IMG/M metagenome (GOLD analysis project Ga0335069, IMG submission 206714) | Soil microbial communities from Loxahatchee National Wildlife Refuge, Florida, United States - Lox_Sample_1.1 | ecosystem: Environmental > Terrestrial > Soil > Wetlands | place: USA: Florida... | reverse complement strand
GTCGCAAGACTTCCTCGTGGTTCAAAAATTTGTGTCAGGCGTTTTGGCGGGAATTGCGCTGGTTGACACCCGGTATCGGTGTTAAGCGCTGGGTATTGTTGATCCTTGCCGGGACGATGCTGATTGGGTTGGGTTTCGCCGTATTGGCGCTGGATGTCTATCGCACCGCGCCGAGTACCTGGTGGTTGCCGATCCTTTCTTATCTTTCACTGCGTTTTCTCGACCGAACACTGAGAGCCGTCATTTTTGGCGGGCTTGGCTTGGGACTGTTGCTCTGGGCTACGTGGGGGTTGAATCGCTCGCTGTTACGACCTTTCGTTCGCCCGGGGCAGGCCCTGGTAGAGACTGTTTCTTCTTATCGCAAGCGTGAGCGGGGCCCACATATTGTGGCCATTGGCGGCGGCAACGGCCTTTCAGCATTGCTGCGTGGCTTGAAAGTTTACAGTCGCAACATCACTGCCATCGTGACAGTTGCAGACGATGGCGGTTCATCCGGCGAGCTGCGGCGCAACATGGGCATTCTGCCCCCCGGTGACATTCGTAACTGCCTGGCGGCCTTGTCAGACGATGAGGAATTGTTGACGCAAATCTTCCAATACCGCTTTGGCGAAAATGCCGGGTTGAACGGGCATTCTTTGGGAAATTTGCTGATCACGGCTTTGACCGATCTCACGGGCAGTTTCGAAGAGGCCATTGCCGAATCAGGGCGCGTTCTGGCAGTGCAAGGGCAAGTGCTGCCTTCCACGCTGCATGACGTGCGCCTGGTGGCGGATGTGGTTCTGCCAGAACAAAAAGAGGTGCGCGTCAAGGGCGAGAGCCAAATTCCGAAAAGCGAAGGCGTGGTGCGGCGGGTTTGGCTGGAGCCGGATAACCCGGCGGCTTATCCTCCTGCGGTGCAGGCCATTCTGGCAGCCGATTTGATTGTCGTCGGGCCGGGCAGCCTCTACACCAGCTTATTGCCGAACTTATTGGTGCCGGATATCGCCCGGGCATTCCACACCAGCAAAGCGGTGAAATTTTACATTTGCAACGTAGCCACTCAAAAGGGCGAAACGGATGGCTACTCATGCGGTGATCACGTACGCGTGTTCGAACAACACCTGGGTGAGAGAATTTTCGACGCGATGTTGATCAACGGCCGCTACACCGGCAGATTGTCCAATGGGGTAGAATGGGTGAAACCGGAATCCGAGCTCGACCAGCAGTGTGCCTTCCACAAGACTGACCTGGTAGATGTGGAAAACCCCTGGCGGCACGACTCGAAGAAACTGGCGAAAGCGGTCATTGATTTGTTCAATGAGCGTACCGGCCCCCTGACAAGTAGAGAAGAAAGTTAAGACATATTTCAGCTATCCTGCCATGTCCATACATGGTAAAATCTTATAAATTTCTGGAGGTGTATCATGACTGTAAAAGTTGGTATCAATGGCTTTGGCCGCATCGGACGGCTTGTCTTCAAGACCATTACCGAAAACCATGGCAACGAGCTGGAAGTCGTGGCGATTAATGATCTTTTCCCGGCGGAGACGAATGCCCAGTTGTTGAAGTACGACTCAACCTATGGCATTTATCATCGCTCCGTCGATGTTGCCGATGGTAACCTGGTTGTGGATGGCAAGACCGTGAAGGTGCTGGCCGAGAAAGACCCCGCTGCGATTAAGTGGGCTGACCTGGGCGTGGATATCGTTATCGAGTCCACCGGTTTGTTCACCGACGCCAATGGCGACCCGGCCAAAGGCAAGCCCGGCGCACGCGCTCACATCGAAAAGGGCGGCGCCAAGAAAGTTATCATCTCGGCTCCGGCGAAGAACGAAGATATCACCATCGTGCTCGGCGTGAATGATGACAAGTACGATCCTGCCAAGCATCATGTGATTTCGAACGCTTCCTGCACCACCAACTGCCTGGCCCCGGCTGCCAAGGTGGTGAATGATAATTTGAAGATTTTGAACGCCGTGATGGTTACCATCCATTCTTATACCAATGACCAGGTCATCCTGGATCAGGGCCACAAGAAGGAACTGCGCCGCTCACGCTCGGCGGGCTTGAACCTCATCCCGACCACCACGGGCGCTGCCAAGGCCGTTGCACTGGTCATCCCCGACCTGAAGGGCAAGTTCGATGGTTATTCCATGCGCGTCCCGACCCCCACTGTCTCGGTTGTTGACTTCACCGCCACGGTCGAGAAGGCTACCACCAAGGAAGAAGTGAATGCCTTGTTCGAAGCTGCCTCCAAGGGCGCCTTGAAAGGCATCCTGGGCGTGACCCATGGCAGTTACGCTGAGCCGCTGGTCTCCACTGACTTCAAGGGCGACAGCCGCTCTTCCATCGTCGATCTGCCCAACACCATGGTGATGGGTGGCAATCTGGTCAAGGTAGTCGCCTGGTACGACAACGAATGGGGCTACTCTTGCCGCACAGCCGACCTGGCTGCCAAGTTAGCCAAATCGCTGTAATTCATTCGACCTATAACAGGTAGCTTCATGTGATGCGTGATCTGACACTTAGCTTGTGACAGATTACGCATCACTGTTTTAGATGCTGAATGTTTGTGTAGGTGGAAAAATCGGTTTTGGCAGTTATGGAATTATCTTTTGCCAACACGGAATGCATCGGCGGGTGAATTCCCACCAGGTAAGGCACATTCATCACTTTGGAGAGAAACCATGTTCAACAAAAAAACTGTAAAGGATATCGATGTAAAGGGTAAGAAGGTGCTGGTGCGGGTCGATTTCAACGTCCCCATCAAGGACGGCAAGATCGGTGACGATACCCGCGTTCGGGCTGCATTGCCGACGATCGACTATTTGCTCAAACAAGGTGCGGCCGTCATTTTGTGCTCCCATTTGGGCCGTCCCAAAGGTGGCCCGGATATGGCCTTCACCCTGCGGCCCGTGGCCGAGCACCTGGGCCAGTTGCTGGGCAAGCCGGTGAAATTCGCCGAAGATTGCGCCGGCCCCAAGGCTGAAGAAGCCGCCAAGGCGTTGAAGCCGGGTGAGGTGCTCGTCTTGGAAAATACCCGCTTCCATCCCGAAGAGGAAAAGAACGACATGGGGCTGGCAAAACAGATGGCCTCGCTGGCGGATGTCTACGTCAACGATGCCTTCGGCTCAGCGCACCGTGCACACTCTTCCACGGAAGGTGTGGCGCATTTCCTGCCTGCCGTGGCCGGTTTTTTGATGGAAGATGAGATCAAGTACCTGGGCGAAGCCATCGAAAACCCGAAGAAACCTTTCATAGCCATTTTGGGCGGCGCCAAGGTCAGCGACAAGATCGGCGTGATCAAGAACCTTTTGAACAAGGCTGATGCGGTCTTGATCGGCGGCGGCATGGCCAACACGTTCTTCAAGGCGCAAGGCTACCCGATGGCTGATTCATTGGTAGAGGACGAAGCCCTGGATACAGCCCGCGAGCTACTGAAATTGGGTGGCAACAAGCTGCGTCTGCCCGTGGACGTCGTCATCGGCGACAAATTTGATGCCGACGCACAAATGAAGACCATTCCGGTTGGGCCGGTGCCCGATGGCTGGCGCATCCTGGATATTGGCCCTGAAACAGTGGCTGCTTACGGCAAGGTCATTGCTGGCGCCGGCACGGTGGTTTGGAATGGCCCGATGGGCGTGTTCGAATTCCCGAAATTCGCACAAGGCACCTTTGCCATTGCCAAAGCGATTGCGGCCAGCAAGTCCGTGAGCGTGATCGGCGGCGGAGATTCCGTATCGGCTGTGCAAAAATCCGGCGTGGCTGACAAGATCACCCACATCTCCACCGGCGGCGGCGCTTCGCTGGAAATGTTGGAAGGACTCACATTGCCCGGCTTGGCAGCCTTGCAAGACAAATAATAACCGTCACGCTGTAACAAGCTTAAGCCATCCTGTGAAACTGTACAGGATGGCTTTTTGGTGGGTTCTTTCGGGTGGGGTTATTTGCTATAATGTCAGTGCATTAAGTTCACTGATGGAGGGAGAATGTAATGAAAAAAGGACTCTTGATCATCGGCGCCATTTTGGTTGGAGTCTTTATTTTGATGCAACTTGTCCCTTATGGACACGACCATACCAATCCACCCGTGGTCAGCACTCCCAATTGGGACAGCCCGCAGACGGCTGCCTTGGCGCAACATGCCTGCTATGATTGCCATAGCAACCAGACCGTTTGGCCCTGGTATAGCTATGTTGCTCCGGTCTCATGGCTGTTGGAGCGTGATGTACAGCAAGGCCGGGAAAATATGAATTTCTCGGAATGGAGTAACTATCAGTTAATGGCCGGTGATGCCACATCCATGGTGCAAAGTGGAAAGATGCCGCCGGCTCAATATCTGCTCATCCATTCGGATGCACGGTTGACCGATGCGGAAAAGCAGCAGTTGATCCAAGGGTTGCAGGCGTTGGCGGCCCAATCCCAATAATTTGGCAGTACAAACCAGTCAGAATTTGGCACTGGACGAAACCCTCTCTATCGGGTAAAATTTGTGCTCGGTTTATTGAAGTAATTTTTGGAGGAACGAATTGGCAAATATAAAGTCTCAAATCAAGCGAAATCGTCAGAATGAGAAGCGACGCGTCAACAATCGCGTGTATCGCGGCAGCGCACGCACATTCGTTCAGAAGGCTCGTGTGGCCGTCGAAGGCGGCGATCCTGAGGCCGCCAAGAAAGCCACGCTGGAAGCAATTTCGACGCTGGACAGAGCAGCTCAAAAGGGCATTATTCACAAGAACAATGCCGCACGTCGCAAGAGTCGGTTGATGAAACACCTGGCTGCCCTGGCGAAGTAAACGTCCTTGTACCCCTTCAGACCTCATTTTGTAAACGTATTTTCAAGATAAGGCAGATCAGCTATCTGAAGTAAGACGTTCAAGTTTGACGGGGTATGAGCAGTTCTTCCGGTGTGTACCGGGCCCTTAGATTTCAAATGGCAGCGGGAGATTTTTACTCCCGCTTTTGCTTTCAGGATGGCATCGGACCAATTTGGGAGATGTGGCTGGTCGGAGCGCCCCTGAGCATGATGGCTTCTGCCGGCTGCTCCATAGGTTTCATCAAGGATGGCCATGTTCGAGATCGAACAGAAAGCGATTGAAGGAAAGATACTGGGCTTCTGCGCCGAGAATGGCCTGCCCACTCCGACGCTGCAATGGACCTATATCCCATTCAGCGGACATTGGGGCATCTCGACCTCGTTCTTCCAATTGGCTTCACTGGAAGCCAAGCAGGGAAAGAAAGTGAACGTCCCACAGCGCGCCCAGGAATTGGCCCAACAAGCGGCTGCATTCATCGGCACACCGGTGGGGTTCGAGCGCGTCGAAGCGATCAAAGGCTATCTCAATCTCTATTTCAATTCGGGCGACTATGCCAATCGCGTGATCGCATCCGTGCTGGAGCAGGGGGAAGTATTCGGAAAGGGCGCTGCCACGGACAAGCGTGTGATGGTGGAGTTTTCCCAGCCTAATACCCACAAGGCCTTCCACGTGGGCCACCTGCGCACCATGTTCCTGGGCGACGCCACCTGCAATTTGCTGGCGTTCGCCGGAGACGAGGTGGTGCGCGCCAATTACATCGGTGACATCGGCCTGCACGTCATCAAATGGTTGTGGAACTACATGAAGTTCCATGCCGGCGAGCAGCCGCCGGTGGAGAACCGCACGCGCTGGATGGGCGACCTGTACGCCGAGGCGGAGAAACGCTTCGAGGCTTCGCCGGAGAATGAAGCCGAAGTACGGGCGTTGTTCGGCCGCTGGGAGCAGCACGATCCCGAAGTGGTCGATTTGTGGAAGAAATCCCGCCAGTGGTCGCTGGACGGCTTTGCCCAGGTATATGACATGTTGGGCATTCATTTCGATAAGCTGTATTTCGAGAGCGAAGAAGAAGAGCCGGGCAAGGAGCTGGTCAAGAACTTGATCGAACGCGGCCTGGCACGCGACGAACGCCCGGATGGGGCAGTGATTATCCCTTTGGACGAGATCCTGGGTACCAACGAGAAATACCGGGTGCTGGTCATCCTGCGCTCGGATGGCACGTCGCTCTACGCCACCAAGGACATCCCGCTGGCGATCCGCAAGTTCGAGGAATATCACCTGGACCGCTCGATCTACGTGGTGGATGTGCGCCAATCCCTGTATTTGCAGCAAATCTATAAAGTGCTGGAATTGATGGGCTACGCCTGGGCCAAAGACTGTTATCACCTGGGCTATGAAGTGGTTAACCTGCCCGGTAACGTGACCATGTCCTCACGCGAGGGCACGGTGGTGCTGCTGGAAGACCTGATCCGCGAGGCCACTCAGCGGGCGCTGGCGATCGTCACCGAGAAGAACCCCGACCTTACCGAAGATAAGCAGTTGGAGATCGCACGGGCAGTGGCCATTGGCGCCATCAAGTACGTGATGGTGGCGCGCGAGAACACCAAGGTGGTGACCTTCGACTGGCAAAGCGCCCTGGACATCAACGGCCAGGCGGCTCCGTATATCCAGTATGCTTACGTGCGCTGTAACGGCATCTTGCGCAAAGCGGGCGGCCATCTGCCGGATGCAGCCGTTCCGGCGCATGAACTGACGAAGCAGGAAGTCGAGCTGGTCAACCAGATCTCGCGCCTGCCGGATGAGGTGCAGCGAGCGGCGGCGAACTTCAAGCTGCTCGAGATTGCACAACTTTCTTACGAAATAGCACGGGCACTCAACGATTTTTACACACAATGTCCGGTTCTCCAGGCTGACGAGCCGGTGCGCAACTTCCGCCTGCGGTTGGTGGCGGCGGCGCGCCAGGCAATCGCCAACAGCCTGGCTATTTTGGGCATCACAGCCCCACAAGCGATGTGAAAATCTTGTTTTAAGGAGAACCCAGTATGTCCAAAATTCGTACGCTTATCATGGGTGCAGCAGGACGTGATTTCCACAACTTCAATGTCTTCTTCCGCGACAATGAAGACTACGATGTGCTGGCCTTCACGGCTACCCAAATCCCGAACATCGAGGGGCGCAAATACCCGCCTGAATTGGCGGGCAAATTGTACCCGAAAGGCATTCCCATCTATCCGGAAACCGACCTGGAAAAGTTGATCAAGGAGTTGAAGATCGAGCAGGTCGTCTTCGCCTATAGCGACGTGGCGCACGAGACCGTGATGCATAAGGCCTCTTTGGTGAATGCAGCTGGTGCCGATTTCCGTTTGATGGGCACGCACACTACCCAGGTCAAGTCCACCAAGCCGGTCGTTTCCATTTGCGCCGTGCGCACCGGCTCCGGCAAGAGCCAGACCACCCGGCGGGTCTCCCTGATCCTGCGGGATATGGGCTATCGCGTGGCTGCCATTCGGCACCCCATGCCTTATGGTGACCTGGTGAAGCAAAAAGTGCAGCGCTTTGCCACGTACGATGACCTGACCAAGCAAGAATGCACCATCGAGGAGCGCGAGGAATACGAGCCGCATATCGACAACGGCGTGATCGTCTATGCCGGTGTGGATTATGAAGCCATTCTGCGCCAGGCCGAGCAGGAAGTGGATATTGTTTTGTGGGATGGCGGCAACAACGATTTCTCGTTCTATGTTTCCGACCTGTCCATCGTGGTCGCCGATCCGCATCGCCCGGGGCATGAGAGCAGCTATCACCCCGGCGAGACCAACGTGCGCCTGGCCGATGTGTTCGTCATCAACAAGGTCGATACGGCAATCCCCGAAAATGTGATCTCGGTGCGGGAAAACTTGCATTCCCTCAATCCCACGGCTACCATCATCGAAGCGGCTTCACCGTTGTTCGTGGATGACCCTGAAGCCATCCGCGGCAAGCGGGTGCTGGTGATCGAGGATGGGCCGACACTTACGCACGGCGGCATGGCCTACGGCGCCGGTTGGGTGGCTGCCCGCCGCTTCGGCGCCGCCGAGATCGTGGATCCACGGCCGTTCGCGGTGGGTTCCATCATCGAGACATACCGGAAATACCCCAAGACTGGTCCGATCCTGCCTGCCATGGGCTATGGCGACGAGATGGTCAAGGATTTGGAAAAGACCATCAACAACGCCAAGGTGGATATGGTCGTTTCCGGCACGCCTATCGACCTGACCCGCATCATCAAGGTCAACAAGCCGATGCAGCGCGTGCGCTATGAGTTGCAGGAGATCGGCAAACCGACGCTGGAAGACATCCTGAAGCAGAAATTTGGAAAAAAGTAATTTTTAAGTCATAATGAGTGATGAGCAAGCTGGGAAAAGCCCACTCCGCTCATCACTCATTGGGTTAAAACTATGTTTATCGATGAAGCAGAGATCCTGGTGCGTTCTGGCAAGGGTGGAGATGGCATGGTGCATTTCCACCGCGAGAAATACGTGCCGCGCGGCGGGCCGGACGGCGGCGATGGTGGCAGGGGGGGAGATGTCATCTTCGAGGCGCGAACCTCGCTGAACACGCTGGCAGCCTTCCGCCACCAGCGACATTACTTTGCCCAGAATGGCGAAAAAGGCTCGACCAACAACATGACCGGGAAATCTGCCGAAGACCTGATCATCCTGGTGCCGCCGGGGACGGTGGTACGGGACAAGGAAAAGGATATTTTGCTGGGGGATTTATTGGAACATGGGCAGCGGTTGGTGGTGTGCAAGGGTGGTCGCGGGGGGCGCGGCAACCAGCATTTTGCCACTCCCAGCAACCAGGCACCCCGCATGGGAGAGCGCGGTGAACCGGGCCAGGAGAAGTTGCTGCACCTTGAACTGAAATTGATTGCGGACGTGGGTATTGTCGGGGTTCCCAATGCCGGCAAATCGAGTTTGCTGGCGTCTGTCACCAATGCCAAACCCAAAATTGCCGATTACCCATTTACTACTCTCGAGCCAAACCTGGGCGTGGCGGAGCTGGATGAAGAGACCACGCTGGTTTTGGCGGATATCCCCGGCCTGATCGAAGGGGCACATGAAGGCGCCGGACTGGGAGATGCGTTTCTGCGCCACATCCAGCGCACGCGCGTGCTGATTCACTTGTTAGATGGGCTATCAGAAGATCCGCTGGCCGATTTCACCCAGATCAATAGCGAAATGGCCTTGTTCGACCCCGATCTGGCCAAGAAACCCCAGATAGTGGTGCTGAACAAGATGGACTTGCCGGAAGTGCAGGAACGCTGGCCGAAGATCAAGAAAGCCCTGGAAAAGCGTCACTACGAACCCATGGCTATTTCGGCGGTCAGCCATGAGAACGTCCGTGAGTTATTGTGGAAAGCAGCCGAACTGTTGAAAACGGCGCCGCAAACGGAGATTTCTGAGGCATTGCCCATTTACCGGCCGAAAGAAGATATCCAAAAATTTACGGTGGAACGCATCCCTGAAGGCTGGGCGGTGAAAGGCGCGGGCATCGAACGGGCGGCAGAGATGACCTATTGGGAGCACGAAGGGTCTGTGCGCCGCTTTCAACGGTTGATGGAGACGTTAGGTGTGGACGAAGCCTTGCGTCAGGCAGGTATCCGTGAAGGGGACACCGTTTTCATCGGAGAGAACGAGCTGGAGTGGCAGGATTGATCTAAGTTACGAAATTGGATGAGGGAAATTATGCGCATCGGAATTTTCGGAGGGACCTTCGATCCGCCCCATTTGGGACATCTGATCCTGGCAATGGAGGCTTGCGGCCAGTTAAAGCTGGACCGGCTGCTGTGGGTGTTGACGCCTGCACCGCCACACAAACAATCCCAACCGGTGACGCCTATCGAGACGCGCATCCAGTTGGTACTGGCGGCCATCGAAAATGATTCGGAATTCAAGCTTTCGCTGGTCGAGATTGGACGACCCGCACCGCAATATGCCATCGACACGGTGCGCCAATTGCGCGTCCAAAACCCGGGCGCAGAACTCTATTACCTGATGGGGGGTGATTCGTTGCGCGATCTGCCGGATTGGCATACTCCACAGGAACTTGTTAATGAATGTGATGGGTTAGGGGTGATGCGTCGGCCAGATGACGCCGTGGACCTGACTGAGCTGGAGAGACAACTGCCGGGTCTGACCGCCAAAGTGGCATTTGTGGATGCCCCTTTGCTGGAAATTTCGTCGCGCCAGGTTCGACAACGCATTGCCCGTGGCGAGCCATTCCGCTATTATCTTTCACCCAAGGTATATGAAATCATCGTCAATCAAGGTTTGTACAAACAATTGGAGGTGGATTAACCATTATGGATGGTCAGGGGGTGTCCATTTGGGCTGTTTGCACTTGCCCATGGGCGGTTCAAGCCGTTTTTTGTTCCAAAGTGCGACATATTCGAAACATGACAAATGACATCTTGCCGTAAAGTATACAAATGTTTATAATAATGAGAGCGCTCCCATATAGAGGCTATTTCCCAGGTATGGAAAGTTTACGTGGGAAGTTGTTCGTTTAAGTTCGAAATAAATGCTTGTCGAGAATGCTCATGTTGCTGATGTTCGAAGTCTTCCAAACCTCCCAGCCACCAACCACGTTGGTCGCTTGTGGGGCAGTAACCGGGCGTAATGCGTTGTCGGCTGAGGTCGACCAGACTGTCGTTGTGACATTCTTTATCATTTCTGCTAACTCGTATTTCATTAACAAATCTTCGTTCGATTGAGGCCTACATGCAATTTGGACATTTTGATGATGAACACCGCGAGTACGTGATCACACAGCCCGATACCCCCATGCCTTGGATCAATTACCTGGGAAGCCGGGAATTTTTCGGCATCATTTCGAATACTGCGGGAGGTTATGCGTTTTACAGGGATGCCCGTCTGCGCCGGCTGACGCGCTACCGGTATAACAATGCTCCTCTGGACACGGGAGGACGTTATATTTACCTGCGTGACAACACTGGAAGCGAAAAGGCTCCACTTTTCTGGTCGCCGACCTGGATGCCAACGCGTAACCATCTGGATGAATACGAATGCCGGCACGGTATGGGCTACACGCGTATCTGCTCCCTCTACCAGGGTATCGAAGCATCGCAATGCTATTTTGTGCCTCTGGATGAAGCCCTCGAGGTTTGGCAATTGACACTGACCAACCGGCGGGAAACGTCGGCCGACTTGTCGGTGTTTTCGGGGATCGAGTTCTGTTTGTGGGATGCTCTCGACGACGAGACGAACTTCCAACGCAATTATTCGGTTGGCGAGGTAGAGGTCAAGGGGAGTGTGATCTATCACAAGACCGAATATCGCGAACGACGCGACCATTTCGCTTTTTTTGCCTGCTCCGAACCGCTGGCCGGCTACGACACCCAACGCGAGGCATTCCTGGGCGCTTATAACGGCTGGGATGCTCCACAAGTCGTTGTTAGTGGCAAATCTCACAATTCGCTGGCGCATGGCTGGCAGCCGGTGGGCTCCCATCACGTCAAAGTGACACTGAAGCCCGGGGAAGTAAAACGGATTATCTTCCTGCTGGGATATCACGAAAATCCAAAGGATGCCAAGTTCGATCCGCCTGATTCGCAGACGATCAACAAACACACGGTCGAGCCATTGATCAACTGCTACCTTACACCTGCCAAAGTCGAGCAAGCGTTCTCAGCCTTGCAGGATTATTGGAATAATGTGTTGGGCATCCTGCAGGTCGAGACGCCCGACCCGCACACCAACCGCATGGTGAATATCTGGAATGCCTACCAATGCATGATCACCTTCAATATGTCCCGCTCGGCTTCCTACTTCGAAAGCGGCATCGGGCGTGGCATGGGCTTCCGCGATTCGAACCAGGACTTGCTCGGCTTTGTGCAAATGGTTCCAGAGCGGGCGCGCCGGCGGATCCTGGATCTGGCTTCCACCCAAATGGCGACCGGCGGCGCCTATCATCAATATCAACCGCTGACCAAGCGTGGCAACAATGATATCGGTTCCGGCTTCAACGATGATCCGTTATGGCTGGTGATGGCGGTTGCTGCTTATCTCAAGGAAACCGGCGATTGGGACTTGCTGGATGAGAAAGTGCCGTTCGACAACCAGGCCGGCAGCGAAGTGCCGCTCTACGAACACCTGCGGCGCTCGATCCAGTATACACTCGACCGCATCGGGCCCCATGGCTTGCCGCTGATCGGCCGCGCCGATTGGAACGACTGCCTCAATTTGAATTGCTTTTCGGATACTCCCGGCCAGTCTTTCCAGACCACCACGAATAAGGATGGCAAGACGGCTGAGTCGGTGTTCATTGCCGGGTTGTTCGTGCTAGCAGCCAACGAGATGACCGAGATCGCTGCCCGCCGGCATGAAGACAAAGCTGCAGAAAGCTACCGGGAGGCGGCCAAGCAAATGGCAAAGGTCGCCCTGGAGGCTGGTTGGGACGGCGCGTGGTTCCGCCGCGCCTACGATTACTTTGGCAATCCGGTGGGCTCCAAGGGATGCGAAGAGGGACAAATCTTCATCGAGCCGCAGGGCATGTGTGTGATGGCAGGTATCGGCGTGGAGTCGGGCCAAGCGCAACAAGCGCTGGATTCGGTCGTCGAGCGTCTGGCTACACCGGATGGCATCCTGCTGCACCAGCCGGCGTTCACCCACTACTACCTGAATTTGGGTGAGATCAGCTCTTATCCGCCCGGCTATAAAGAAAATGGAGCGGTATTCTGCCATACCAATCCCTGGGTGATGATCGCCGAAACCAAGATCGGGCGGGGTGATCAAGCGCACGACTATTACTTGCGAACCAACCCTTCGGTGCGTGAAAAGGTGAGTGAGATCCATAAGCTGGAGCCGTACGTCTATGCTCAAATGATCGCCGGACGGGATGCTGCAACTGCAGGGGAGGCCAAGAATTCCTGGCTTTCCGGCAGCGCAGCATGGAATTACGTGGCCATCACGCAACACATCCTGGGCGTTCGACCGGCATACGAAGGGTTGGAGATTCACCCGGTTGTTCCGAATGCCTG
>Ga0335069_10010932_pt1 | contig 12835 bp, 33 predicted proteins | sample Lox_Sample_11_FD_206714 | JGI IMG/M metagenome (GOLD analysis project Ga0335069, IMG submission 206714) | Soil microbial communities from Loxahatchee National Wildlife Refuge, Florida, United States - Lox_Sample_1.1 | ecosystem: Environmental > Terrestrial > Soil > Wetlands | place: USA... | reverse complement strand
ATATCCTTCATTGAATAAATCTGGAATAAATGAAAAAATTGCCATTTTAAATATCCTCTAGTAAAATAAAATTTGACTCTATATGTTTATTATATCATAATTTTTAACAATAATAGGAGTATAATATATGAAAAAAGAAAATAAACAAGCAGTAACACAAGAACAGAAACAAGATCACGGAGAATTAAAATATACATATATTATACAAAGGCTCGTTGCATTAATTCAACAAGCTTCTTTAAACTATAGAACAAAAGCAAAAAGAAGAAGTCCAAAACGAAATAAAATTCTTAATGCTATCCATGATAAAATAACAGATTTGAAAGTAATTTTAAATGTAATAGATCTAAAATTAGAGTATGGGGCTTATGGAGATAATGAATTAGAAATGGAAATTTTAAAAACGATAAAATTTCTAAAAGAACAATCTAAAATAACCAAAATTAGTCATTTTAATAACAGTTATTTTAATTTCAATTTTTTTTGTTGCCGAATAAAACTTACTGAAAGTCGTTTAGCTAAAGAAATAGATGCAATTTTAAATGACCCAATAATAAAAGCTGCTGAAAAAGAAATCTTAAAAATTATTGATATGAATTTTTATATAGAAAAAGGGCTGTAAAGTAAAGTTTGACTTTTAAGTAACTTATGATATTATAAAATTGTTCATGAAATACTCCAGCACATGGATGTGCATTATTAAATTAATATTAATTAATAGCAGAGCAAATTCTTACTTTTATCAAAGGAAACATAAATGATAAAATTTATAAGATGAAACTATTAATTCATCCTAAATTTTTGTATAAATAATTGTAATGATCAGAAAAAAAACAGAGGTGTATATGGGAGTTAGATTTCAACCAGGTAAAAGCGGTAATCCTAATGGAAGACCAAAAGGTGCAATAGGTTGTCGTCAGAAGTTCTTTAATGATTTTATTGCTCCACGTAAGCTCCCTTTATTACAAAGAGCTTATGATCTTGCAATTGAAGGCAATGATCAAATGCTTAAATTACTATTAGATAGATTAATACCTGCCAAACCTCTTGATGAACCTCTTAATATTGAAATGCCACCTATTGATAGTAAAAATATAGAAACATTACTTTCTTATGGTGAAAAAGTTTTAAAAGCTATTTCAGATAATGAGATTACGCCTGATCAGGGGAAATCTTTAATGTCTATTATAGACTCTCAACGTAAGAATATTGAGATAGCTCAGTTAGTAGGAAGAGTCGAGGAGATAGAGAAGAGATTGAATAATGAGTAAACCAAAAATAGTAGAAGATTTTATAAGTTATACATTAAAATTTTTAAATTGTACAGATCATTCGGAAATATTAGATTTAATTGAATATGAAGTTGGTTCATATATTCATAATCTGCTAATTGATATACATGAAGAAATGGAAGAGACTGAATAATGAGCGAAACTCCTAATTTAGAGGAATAATAATGACTGCTGAAGAAAAAACTGATTCTCTAATCGAAAAATTAAAGTTCTTTTTAACAAAAGAAGAAATTAGTTGGTTATATAATTTGATTAGGTGTACATCTACAAGTATAGATATTGATAATGAGATATATTTTAACTATAAATTGGAGAAAATTATAAAGGAAATTGAATAATGACTGATGAATTTAAAGAGTTATTTGTTAAAGAAATAATGGCTTCTTCTTTTTTTATTTCTCAAAATAAATATAATAATATTACTGAAAAAGATATAAGAAATTTTTTAGATTCCCAAATAGGAGAAGGATGTATCTATTATCTTTTGAATGAATTAACTGGAAGTCATACATTAATGGAAGAAATGAAAGAGATTGAGCAATGAGTGAAAAATGGATTTATCCTTTTATTCCAGATAATATCGATGATCCCCACGATCTACTTTTATATTTTTTAAGTGAAGATTGCAAAATAAAGATGCGTGAATATCTGCAATCATTATCTAATACAAATCCTTGGGAAATATATTATAAAAGAATAAATAGGTTTAATAATGACTGATGAACAAATTGAAATATTTAAAGAATCAATATTAGAAAGTCTTGATTATAGGATTAATAATCCTTCTTTTTCTGATTCAAATGGAAGAATAATAATTGCTTTTTCTTGCAAACTATATCAAGAAGAAGCTGTTCTATTAAGAGATATGATTAAATCTTATAAAATGGAAAATAATGAATAATGAAAAGCTGCAAGATTTTAAGAATAAAATTAAAGATATTGATATTTCAGAAGAGCATCTTTCCATTTTAAAGACCAGATTATTGGAAGCAATAGATGATATCGATGTAGATGATTGGGGTTATAATTGTATGGATGTAGATGATTTTAGTAAGAGTGAAATATTAATATTAAAACATATGATCCTGTCTTACAAATTACCAAAAGTTGATTATAATAATGAAATAACAAACTATTTATCATTTTATGATGAGCTGCCAGATGAGATTAAATGATGAAAAATGACTAACTTAATTGAATTAATAAACGGAAAACTTTTTTATTTAAGAAAATATAAAGCTTATCAAGAATTAATGATAGAAGCACTATTGAATATTTGTGGAAATAAGACTAAATATATTGAGATGAATAATGAATGAAAAATGTATATATTGCCATACTAATGTCAATTGTGATAATTTAAGATATCACGATGTATATGAATGTCCTAAATCGACATTTGTTGAAGCAGAAAAGTCAATATTGAAAGAGCTATTAATTAAATATGAGGAGAGATTTAAAATGATGGGAGATGATTATGGACGAAATGATAGATATTATAATACTGTTTTAGAAAAATTAGCAAAATACAATGATGCAAGAATGCATAAATTTATAAATAATTATACAAAACAATTTGAAAATAGATTATCTCAAGAATATATTAAGAATTTGTTGAATGATAAATTAATAGAAAGAAATAATGAATTGATAGCAAAATGTGAATATTTTGAAAAAAATATTCAGAAAGAAGCTGAGAAAAAATTGACAGATTTTATGGATGCTTTTTATAAAAAAGTATTAGATTTAGAAAATAGAATAGATGAAATAAAATATTATATTGATCCAATTGATCTCATAAAAGAAAAATTATTTTCTGAGTGGAAGGAACAATTAATAAACAAAATAAGAAATATAGGTCTAAATGATGACTAAACAGAAACAGTTTATTGATAAATTAATGAGAAATAAGAGATAAAGAATCATATTTAAATAACATGCCAAAAAAGAATAATTTTTAAATGAGTAAACAATTAATTGATAAATTAATCAGTAAAATTAATAAACTTGGAGATTTTAATGAGTGTATCAATCAACGTCTCCCTGCTGCTGTATATCTTACATATCAAGAAGTTGTATTTTTAAAAAAAAATAATTTACTTAAAGATTTTGAATCAACTGTAAGAGGTTATTTAATAGTATATATAAATAATATAGATGAATTTAAGATGTCTCTTATTCCATCAGAATGGCTTTTATTGAGAAATAAGCTTAATGAACTAAAAGAATCAATAAAATAAATCTTATAATATTTATTTTATTATTTAGAATGAATTGACATTAGTAAAATAATGTTTTACTATAAATTATATGTTAATAATTAACTTTCATTCAATATTTGAATTTATTTGTAATTGTATTTTTATTTCCATTCAAGTCTTAATTGGAGGAAGTATTGTTTTTTTAACAATTGGTTTGATTCCAATTATTTTTTTTATGATTATATTCATAATTAGGTCAGTTATTGATTTTTTTAAAAATTAGTAATTAGTAATTAGTAATTAGTAATTAGTAATTAGTAATTAGTAATTAGTAATTAGAGAGAGTTTAACTGGATATAGTGCAATTTATAGCCTTAGTATAATATGGTAGCGCGTCTGAGATTGACTCAGGAGATGAAGGTTCGAATCCTTCTATCCAGATTTGTAAGTAGAGAAAAATAATGATCAAAGAAATAGACAATGAGCTCATTGAAGAGTTCAAAGAAAGAATGATTCCGCAATTAGATCTATATATATTAGATCTATATATGTTTTCTGATCAAATATCAGTTTTAAATATGGTATTAACTAAAAAAGAAGCTCTTATATTAAGAGATATGATTTATAATTATTCTTATAGAGAATTAAATAATGAATGATTTAATAAAAGAATTTCATAAATTAGATTCATATCTTTGTTTGAAAAACAAAAATAAAGTTAACAAAAAACAAATAGAAAAAGTTTTAAATATGGCTTCTTATAGTAAAAAAAGAGATTTTGATTACTTGCAAACTCAAGAAACTAATAAGAGTAAATACAAATATAAAAGGTAAATAAATTATGGTAATAGTATTATCAATGATATTTTTAGGAAATTTATTTATCTCTTATTTCTTTTACATTCAAAATAAGCAAAGATTTTATTTATTAAGAGCGCAGCTGTTAGCTGCTCAATTTGAACTTATTAAAAGTAGAATGGAAATAGAAATCGATGGAGCGACGCAATCTACATTTATCATTAAAGATGTGCAATCTGAAGCTATGAAGAGCGATGATAAAAATTAATAATATTAAAAGGATAAATAAATGACGGATGATAAAATAAAAGAATATATAGAAGAAATAATATCAGATGAATGTTATAGATGTTATGATAAATATTTGTCAGAAGATATAGCTGATAAAATTATTGATAAACTTAATGATCTAGAAACATGGACAGCTTTATATATGAAAAATTTCGAAATAAATTATCAAGCTATTTTAAGAGAAATAATTAGAGTAGAAACTATTCCATTAAAAAAACAAATTGAAGAATTGAGATTAGTAATAGGATTTAAAAATAAGGAGCAATAATGATATATTTAGGAAACGATGACATTCATGATATGAATGATGAGCAAATAAGAGAATTTATTCGTAAAGTAGAGAAGGGATTAATTTCTCAGATAATAGATATAAAAGGTGATTATATCCTTTTCATTGAAAATGATCCTCCTCATAATGGGAAATTTTTAATAAGAAAAGATGAATTTTCAGAAAAAGAAGATCTTAAATGTTTTAAATTAAAGGAATAAAAAATGCAAGGAGATGCAGAAGATCCAAGAATAAAAGAATTTACAGACCGTTTAATAATGGAAGATATAGCTATATATAATAATCCAGAAAATCAATATAATAGGGCATGGCAAAAGATTTATGATTTATTTTACAGAATAAATAGACTTGAAGAAAAATATGATAAAAAAATTGAAAAAAATTATAATATGATAATTAAATCTATTGATAAATATAAGGAACTTGAAAGAAAAATGTTTGAAATATGCGAACATTTTGATTTAAAATTAGAATTAATTGAAAAGGAAAATAAATGATAGATGATGATACTAAACATATATTACATTGTTTCTTTATGGGAGCTATCTTTTCAATTATAGCAGTTTCTATTTGTGGAGTAGCTTTTTATATTAATAAAGCAATTCAATTTCATTTTAAAATGAAAACACTTGATTATGTTTCAAAAAATGAATTTGTTAAAAAAACAATTGATGATTATATTATCAAGGATAAATAAATGATTTATACAATTTTAAATATATTAATATTATCAATAAACTTTTTAATATTAGTATACGCTATTAAGAAATTTGCAGAAATAGTTGAAGATATTATGACACCTGGTTTAGTTAAAATGAAAGAGCAGTTAGCTTCATATATTAATTCTTATATTGATATAAAAATGAAAGAATTTGAAGTTAAAGTATATCGTGATATAGCTAAACTAGTTCAGGATCAACATGATGCTCAAAATAATAAAAAGATATCTCTTAAAAAATAAATAAAAAAAGATTAATATGGGGCATGGTGTGAATGCACGCCTATTACAGGCTAATTAAATTAGGGGGAAAAATGGATAAATTTAATCTTACAGATTATGTTAGTAGTGATGACTTCATAAAAAATTTTAATGAAAAAGTAAATTATTATATTGATTACATAAATAATGAAAAATGTGAATTTGATCGTACATTTGTTATACGTATAGTTCATTTTATTGATGGATGGATTCATAGTTCAAAAATAGACTGTTTTGATGTTAAATCAGATTTGTGTATAGGAGAGAGTTATCATAATATGCCAGGACAGAGAATTTCTGGAATTGAAAGGGAAAATAGAATATTTTCAATGCCTGGTGGAATAGTAAGTCCATTAAAAATTATTGATGGAACTAAAGAATGAAACTAGAAATCTGTCTATTAATTATTATAATTATTATGTTAGTTATAAAGGAATGAGATGATAACAGAATTTATTTTCGGTTTAATGATATTAATATTGATTATTAAAATTTTTTTCATAAAAAAATTCATAAAAAAACAAGATATAGATATATATCATTTAAAAAAAGAGCATCTGAGTCTTCTTTTAAATAATGATACACTTACAAAAAGAATTGATGATATTGATAAGTTTATAACTAAAAATATGAATGACATAAAAACAGATCTTAATTTAATTTCAGATGCCATCTTGACAGAAAATAATATCAAATTTGATGAAGAGGAGTTAGCTTAAATTAATCATATTTATTGTTATGCTCCAGTTATTGTAAGTAATATCCATCATAGATCTCTTGAATCATCTGATAGTTATTTTGGACCTATTGTGGTAATTATTATTTTAATATTTATTATATTAAAAATATTTTTTGATATAAGGAGATAATTTAAATGAAAAACAGACAAGAAATGACTGAAGAAAATATTAAAGAAATAGATATTATTATTGAAAAAATTAATGAAGTATATAATCTTATCAGTAAATCATTCAATGATATGTATTATCTTAAAGATAATCTTCCTGATAATGCATTGCTAAGTGATGTTATACAATCACTTGCTGAAACGGTGCGTAATCAAACAAGGCCATTAAATCATATAGCAGTTAGACTATCTGAATTAAAAAGAGTTATATAATGCTTTGTAGCTCAGTTGGTTAGAGCTCTGGACTGAGTACCCAGAGGTCGATAGTTCAAATCTATCCAGAGTAGCTAATATTGTAAAATAATATTTGACTTTTAATTATTATCTGTTATACTAACAACAATAATCAGCTCAACATTTTAATTTATTTGCTTAGTAGATATATTTGAAGAGCTGATTATTATTAACTATTAAAAAGGAATTATTTTTATGGAAAAATCTTATAACGAACAAATAATCGAATTTTTATATTTAATTGATGATGCTTCTTTCAAAGAGAGATTGTCTGTATTATGTGCTTCATATCATTCTTTGGAAATTGGTTGCAAAATGCTTAAAAATATAGAAGAAATATATAATATTTTAATTACCCAAAAAATGAATGTTATAAAAGATCTTGAGAACATTTGTTCAAAAGTTAAACTTGTTACTGAAAAAATTAAGACAGCAAAATGTCCTGGATGCGATAATTGTACTTCTACTGATAATACTGATAAAGTTGCTAATGATAATATTTTTCATTAAAAGGAGATTAAAATGACTGATGAAAATAAAATAGATTTTAATAAATTATATTGTGAACATAATGATTTGAGATCTGAATTATGGTATTTATATAAATTTATAACTTATCTTGTAGATTTATATGAACCAAATACCCATTATTTGATTGAAAAATTTGTTATAAATATTAATGAATCTTTAAGAGAGCAAATTAAAATACACAAACATGCATTACCATTGTTGTTAGCTTCCCTAATCGAGGAATAAAAAATGAAGCATATAGAACATGTAGATTTACATACAAGCGATAAAGAACTTTTTGAATTAATTTTATCATTTTATGAACAATTTAATTTATTAAAAGATTTACTAGATAGTGAAAATATATGTATTCATACTAAAATGTTATCTGGACTTCAAAGAATAAATATTTTTTCTGATCTGGCTAATTGCATAATTAAGATGCAAAATTTCCTCGAACATATTGTTGGTAATCATGATTGCTCTAAAGAAGAAAGAGAATCAATTAATTTTATGAAAAATTATATTAAAGAAAATGATAAATCAGTTAATTAGGAAGTAATAATATGCAAATAGAAGAACAATTAGAATTATTTAAGAGATATCTTTATGCAACAAATGAGCAAGATTCTCTTTCAAATGATTGGATATCTTATTCAGAAAAGATGGGGATTAATCCTATTAAGACTCGATATTGGTTTATAACATCGGTGGTATCAAATGTATTTTTTAGTTATTTAAGAAAAACTCATAATATCTGTGAATTGCGTGAACAAGGACAATTATTTGATAAATATCTTTATAAAGAACAAAATAAAAAAGATATTTTACAAATAATTAAAAATGATTATGATTCAATAATAAGCAAAAATATTAAAATAGAAAATACTGCTTTCTATTTATCATTAAAAATAGAAAATATATTCTTAGAATATCTTTTACATGAAAAATATAATGATAATGATAATGATAATGATAAGATGAAGAGTGACAATAATAATGATGAAGAATAACAAAAATAATAAAAAATATCTATATGTGGTGAAATAAATATGCAAGAAATAGGAGAACTAGTCTTATTTAAACAATTATTGGAAAAAAATAAAGAAGAAATTTTCACTATATTATGTGAAGCACACCATAATGGACCTGATGATCATAGTTTAAATTCTATGTTAATAAAAATAGAAAACATATTCTTAGAATATCTTATAAATAAAATAGGAATGATGATAGATAATGAATAAACATTTAAATTTATTTGTATTTAGAAATATTCTTTATAATAAAGACAATACAATGGATATTCGTGAATTATTAGAAAAATATAATTTATTAAGAATTGAAAATGGAATACAAAGTGTTCTAATATATGAGAATTATTTTCATTTAACTAAAAAAATAGAGCAAATATTTTTAGAATATCTTGAGTGGGCATCAAAGGAATATGCTAATGAATAATATCAATGATGATATTTATAATGATCTCAAAGAAATAAAATGTAAAAGTTTTAAAGCAAATCTTGCTAGATTAGTAACTGCTTATAAATATGTACAAAGATTAAAAAAAGTTCAATATCATTGTTGTGTTTCTAATATTATTACTTGTCAACAATATCATATACTTGAAGATTTAGAGAACATATGTGATAAAAATGCTTATATGATAGATCAATTAGAAGAACTAATAAAAGAATTAACACGAAAAGATGAAGATTATCCGCTAAATTAAATATTGGCCAGGTATGGCACCCTGGCCAATTTAAAGTCATGAGTCGCCATTAACAATAATATTATATATATTTTCTGAATACAACTATTGATTTTTTAATTATCTTATTTAGAATAAAAACTGAAGCAGTAGTTTTGATTCTTTTATACTATCTAGCTTTCCTACTGCTTCAATTAATAGACTATCGATAGTTCAAATCTATTTCTTTCTACCAATAATCTATCTTTCACCATCCTTAATTCTAATTATCATTTTGATGAAACTTTCATTAATTCTATTATATTAATATAATAGTAAAATAATGTTTTACATATTAATTATTTATATGTATTTAGTTGACTAACTATTAATTATATTGTATATTGAATAAAATATTATTTTATTAGGAGTTTAAAATGGATAATAGCCAAAATATGAAAGTAGAGCTTCCTACAAAACAAAAAGGAATGCCTAAAATAAATATTTCTGGACCTTCTATGAAAGTCTATAGCTATGAACAGCAATTAGGCATGATGGAAGCTGGTAAAAAATATACCAAGAATAAATAATTTCTTTAAGTGTCACACATACCTTTAAAATGTGGTTTTACTTGTACTGCCAAGGATCAAAACAGCGTTACTGTACGATATCAGGTTTTACCGTGACTCAGGGTTAAAAGTCAAAAAGAGGAAATGTTATGATTGATGAATCTAATCAAGGTTCTAATTTTGTTCAATCTGAAAATGCTGGGCAAGATAATACTCAAGCACCTGATTTAACAAATTATTTGCCTAAAGATGAAGTTAATAGAATTGTTGCTGATCAAAAAAAATCAGCATTTGATAAAGGTTATCAGAAAGCTTTAACTGAAGCTCAAACTCGACAATCTAATAATGAAGTTCAGACTCAGTCTCAATCTAATAGTAATTTTGTCAATCAAGATGAAATTAGAAAAATAGTTGAAAATGAATTAAAGAAAAGTCAAGAAGCTCAGTATGAAGCTTATAAACAACAACAGCAGCAGCAAGAAGCTTATCGTATTGTAAATGAACTATCTCCTAAAATAGAAGATGCACTTCAAAGATATGATGATTTTCATGATGTGGTTGGTAAAGTTGATTATGCAAATAACTTTGTAGATATACTTGAATTATCTAATTTAGTTGATAATTCTGGTGATGTTCTTTATGAACTAGCTAAGAATCCAATGAAAATTGCAGGTATTCGTGGATTACCACATAATCTTGCAGCTTTAGAAATTCAAAGATTATCTCAATCTATTAAAACTAATCAAATAAGCGCAAAAAAAGAACTTCCAAAAGATCCTTTAAGTCGATTGCATTCCTCAAATGTCGGTACTACTACTGGCGAACGTAAGGGTGTGCAATATTGGAAAAATGATCCAAGATTGAGAGCCTAAATATCTTTTAGCCATTATTAGTACCTTATTTTATTTTTGATTAAATAACATAGGTTTTACTAAAATGTCTAATATATTACAATCAGTCGTTACTTATAATGAAGCTGCTCTTCCTTATCTTCAGAATTTAAATCCTTGGATTTATTATGGAAATAAGCGGTTTAATAATTTTCAACAACAAATTCCTGCTAACCGTGGTGCAACAGTTAGTTTTAATCTTCCTACTCGTTTTATTGGCACAAATGGAACATTAGTTGCTACTTTCCAAGGTGCAAATGAGCGTGTTCAAACTTTAACAGTAGATCAAGCAGCTAATATTGCTTATCAATTTAGTGCACAAGAATTTATTTTTTATGTAGAAAATGATACGGCTAAATTTGTTAAATCAGCTACAGAAGAATTGGGTGCATTAATTGGTTCTCAATTATCTCAAAACGCAATTAATCATACATATAGATCTTTTGGTGATGGAATCACTTTGCTTAATACTTATCAGCAATATGATCAAATGTTAACTAATTTTAGAAACTATGGTGCAGCAAAATCTAATACAATGGCTTTTGTTTCTGATGTTGATCTTCCTCCTGTTATTGGAGACGGGTTGAAACAATTTGCTTTGGATAGAAATAATGAATTAGCTAATTCTTGGATGATAGGAAGATTTAGTGGATGTGATTTTTGCACAACTAATTTAATTGCAACTCATACAGCAGGAACAGCTGGTAATGAACAGACAGAATTAACAATTACTGCAATTGATCCGACAGGTACAATTTTGACTGTAACAGGTGCCGGAACAGATGCAAATGCATTCAAAGCTGGTGATATTATTACTATTGATTTTCCTGGTGCAAGTGTTTCTACTGGTACATTTTTCTTAACATTCAATGGTCATATTAATTCAGCTCAGAAAGTACAGGCACGTATTACTGCTAATGCAGCAAGTTCTGCGGGTACTGCCACTATTACTGTTTTCCCTGCTTTAATTGATATTGCTACTAATCCAACAAATGCAAATGCAAATACTAATATTAGTGTAGTTGGATCTAAAGCAATTGTTCTTCCTAATCATCGTGCTGGTTTACTTTATGCTGGTGATCCATATTTTGTAGCAATGCCTATGCTACCAGAAGAAGTTCCATATCCTACTCAAGCTTCTCTTGATGAAGATAGTGGTGCTTCTATGAGAACTTATTATGGATCTATTTTTGGTCAAAACCAACATGGATATGTAAATGATGCAATATGGGGATCTACTCTTGTTGATGAATATGCAATGAGAATAGTTTATCCAGAAAGTTCTGTTCTTACAATTGCATATCCAAAAGCAAAAACAACTGTTTATGTTCCACAAGAAATGGAAAATGTAAAAATAACTAAAAAATAATTTTTGGAATATTAATGTTAGTTATTGAATTAATATCAGATTCTTATAGGCTGGCGGGAATAGTCAGCCAAGGATTTGAAAATATAAGTAATGATGAACCAGGAATTGGATTAACTCTGTTAAATGATTTATTAGCAGAATATTCAATTTCTGGCTCTATGATTACTTATTACACTTATTCAAATTTCAATACTATTATTGGTCAAGAAACTTATGATATTGATAATTTAGTAGAAATGGATACTTTAACATTCAATATTAATGATGTTAGATATAATATGATTAGAGATAATCGTAGAAGATATTTTGGACAATCACGTGTAGATGATTTGAAAAGTTTGCCTTTTCATTATTATGCTGAAAGACAGCTTGGGATAATGAGAATATATTTATATTTTGTTCCTTCTGATATTTATGTAATGAAAATAGAAGGAAAATATTCTTTAGCTCAAGTCACTTTACAAACAGATTTATCTCCTATTTTAGAAAGATATTTTATTCTTTATCTTAAATATGCCTTAGCTAAGAGAATTGCTGATTATTATGATTGGCCATTTTCACAACAAAATATGGGCACTTTACAATCCTTATATGATCAAATAAATAATTTTGCTGGTATTGATTTGAATGTAAATATTAATCCATTATTTACAAAACAAAATGTTGGAATATATGGCCAAGCTAATCTTGGTAAAGGTTGGACTACTTAATGAAAAATCAAAATATTCCTATTAACATTGTTGGCGGAACAGTCTTTGCAAGATATCCAAAGATAACTACTGAATATACTTTAAATATGATGGTTTCTGGTGCAAA
>Ga0335069_10010931_pt1 | contig 12836 bp, 10 predicted proteins | sample Lox_Sample_11_FD_206714 | JGI IMG/M metagenome (GOLD analysis project Ga0335069, IMG submission 206714) | Soil microbial communities from Loxahatchee National Wildlife Refuge, Florida, United States - Lox_Sample_1.1 | ecosystem: Environmental > Terrestrial > Soil > Wetlands | place: USA... | reverse complement strand
GTGATGCATGCGGGCGGCCAACAGTGTGTTTGACTGGCAGCAATGAGTTGCAATAGGGTGAACCGCTGGTAGTGGAATATCACCCACGCGCCAGCACCCATTTCGGACCGCGATAATGATAGTGAATGCGGCTAGTAGTAGCAGGACTCGTCTTCGGCGCCATCGGGTTGGGCCAAGCCTTAGTCGATTCCGATCAGGTCGGCGCCGCCGAAAAGTATTTGACAGTCGAAAAAGGGGAACAGCGCCTGGCTTGCACAGTCGCGCCAGTTCGTCCTTACCTGAGTTACCTGTTTCGCATTCAAAGCGGCTACTTTGTGCGGGTCCCCATGAAACAGTTCTCCGGATCCGGCCACAAGTGGGTCGTCTTGTTCCGGGTTCGGCCGGAAGGCGGCGGCAGCGCTGCCTATTTCGCAAGCCCGTGGACCATGCCCGATGTCCCGAAGACGAAGCAAGAAATAGAGGTGGCCGGGATGTTTCTGGTTGGCGAAGGCCGCTATCGCGTGGACTGGATGTTGGGAGACGATCAGAACCGGTATTGCCGTAAGAGCTGGACCATCGATGCGAAACTTGACGGCAACGAGCGTGGTATGAACCTCGGCTTGCCGCCTGGGGCCATTCGCGAAGTATCCCTGCGGCATTGGTCTTCGATCGGCCATGAGCCGGTAGATGCGCGGCCGATTCGGCGGCTCACGGTATTGCTACATGCTGCGCCGATCTTGCCGCGGCGCACGAGACTGGGGCCGCAGGATCGTGGAATCCTGCTTGGGTCGCTGGTGTCGCTGCTCGAAACTCTGCCCGCGCAATCGGTGCGGCTCGTCGTATTCAACCTGGATCAGCAAAAGGAACTATTCCGGCAGGATGTACTCACTCCTGAGGCATACAGCCAGGTCTCTGACATCATGCGCAACATACAGTTGCAGCTTGTCGACTATCACGTGCTGCAGAACCGGATGGGGCACATCGGTCTCTTGACGGGTTTGTTAACTAAGGAACTCAATTCTCCGGAGCCGTCCGATGCCGTCGTCTTTCTGGGGCCAACATCCCGGTATGGGGACAAAGTGCCCGACCTGCAGTTCGATGAAACCAGCGCCGCGCAACCACGCTTGTTCTATTTGCAATTCAAGACCGATTGGGACCGAGGGCGCGATTTTCCAGATTCCATCGATTTTGCCATGAAGAAAGTCCGCGGAAAAACAGTCATTGTCCACAATCCGGACGAGTTCGCCAAGGCAATCAAACAGATCGAAGTAGTGCTTTCCGGTGAAAAGCATCCCGGCGCTCCCGGGTCATAGAATCAGTTCTGCTTCGAGCGTCTCGCTGTCGGCAGTCTGCTTCAATTTGAAACCGAGCTTCTCGAAGATCTTCTGCATCGGACGATTTTCGAATAATACTGTCGCGGTGATTCGTTCGAGCTTCTCGTCGCGCGCGAAATCCACTAGCTGACGGACCACTTGCGTGCCAACGCCGCGCCGCTGAAAGCGGTCGCTGACGATGACCGCCAGTTCCGCTTCGTCGTGCGTATGCGATTTTACGAGCCTGCCGACAGCGACGATCTGGCGCTCGCCCAGCGCCGGGTCGGTGCGCTCGGCGACGAAGGCCATCTGCCGGTCATAGTCGATGAAGCACATGCGCGTGAGGCGTTCATGCTCTGTACGCTGCTCCAGTTTCATCCAGTGGAAGTAACGCATATAGACGCTGCGTTCGGAGAGCGTGTGATGGAAGTTGATCAGCAGCGGCTCGTCTTCGGGACGGATCGGCCGGATCTTCACATGGCTGCCGTCCTCTGCCTCGATTTCCTTCTCGTAGCGAACGGGGTAGGGACGTATAGCGAGGCGCGGCAGATCTGACTTTTGAGTTTCTTTCCCGTATACGACCACACGCGCATCGAGTGCGATGAGCCGCTCGGGCGAGGCCAGCAGCGGATTGATATCGATTTCGCGGATCCAGCGCTGTTCGGTGACCAGGCGGCTGAACTTGACCAGCAGTTCTTGCAGCGCCGCGATATTGACTGGCCTCCGGCCGCGCACGCCTTTGAGTGCTTTGAAGATTTTCGTTTGCTCGATGAACCGGCGCGCAAGCGTGGTATTCAATGGAGGAAGCGAGAGTGCGCGGTCCTGAAAGACTTCCACCAGTTGTCCGCCGGCGCCGAAGAGCAGAACTGGACCGAACTGGGCATCGATGCTGCTGCCGAGGATCAGCTCATAACCTTCCGTCGAAATCATCGGCTGCACGGTGACGCCGGCGAAATGCTCGCGTCCGGCCTTTTCCGTTACCGAAGCTTCGATGGCACGGAATGCATCGCGGACGGCTGCTTCGTCCATCAAGTTGAGTTTTACGCCGCCGACATCGGTCTTATGTGTGATTGTGAGTGAGTGCAGCTTCAGTACGACCGGGAATCCGATCTCCCTTGCTGCCTGGACCGCTTCATCCTCGGTGGCACTCACCTTGGTCTCGACGATGGGAATCCCGTAGGCTTTGAGAACCTGCTTCGATTCGAATTCAGTGAGAATCTGACGTCCTTCCGCACGAGCAGAATCGATGACTTCGGCGGCCTTGTCCGGTTGAACGCCATCGGAGGCAGGCAGCACGGGAGTTTCATACAGCCCTCGCAGGTTATAGCTGTACTTCCACATGTATTGGAAGGCCCGGACTGCGGTATCGGGGAAAGGGAACGTCGGAATTCCCGCTTTGTTCAAGACGGCTTCTCCCAGAGCTGCTTCGTCGCCACCCATCCAACTGGCGATGATCGGTTTCTGACCCAATTTGGCGAAACGGATGAGTCTCTCGGCAATCACGGCGGGAAGGGTCATGCCTTGTGGAGTCATGATCACAAGCAAGCCATCCACGTTCGGATCTTTCGCGATGATCTCAACGGCTTGTTCGTATCGTTCCGGGCCCGCGTCGCCGATGATGTCAACCGGATTGTTATGGCTCCAGTGTGGAGGCAGAACTTTATTGAGGGCTTCGACGGTGGCCGTAGAAAGATCCGCTAGTTCGCCACCTTGGGTGAGCAGGGCATCGGTGGCGATCACGCCGGGTCCTCCCGCATTGGTCACGATCGCGAGCTTAGGTCCTTTCGGCCGCGGCTGGTTGGCCAGTACCTCGGTCATGTAGAAGATGTCGGCGATGCTGTTGACGCGGAGCACACCGACGCGTCGGAATGCTGCTTCCAACACGTCGTCACTTCCTGCCATGGAACCTGTGTGCGAGGCCGCGGCTTTGGCCGCCTGCTCGGTGCGTCCGGCTTTGATCACGATGATTGGCTTGTTCAGCGCGACTTCACGCGCTGCGGAAAGGAACGACCGGGCATCGCCGATCGATTCCATGTAGATCACGATGCTGCGGGTATTCGGGTCGTCTCCGAGATAGTCGATCAAAGCGCCCCAGCCGACATCGAGCATGGAGCCGGTGGAGATGAAAGCGCTGAAGCCAATCTGTTCACGAAGGCTCCAGTCAAGAATCGCGGTACACATTGCGCCGCTCTGGCTGACCAGGGCGACGTTGCCAGGTCTCGCGATCGCATGGGCGAAAGTTGCGTTCAGCCCGCTGACTGGACACATGACTCCGAGGCAGTTCGGCCCGATGACACGCATTTTGGCGGGGCGGGCGGCAGAGAGTATCTGTCGTTCCAGTTCCAGTCCACGCTGACCGGATTCGCGGAAGCCGGCAGAGATCACCACTGCGCCTTTTACGCCCACTTGTGCGCATTCCTCGATGACGCCTGGAACCGTTTCGGCTGGAGTCATGATGACGGCCAGATCGGGTGCCTCAGGCAAGCTCCGGACGTTGGGATAAGCCTTGATGCCTAACACGCTGCTCTTTTTGGAGTTAACTGGATATACCGTTCCGCCGAAAGGGCTGCTGATGAGGTTCCAGAGCATGGTGCGGCCGACGTGCCCGGCGCGGTCGGTGGCGCCGATCGCGGCGACTGAGTGTGGCTTGAAGAACACATCGAGATCGCGGCGGCCGATCTCGTGGGAGCGAACGGGTGTGGTCAGGTCACTAAGCGTTGCCATACAGGTCTTCCCAGCAGGCAGAATACCAAAGCCACGGATAAACACTGATAAACACGGATCAAAAAATTGGGTTCATCGGTGGCCAATAATCCTAAACGCTAACAACCGGACAGGGTGACTGGCGGATGATCGAATACGCATTCGTGCGCAAGCGGCCTAACATTCCCTCCTGAACACTGCGGCCGATGACCAGCAGGTCGGCCTTCTCGCGTTCAGCGAATGTGCAGACGCCGGGAGCGACCTCGTCGGACAGTACTGCCACTTTCGGCTCAGAGCCGACACATTGTGTGACTTCCTTGGCCCTTTGTCCGGCGTCGAAAATGAGCTTCTCTTTGGTCTTGTCATCGCCGAAACGGGCTTCGGGCACGGTGTGGACCAGGCTCAATTCCGCGTCGAACTCGGCGGCGAGTTTGGAAGCCCAACGTAACGTCGGGCAGCTCTGTTTGCCCAGATCGATTGCGCAGACGATCTTACGGATCGCAATGTCCTCCAGTCGCGGCATTTTCTCCATATGAACTCCGGTCCAGACCGGACAAAGAGCGTCATGAAGAACCTTGGTTGTCACAGAGCCGAGGATCAGACGCCGAAAGCGTCCGTATCCGTGGGTCGGCAGCATGATCAGATCGAAGTTACCCTGCTGGGCAAATTGAGCGATCTGATAGGCCGGATCACCGTGCAGCAGAACCCGCTCGACTTGGAAATGCTTCAGGTCGGAAGCAAGATATTGTTTCAATTGCTCCGTTGTGAGCGGCGTAGCATCGAAAGGGACGTCGTTATAAGTGAGCGGCTCCAGGACATAGAGCAGCGTCAGCTGAGACTCGAAATGGCCGGCGAACGTCTCCACCATTCTTGAGGCGTCGGTACAGCGTTCCGAGAAGTCCACCGGGAAGAGAATTTTCTTGGGCGGAAACATAAAGTACACCTCAATTTGCGTAAGGGGCCGGACACGATTCGTGCCCGGCCAACTTTTGTTTACGATGCAACTTCTTTTACAAAGGCCACGACCGTCAGCACGATTATGACGATTCCGAAGAAAATCGCGGAGGTACCAAAGATCCAACTGAAATTCTTCAGCCACTGAGGCGGAGGCGCAACTCGGAGCTTCTCGAGTTGGCCGCTCTCGACCAAGCGCTTGTATTCTTCCGGATGCCTGTGTTTCAGGTGGTCTTCAGTCTGGCTGCCGGTGAAGATGGTGAGGTCCATCGGGAAGTTATCGGGCCGAAGGTGGGTGTTGAAGAAATGAATCGTGAAGATGAAGCCCACCGCCAGCAGCGCCTCTTCTCCATGGATCAAGAGAGCGATGTTCAGCCACGAACCAGGTATAAACTTGGCAAAGAACGGGGCGAACCACATCGCGTAGCCTGAGAATCCGATGATTCCCATGCCCCAGAACACCGCCCAGTAGTCCATCTTGTCCCAGTAACAGTAACGGTCGAACTTGGGCTTGGGCCCGCGGAAGAAGAACCATTTAAACTGGGCGAAGAGATCCTGGATGTCCTTGAGATTGGGCGTCATGGAGCTGCTCCCCCATACCAGGCTGTACTCGCGCCGGGTGATGAGCCGGTAAGCAAGATTCGCCACGTGGATCACAAAGGCGACGGTGAGAGCGACTGCGCTGAAAAGATGGAAGAAAAGGACGGTGCCGAAACCACCAACCATTCGAGCGAACCCGAGCGCCAGCGGAGTGCTGCTAAACCGCAGCGGCAGGCCCGTGATCGCGAGGCCGAGAAAAGTCACCGCGATCACGCCATGCAGGTATCGCTGCGGCAGAGAGAAGCGGGAATAGTAGCGAACTTCAGAGCCCTCGACGACCGGCTTTTCGGCCGCCGCGGTTACGGGCTCCTCGATCGTTTTTACGTATGAGTTGTTCATGATGTAGCTCCCTCTACCGCGCCTGCCCCAGTGCGGCAGTTCGACGGTCGACTATGGAACGGATCAGCCAGAGAATGCAGTGCAAGGCAAAGAATCCAAGCACTCCGGCCAACAGCAGATTCATAAAGATGCCGCTGACCCAAAGGGCCATAAATGACTTCTTGTGCTTGTCCGCATGCGGTTGATAGCTGACAAAACTCTTGCTCACCTCGCCGTGGCACTTACCACAGGTTTTTTGCAGGTTGCCTGTAGCGACCATCGATTTCGCGTCGGTGGATGGCAGAATTTCATGGAAACCGTGGCAATCCCAGCAATGGGCCGTTTCCACATACCCCAGGGCTGAAACCTGCGCATGGAATGTGTCGCGATAAGTTCCGAATTGCTCGCCGTGGCACTTGCCGCAGGTAGCGGCAGTTTTCATTTGCCAGGCAGCGGTCCGAACGTCGGCAATCTGGTGCGTTGTATGGCAATCGGTGCAAACCGGTGCGCTGGTGTCGCCCATGGCCGCGCCTTGTCCGTGAATCCCCGCCTGGTAGGCTTGCTTCGGCCCGGCGTGACAGGTGCCGCAGGTCTCGGCGATATTGGCGCGGTTGGTCTTGCTCTTTGGATCGGTTTTGCTGAGAACTTTATGCGATCCGTGGCAACTGGAGCAGCTTGCAGCGACTAACAGCCCGTCTTTGGTCAGGGCAAATCCATGAATGGAATCCATGTATTTCGAGTAAACTTCACTGAGTCCATGTTGCTTCGCCAGTTTCGAGTCTCCATGGCAGGATCCGCAAGTGCGAGGTAAATTCGCTGGATAAGTGCTGGACTTCGGATTACTCGCGGGCAGAATGGCATGGGGGTCGAGGTGGCAGTTTTGGCAGGACTCCGCTCCCGGCTTGGCGTGAACGCTTCCGCCGACAGCGGCTACCGGATCGCTATGGCAAGTCGAACAATTGACCTTCGCGATTTTTTCGGGGTGAGGATATGCCTTGATGGTGGTGTGGCAATCCGTACATGACATACTTCCATGCACGCTGGCATGGAAGTTGGTTCCTTTCTCGTCGTGGCAGGAGAGACACTCTGCGCTCGCCGAGGAGCTTGCTGCTGGAACCTTGCATGCGAAGGCGAGTAAGATCGCCGCCGCGACTTTCCAGTTCATGAAAGCCTCCTTAGGTGCTAACTACTTCTTGGTTGCGCCTCCTGCAGGAGCCTGGGGCGAGTTCATTCCGAGTTCGGACAGAACCTTCGGATCTTTCTCACTCACCGCCAGAAGATCGTGGCACGTGGCGCAATCATTCGAAATGGTGCGCCCGTCGGCGCTCGCATGATTGCCATCGTGGCACCGGAAACAGCCTGGAAAATCAGTATGACCTAAGTTGTTCGGATAAGTGCCCCAAGTAATCTTCATTTCGGGATAAATGTTCTGCTCATAGATGGATTGCACGGTTGTAATCGCGGTCTTGAGCAAAGCCGAGTCCGCAGTGTAGGTCTGCGGGTAATTCGTTTGATAAAACTTTTCGAGTGTTGCTGAGATTTCGCGCATCGCGGTCGCGCGGTCCGGATACGTGCCCTGCAGCGCGGCAACAGCTTGCTTCTTGATGAACGGAAGCTTCGAGCTGATGCTGCCTTGATTCATGGCCGCGTCTAAGGCTCGCTCGGGCATCTGGAAAATGTGTGTCGGCCGATTGTGGCAGTCCATGCAGTCCATCTGGCGATGCTCGCCTTTCGCCAGATCTTCTGGCTTAGCTGGCGCATCGGTAGAGTTATAAACGGTCACTTTGCCGGATGCGTCCGTGAACGTCACTTGCGGGATCACTTGACGGCGCTCATCCGTTGAGACGTATTCCATGTGTCCCATGGAATCCACGTGCGCGCCGTGGATGCCGACTGTTCCTGAAAAATTGTGCCCGCCGATCTTCATCAGCGCGACCGTACTAGTAACGGAGTTCTGCTCGTCCTGCGCGAATTCAGTGTGCACGAAGAATTTTTCCCCGCCGAAATGCTGAGGCCAGTGGCACTGCTCGCACGTCTCGCGCGCCGGGCGGAGATTCTTCACCGGTGACGGAATCGGCCTCGGATAGGAGTTGAATAAAACCGCGAAAAGCTGACCGGTGCCGGAAAGTTTCGATTTGACAAAGAACGAAGCGCCCGGTCCGATGTGGCACTCCGTGCAAGAGACTCGAGCGTGGGGTGAATTCGAATACGCCGTGTACTCCGGATTCATGACCGTGTGGCAGGACTGGCCGCAGAACTTGTCGCTGTCCATATAGGTCACCGCCCGATAGCTAAATTGGCTGCCCATCAAAAGGTTCGCGAGAGTGGTCACGCCGACGAAAGCCGCCAGCCGCCGGAAATCGGCGCCTTGCGGAAGAAGTGGGCCCGTGTCGCCGGCTTTGCGCCGCTTGCGGACATGCAAGAAAATGCCGAGAGGAATCAGGGCGAGCCCGGCGCCGAAAACCCCGGGTAGAAGCAAGAACAGCAGGATGCCAATATAAGGACTACTCGCCTCGCCGCGCCAATAAACTGGAAACGTCATGAGCCAAAGAATGCCGGCGGTGGTGACAAGAACCACTCCGAGCAGGCTGATTAGATTGCTTGCTAAATAAGCGATCGGTGAGCGTCGTAGCATTCCGTTGCGTGAATCGCAATCACATCACCAAACTCAAACGAGAGATTGCCGGCCTCGAACCTGGCATATCAGTCTCTATCCCAATGGGATGCTGTGAAGTTAGCGAGATTGGATACGGTGGCTTTTCGTGCTGTGTTGGGGGTAGATTGCAGCGCGGCGGAACAATGGCGTTAAATGCCCCAATTAGGTGGGGGAATGTTGGGTTTCTGACATGGAGTCGAAATTGCGCTTATAGGGTGAAATGCCCCATGTCGTGGACGGACACAATGGAAGTGGAAACCAGGACTAGGAGCAGGAGGGCTACTTCATGAGCGCGAGGCCGTTTTGCCAGCCGATATAAAGAAATCCGGCGAACAAGACAACCCCACAGAGGACAGCAAAGATCGCCGTTCCGTTGCCCGAATCATTCACTTGGACGTCGCCCTGATCTTGGCTGGCAGAGCTTCGTCTGATGGTGGCGAGCACCGTCACGGTTGCGGCAAGCACGACCCAAGCAATGGAAAAAGTAAGCATTTGAATTGTCCTCTACGAATGCTAGGGAATAGCATTCTTGTGGCCACAACGTCCGCTCCGGCAGCGGTCCCCAAGAACGGGCAGTTCACTGGACTGGCGCTTGTCCGCGGGATTGGCGGCGAGCTTCGAGGTTACACGCGGCCAGCGCAACTCGGCGGCGATGATCGCTAACTGCGCGGTATTCGGCGAGTCTTCTTCAAACACGACGTGTCGGACGCCGGCGTCCCAAACTCTGGAGAGACGATCGGTTCCTTTTCTCGTCACGATGACGAACCGCTCCGGTTCGGAGTCACTGAGCGAGAGATCTTCGAAGCGGTTTTCGTCGATGACGACTACACCATCGAGCCGCAAATCGGGTTTGTCGACAACGTAGACTCGATGAGCGCCGTCGCGCAGCAGAAGATTCCGGAGCGACTGCGCGTACTCCGAATCGTGGATAGCCAATTGGACGGTTTTCATTCTGTAGTCCCCGTCGAACACGATTTAGGCACATGCAATCTGGACGCCAGTTATCAACTTGCTTGCAAGTTCATTGTTCTGCTGTGCTTGCCTTGGCCTATGGAGGAAGATGGTTGGCCATCGCGCACTCAAGGCGTGCGCTAGAAGACCCAGCATCGAGAAAATGAAGGACTCCTCATGGAGCGGTCTCTTACGTGCAGATATGTTTTCGATTCACATGTAACGGAAAGCGGGAATACAGGCTTTTATGGAACGGGGAACAGTCTCTCATCATCTCGCAACCCGGTGGCAAAGACCCGAGATTCTGGAAGCAATTTTCGATCAGTTGTCCGATGCCCTATTTTTATATGACAAAGGTTTGAGAATCGTAGGCGTTAATCAAGCGGGACAGCGGTTGTTCGGAATGCCCGCGGAGGAGATGATCGGCAAGCACTGCCAGGAAGTTTTCCACTGCTCCGTATGCGAGCCTTCTTGTGGAATGCTACAGGGTCTGGGCCAACCGTCTAATCAGCCAACCGGAACAATTAGTCTACACACCGATAACGGCCGCGAGCGCATGATTGTCATTCGCACGGTTCCGCTTCTGGATGACGCGGGCGGCGTGGAAGGTGTGGTCGCTACGGTGAAGGACGTCACCGAGGAGGCCGAACCGGCGCGGCGTGAAATCATCGCTGAATCACAAGCGATGCGCGAAGTACTCAACTTTGTACGGCGTGTGGCCATTTCAGAGGCCGCATCCATCTTGATTGAGGGCGAGAATGGCACTGGGAAAGACCTGATCGCGAAAACGCTGCACTACCAGAGTCTGCGACAGTCGGAACCCTTTCTCGCGATCAACTGCGCCGCGATTCCCGAGACATTACTTGAAAGCGAACTGTTCGGATACGAAAAGGGTGCGTTCACTGACGCGCGTGCGCAGAAGCGCGGTTTGTTTGAACTGGCCGACAAAGGGACACTGTTCCTGGACGAGATCGGTGAGATGCCGCTGTCGCTGCAAGCGAAGCTCCTGCGTGTGCTCGAAGAACAGTGCTTCCGCCGGCTTGGCGGTTTGCGGGATATTACCGTCGATTTGAGAATCATCGCTGCAACCAACAAGAATCTCCGCGAAGCAGTGCGCGAGGGCGCTTTCCGTCAAGATTTGTACTACCGGCTCAATGTCATTCAATTGATTGTGCCTCCACTGCGCGAGCGGCCACAGGACATCCTGCCGCTCGCGCGCTTTTTCGTCGAACATTACAATGCCAAGTTCAAACGCCAGATCGATGGAATTACTCCGGAAGCGGAAACGTTGTTGTTGACGCACGACTGGCCCGGGAACGTTCGCGAACTGCGCAACGCCATCGAGCGAGCCATGATCCTGGAGGACAGTGCTTACATCCGGCCAACCAGCCTGCCGATCGCCGTTCGTGGAACGGAATCCCACACGGAAATCCAGCACGGGCTTAGCCCGATTCCGTTCACCGGCGAAGCGATGTCCCTGGTTGAGCAGGAGCGCCGCCTACTGGTGCAAGCGCTCGAGAAGACGGGCGGCAATCAAACGCAGGCAGCACGGCTGCTGCGGATTACGCGGGACACGCTGCGGTACAAGATGAAAAAGTTCAACCTGCGATAAGCCGCGAACGCCTTTCCCATCTGACAGACGGATCACACGGCTCCGCCCGGCCAGCGCGATAAGATCTACCTATGCGCGGGCTCATGATGGATTACCCGTTGACGCTCACCCACGTGCTGGAGCGGTCGGCGAAGCTGTTTCCCAACAAAGAAATCGCCAGTAAAATGCCCCAAGGCATCGAGCGGTATACCTACGCGGACTTTCATGCCCGCGTCCATGCTGTGGCGCATGCGCTGGAACGGTTGGGCGTCAAGCCAGGTGGGAACACTTTGTTGGAATAGTTCGCGCCACCTTGAGCTGTATTTCGCGGTCCCTTGTTTCGGGGCCGTGCTGCACACGTTGAACTTGCGCCTGCCTTCCGATCAATTGGCGTACATCATCAACCACGCTGAAGATCGAGTGATCTTCGTGGATGCATCTCTCATTCCGATACTGGAGCCGATTCGCAACCAGATTTCCTGCGTGAAGCATTTCGTAGTCCTTCACGACGAACCTTTGGTGAAATGCGAGCTGGAGCCGGCATCGGATTATGAGGAATTGGTGAGGTCTTCGCTCGGCTCCCGATACTGTTGGCCGCAACTCGACGAGAACGCCGCATCAGCCACTTGCTACACGTCGGGAACTACGGGCAATCCCAAGGGCGTTCTCTATACGCATCGGTCGCTGGTGCTCCACAGCTTCGGGCTGGCCATGGCCGACAGTTTCGCCATTTCTGAGCGCGACACGGTGCTGCAGATCGTGCCGATGTTTCACGCTAACGGCTGGGGCATTCCGTTCGCGGCCGTTATGACTGGGGCTCGTATCGTCCTGACCGGCCGGCAACTTCAGCCTGCCGACGTTTCTGGCCTGATTCAGAACGAGCGGGTCACGTTCACCGCCGGCGTACCAACCATTTGGATCGGGCTCTATGGCTATCTCGAAAGCCATCCGCACGATCTCTCGACGCTGCGGATGGTGGTTTGCGCAGGTTCTGCGATGCCGCGGCAGTACATCGAGTGGTTCGAAGAGAAATACGGAATTCACTTCCGGCTGGCCTGGGGAATGACGGAGACGACGCCGATCGCAACGTTCATGGCGGTCAAAGAAGGCTTGAAAGGTCTTCCGACGAAGGAGCATTTCGATCTACTGGCGCGCCACGGACTGCCTGTCGCGGGCGTGGACATCCGTATCGTCGACGCCGACGGAAAGGAACTTCCTTGGGACGGGACGACCATGGGTGAATTACAAACGCGCGGCCCGTGGATCACCAGCGGATATTACAACGACTCGAGGAGCGATTCAGCGTTTATCGACGGGTGGTTTCGCACCGGAGATGTTGCCACGATCGATCCCAACGGCTATCTGCAAATCATGGACCGTACGAAAGACCTTGTGAAGAGCGGCGGAGAATGGATCTCGAGCGTCGATCTGGAAAACGCGATCATGGCGCATCCTAAAGTGATGGAAGCTGCCGTGATCGCGGTGTTTCATCCGAAGTGGCAGGAACGGCCGCTGGCCTGTATCGCGCCGCTGGAACAGCATCGGGGAAGCATTTCGAAGCAAGAGGTGCTGGAGTTTTTGTCCGGTCGAGTGGCGAAGTGGTGGCTGCCGGATGATATTGTGTTCATCGAGGCGGTGCCGAAGACGAGTGTCGGAAAGTTCAACAAGCGGGTCCTACGGGAGCAGTTCAAGGATTATGTGCTGCCGGGCGTGGAATCGTAGCAGAGTACATTGACTTGTGTGGGGCGGACATTCATGTCCGCGCCGGACC
>Ga0335069_10010929_pt1 | contig 12837 bp, 13 predicted proteins | sample Lox_Sample_11_FD_206714 | JGI IMG/M metagenome (GOLD analysis project Ga0335069, IMG submission 206714) | Soil microbial communities from Loxahatchee National Wildlife Refuge, Florida, United States - Lox_Sample_1.1 | ecosystem: Environmental > Terrestrial > Soil > Wetlands | place: USA... | reverse complement strand
ACGGGGCCACCAGCGACGCCTACCACGTCACCTCGCCGGCGCCCGAGGGCGAGGGCGGGCAGCGGGCCATGCGGATGGCGCTGGCCGACGCGGGCCTCCCGCCCGAGGCCGTCGGGTACATCAACGCTCACGGCACCTCCACCCCGGCCGGCGACGTGGCCGAATGCCAGGCCATCCTGCAAGTCTTCGGCGAGCACGCCAGGAAGGGCCTGAGAATCTCCTCCACCAAGTCGATGATCGGCCACCTGCTGGGAGGCGCGGGCGGGGCCGAGGCGGTGGTCACCGTCCTCTCGCTGGCGCGGGGAGTCCTGCACCCGACCGTCAACGTCGACGAGCAGGACCCGCAGTGCCCGCTCGACGTCATCCCCAACCAGGCCCGCGAGGTGCGGGTCGACGCTGCCATGAGCAACTCCTTCGGCTTCGGCGGCACCAACGCGGTGCTGGTCTTCAAGCGCATCTAGGGTCGTACCCGGGAGGCAAGGTGGCCGATCGCATCATCGCCGGTTCGGATCACGCCGGCATCACACTGCGCGGCGAGGTGGTGCGGGTGGCTGCCGCGGCGGGCTTCGAGGTGGAGGAGACGGGGCCCGGGCCGGGGGAGCGGGCCGACTACCCCGAGCAGGCTCGGCTGGTGGCCGAGGCGGTGGCCGCGGGCCGAGGGCGGTTCGGCATCCTGGTGTGTGGCACCGGCATCGGCATGTCCATGTCCGCCAACAAGGTCCGGGGCATCCGGGCGGCGGTGTGCAGCACCGAGTTCGAGGCGCGCATGGCCCGAGCCCACAACGACGCCAACGTCCTGTGCCTGGGCGAGCGGGTCATCGGCCCCGGCCTGTGCGAGGGGATCGTGCGGGCCTTCCTCTCCACGGCGTTTGAGGGAGGGCGCCACGCCGTGCGGGTGCAGATGATCAACGCCCTGGACCGCTGAAGGGCTCGTTGCCGACCCACCGCCGCCGCGGTATGACCTCGCGGTCCACGGCTCGCCGCCGGAACGGGCGCGCGGGCCGCCGCCCGAAGGAGACCCCATGACGAACCGATCCGCCCTGGAAGAGTCCGACCCCCAGGTGGCGCGGCTCCTGCGCGAGGAGACGCGGCGGCAGGCCAACGGGCTCGAGCTCATCGCCAGCGAGAACTTCGTGTCCGCGGCGGTCCTCGAGGCGGTGGGCTCGACCCTCACCAACAAATACGCCGAGGGCTATCCCGGGAAGCGCTACTACGGCGGCTGCGAGGTGGTCGACCAGGTGGAGCAGCTGGCCATCGACCGGGCCCGGGAGCTCTTCGGGGCAGAGCACGCCAACGTCCAGCCGCACTCCGGCTCGCAGGCCAACATGGCGGCCTACTTCGCGCTCGCCCAGCCCGGCGACACCCTGCTGGCCATGAGCCTCAACTTCGGGGGGCACCTCACCCACGGCGCCAAGGCCAACTTCTCCGGCAAGCTCTTCCAGATCGTCCCCTACGGGCTGCGGCAGTCTGACGAGACGGTGGACCTCGACGAGGTCGCCCGCCTGGCCCGGGAGCACAGGCCGCGCCTGCTGGTGGTGGGCGCCAGCGCCTATCCCCGGGTGCTCCCCTTCGATCGCTTCGCGGCCATCGCCCGGGAGGTGGGTGCGGCGATGGTGGTGGACATGGCCCACATCGCCGGCCTGGTGGCGGCAGGGCTCCACCCCTCGCCCGTCCCCTACGCCGAGATCGTCACCACCACCACCCACAAGACGCTGCGGGGCCCGCGCGGAGGGCTCATCCTCTGCCGAGAGGCGCACGCCAAGGCGCTCAACTCGCAGATCTTCCCGGGCATTCAGGGCGGCCCCCTGGAGCACGTCATCGCCGGAAAGGCGGTGGCGCTGGGGGAGGCGCTGCGGCCGGAGTTCAAGGACTACCAGCGCCGGATCGTGGAGAACGCCCAGGTGCTGGCCGAGGGGCTGCGGGTGGCCGGGCTCCGCCTGGTCTCGGGCGGCACCGACAACCACCTCATGCTGGTGGACCTGCGCCCCAAGCGTCTCACCGGCAAGGTGGCCGAGGAAGCCCTGGGCAAGGCCGGCATCACCGTGAACAAGAACATGATTCCCTGGGACCCGGAGAAGCCCACCGTCACCTCGGGCATCCGGGTGGGCACCCCCGCCATGACCAGCCGGGGGATGGGCGCCCGGGAGATGACCATGATCGCCCACCTCATCGGGCGGGTCCTGGACGCCCCCGACGACGAGCCTTTGGCGGCGCGGGTCCGAGACGAGGTGCGGGACCTGTGCGCGCACTTCCCGCTCTACCCTGACCGACAGTGAGTCCCGCGCCCGCCTTCCGGCCAGAGGATCCCGCGGGCGACTAGAGCCCCCATGCGCTGCCCCCATTGCGGACACCTCGAGGACCGGGTGGTCGACTCGCGCGAGGCGCAGGAGGGCCTGGTCACGCGCCGTCGCCGCGAGTGCCTCTCCTGCAAGGGCCGCTTCACCACCTACGAGCGGATAGAGGAGGTCCTGCCCCAGGTGGTGAAGAAGGACGGCCGGCGCGAGGCCTTCGACCGCCACAAGATCGTGGAAGGGGTGGCCACCGCCTGCCAGAAGCGGCCGGTCTCGGGCGAGCAGATCGAGGCCCTGGTAGCCTCGGTGGAGCGCGAGCTGTCGGACCTGGGCGAGCGGGAGATCCCCACCCCGGTCATCGGCGAGGCGGTGATGCGCCGCCTTCGCGCCCTGGACGAGGTGGCCTACGTGCGCTTCGCCTCGGTCTACCGGGCCTTCCGCGACGTGGGCGAGTTCATGGCCGAGCTGGAGGGGCTGGCCAAGAAGAACAGCGTCGGCGGGGGCGGGGAGCCCCGAGGATGAGCGTCGCGCGGGAGCGGGCGGAGCGCTACATGCGCCTGGCCCTGGCCCAGGCCGGGCGGGGCCTGGGCCGGACCAGCCCCAACCCGGCGGTGGGCGCGGTGGTGGTGCGGCGCGGCCGGATCGTGGGGCGTGGCTACCACGCCCGCGCCGGCGGACCGCACGCCGAGGTGGTGGCCCTGCGCCAGGCCGGCGCGCGGGCCAGGGGCGCCGAGCTCTACACCACGCTCGAGCCCTGCGACCACTTCGGCCGGACCCCGCCTTGCTCGGCGGCCATCCTCGAGGCCGGCATCCGTCGGGTGTGGGTCGGCTCCCGGGACCCCAACCCCCTGGTGAACGGGCGGGGCGTGGCGCGCCTCCGGCGCCGGGGGGTGCCGGTGGAGGAGGGGGTCCTGGCCGAGGAGTGCAACCGGCTCAACGCCCCCTGGTTCACCTTCATCACCCGCGGGCGCCCCCACGTGACCCTCAAGGCCGCGGTCACCCTCGACGGCAGGATCGCCACCCGCGGCGGAGACGCACGCTGGGTGAGCGGCGAGGCGGCCCGCGCCTGGGCACGCCGGCTGCGCGACCGCGTGGACGCGGTGCTGGTGGGCGCGGGCACCGCCCGGGCCGACGACCCTTTGCTCACCACCCGGCTGCCCGGCCGGCGCGGCCGGGATCCGCTCCGGGTGGTGCTCGACACCGGGCTGAGGCTCCCCTCCCGGCTGAGGCTCTTCACCCAGCGCTCCGGAGCACTCACGCTCCTGGCGCACGCCTCCGGCCGGAGCCGGCGGCTGGGCCCGGGCGTGGAGCTGGTCCGCTGCCGCCCGGGGCCGGGCGGCGTCGACCTCCGGGACCTGCTCCGGAAGCTCGCCGACCGGGGGGTTGCGCACCTGCTCGTCGAGGGCGGCGCGGCGGTGCACGCGCGGTTCCTGGCCGCAGGGCTGGCGGACGAGGTGGCCATCGTGGTGGCGCCCAAGCTCCTGGGGGGGGACGGCGTGCCGCTGCTCGCCGGCCCGGGCCCGGCGCGGATGGCCGGCGCGCTCCGCCTCGACGACGTGCGCGTGGAGCGGCTCGGCGAGGACATCCTGGTGCGGGGGCGCGTGCCGCGGCGCGGGCGCGCGCGGTTGGCGAAAACCCGGCACCAGGGCTAGGATTCGCGCACCATGTTCACGGGACTCGTCCTCGACGTCGGCGTGGTGGTGCAGGTCGCGCCGCGGCAGGGCGGGGCCCGGCTCACCCTGCGCCCGTCGCGCGTGGCCGTGGACGACCTGGCCCTGGGCGAGAGCGTCGCCTGCTCGGGGGCGTGCCTGTCGGTGGTGGAGCGGGGCCCGGGGCTCGTCTCGTTCGAGGTGGTCCCGGAGACCCTGTCCCGCACCACGCTCGGCGCGTGGCGCCCCGGGACCCGGGTCAACCTGGAGCGGGCCCTTCGGCCGGCGGACCGGCTGGGCGGCCACCTGGTGCTGGGGCACGTGGACGCGGTAGGCGAGGTGCTCTCGCGGGTCGCGGAGGGGCAGGGGGCCCGCCTCGCCATCGGGCTCACCGCCGAGCTCGCGCCGCTGGTGGCGGAGAAGGGCTCCATCGCCGTGGACGGCGTCTCCCTGACCGTGGCCGCCGCCGCCCGGGACCGGTTCGAGGTGGCGCTCATCCCCGACACGCTGACCCGCACCACCCTGGGCGAGGCCGCCCCGGGCACCCGGGTCAACCTCGAGGCCGACGTGGTGGCGCGCCACGTGGCCCGGCTCCTGGCCCTGGGCGCGGCCCCGGCCGGCCTGGGGGGGGCGAAGCTCACCGCCTGGGGCTACGGCGGGGAGGTCGGACCGTGAAGGGGCGCCCGATGCAGCCGGCCATCGAGCGGGTGGAGCGAGCGCTGGCCGCCGTGCGGGCCGGCAAGATGGTCATCCTCACCGACGACGAGGGTCGGGAGAACGAGGGAGACCTGTGCCTGGCGGCGGAGAAGGTGACGCCCGCGGCCATCAGCTTCATGGCCACCCATGGCCGGGGGCTGATCTGCCTGGCGCTCACCGAGGAGAAGGTGCGGGCGCTCCGGCTCCCGCTCATGGTGGACGAGGCCGCCAACACCTCCGGCTTCGGCACCGCCTTCACCGTCTCCATCGAGGCGCGCGAGGGCGTCACCACCGGCATCAGCGCCCGGGATCGGGCCCACACCATTCTCACCGCGGTGCGGGAGGGCGCGCGGCCCGAGGACCTGGCCCGCCCCGGCCACGTCTTCCCCCTGCGGGCTCGCCGGGGCGGGGTGCTGGTGCGGGCCGGCCAGACCGAGGGATCGGTGGACCTGGCCCGGCTGGCCGGGCTGAGGCCGGCGGGCGTGATCTGCGAGGTCATGAACGACGACGGGACCATGGCCCGTCTCCCCGAGCTGGAGAAGCTGGCCGCCGCCCACGGGCTGTGCATCACCTCGGTGGCCGACCTCATCGCCTACCGGATGCTCAAGGACAAGTTGGTGCGCCGGGGGGCCGAGGCGCCGCTGCCCACCGCCCACGGCGCCTTCCGGGCCGTGGCCTACGAGAACGAAATCGATGCCCACCAGCACGTGGCGCTGGTCAAGGGGCGCTGGCGCGAGAGCGAGCCGGTGCTGGTCCGGGTCCACTCGAAGTGCCTGACCGGCGACGTGTTCGGCAGCGAGCGCTGCGATTGCGGTCCTCAGCTCCAAGCCGCCCTGCGCCAGATCGAGCGAGCGGGCAAGGGCGTGCTCCTCTACCTGGATCAGGAGGGGCGGGGCATCGGGCTGGTCAACAAGCTCAAGGCCTACAACCTCCAGGACCAGGGCTACGACACGCTGGAGGCCAACGTGCAGCTGGGCTTCAAGCCCGACCTGCGCGACTACGGGATCGGGGCCCAGATCCTGCGCGACCTGGGCGTGCGCCGCATGCGGCTGCTCACCAACAACCCCAAGAAGATCGTGGGGCTGGAGGGCTACGGCCTGACGGTGGTGGAGCGGGTGCCCATCGAGACCCCGCCCACCCGCCGCAACCGGGCCTACCTGGCCACCAAGCGGGATCGGATGGGTCACCTGCTCACGCTGGCGCCCGCGCCGCCGCGCGGCCGCGCGGCGCGGCGGGCGCCGAGGAAGGGAAGGGAGGGACGATGAACCTGTACGAGGGCACGCTGGTCGCCACCGGCCTCAAGGCCGCGCTGGTGGTGTCGCGGTTCAACTCGCTCATCACCGGCCAGCTGGAGGCGGGGGCGCTGGACGCGCTCCGCCGCCACGGGGTCAAGGACGGGGATCTCTCCGTCTTCCGCTGCCCGGGGACCTTCGAGCTCCCGGCCCTCCTGGCCCGGGTCGCCGGCAGCGGGCGCTACGATCTGGTGGTGGCCCTGGGCGCGGTCATCCGCGGCGGCACGCCCCACTTCGATTACATCGCGGCCGAGGCCACCAAGGGTGTCGCCCAGGTGTCCCTCCAGGCCCCCTGCGCGGTGAGCATGGGGATCCTCACCTGCGACACGCTGGAGCAGGCGCTGGAGCGGGCCGGGGTGAAGGCCGGCAACAAGGGTGCGGAGGCCGCGGTGGCCGCCATCGAGCAGGCCAACGTGCTGCGCGAGGCGGGGCGCCTCCTCGCCCAGCGAACGGAGTGACCTTGACCGCCCGGCGCACTCGAGCCCGCGAACGTGCGCTCCAGGCGCTCTACCAGATCGACGTGGCCGCGGAGGGCATCGACGAGGCCCTGGCGGCGTTCTGGCGGAGCTTCGAGCCGGTCGAGCGGGAGGTGCGCGAGCTGGCCGAGTCCCTGGTGCGCGGCGTCGCCGAGCACCGGCGCGGGGTGGACGAGACCATCGAGGCGGCCTCCAGCAACTGGCGGCTCGACCGGATGGCCCGCGTCGACCGCAACGTGCTGCGGCTGGCGGTCTACGAGCTCATCCGGACCGACGTGCCGGTGAAGGTGGTCATCAACGAGGCGATCGAGCTGGGCAAGAAGTTCGGCTCGGAGAGCTCCGGGGCCTTCGTGAACGGCGTCCTGGACAAGGTGGCGGCCGGGTTGCCGCCGGAGCGAAGGAGCGGGTGACGGACCGCGGTCCCGGGCGCGGTACGGGGTCTTCACGGGGCGTGGAAGGGGCGAACGTGCTGAAGATCGAGGTGGCGGAGCTGGGGCTCTCGGCGATCGACGCCCTGGAGGTGGACGCGCTGGCGGTCTTCGTGGGCCCGGAGCGTCCCCTGCAGGGCTTCGCGGGATACGCCGACTGGCGCATGTGCGGGGCCATCTCCCGTTCCATCCGCAGCGGCTTCTTCCGCGGGGGAGCCGACGAGGCCCTGCTCCTCCCCTCCGGCGGCCGGCTCCGCGCCGGCCGGATCTTCTGCTTCGGCGTGCCCGACGCCCCCCTCTCCGCCGAGGGCTTCCTCCGCGCCGCCCGGGGGGCCTGCGAGGCCATGGCCCGGGCCGGCAGCGAAGAGTTCGCCACCTGCCTCCCGCCCTTCGAGGGCGAGCTGGCCCTGGCGGCCCGGCTCTGGCTCGAGGCCGCCCTGGTGCGCCCGGTGTCGCGCCAGGTGATCCTGGGCGAGCTCCGGACCTTGCAGCGGGAGCTCTCCGCGGCGCGCGCCGAGCGGGGCGCGGACGTGGAGGTGGTGGTGCCGCCGGCGCGGGTGGAGATGCCGTCGCGGGGCCGCGCCTTGCCGCACCTGGGCGCCGTGATACGCTGACGCGGGCTCGACGCCCGCGCATGTCCGAGCGATCCCAGAAGGCCGTCAGCGAGTTCGTCTCCGAGGCCCAGGAGAACATCGACGCCTTGGGCCGGGATCTCCTCCGGCTCGACCGGGGAGGGCAGGAGCAGAGCCCCGACCTGCTCAACGCCGTCTTCCGGGCGGCGCACACGCTCAAGGGCCTCTCCTCGATGTTCGGGGTGGAGCGCATGGCCCGCCTGGCCCACGCCCTCGAGGACCTGCTCGACGAGGTGCGGATGGGGCGCCGGGAGCTCGACACGGGGGTGCTCGACCTCCTGCTCGAGGCGCCGGAGATCTTCGCGAGGATCATCGCCGAGGAGTCCGAGGGGCGGCTGCCCGAGACCGCCGAGGCGGCCACGCTCCTGGCAGAGCGGCTTCGGGCACGCTCCCCGGCCGCGGCCGCGGTGCCCAGCGGTGACCCGCTGGAGGCCCTGCAGCTCCCGCCCGGCGTGCGCGGCGTCCTGACCGAGTACGAGGAGCACCGGCTGCGGGCCAACGTGCAGAAGGGCGTGGCCTTGGTGCGGGTGAAGGTCTCCTTCTCCCTGGAGGCCTTCGACCGCGAGCTGGCCGAGCTCAACGGCCGCCTGAAGAAGCTGGGCGAGGTCGTCTCCACGCTCCCCTCCAGCGACGCCACCGACCGCCAGGCGATCGCCTTCGAGCTGCTCTTCGCCTCGCGGGAGCCCGTCGCCACCATCCTGCGCGAGGCCGGCGCGGGGGCGGCGGTGGAGCCGGTGCCGGTCCAGCTCGGGGGCTTTCCGCCCGTGCCCCGCAGGTCGGCCGAGCCGCCCGGCGGCCCCCGGCAGGCGGCCCCGGCGCCGCCCGCGCCTGGGCCGGTCTCGGTCGCGCTCTCCCCGACGCCGGAGGCCGGCCCGGGCGAGCCCCCCTCGCTGCGCTCCGCCTCCCAGTCGGTGCGGGTCGACATCCACAAGCTCGACCGGCTCATGAACGTGGTCGGCGAGCTGGTGCTGATCCGCTCCTCGCTGGCCGCCCAGGCCGACCGCGCCAAGGCCGAGCGGGCCGACGCGGCGCTGGGGGGCGAGCTGCAGCTCCTCAGCCGCGCCCTGGAGCGGAAGCTGGCCGAGCTGCAGGCCGGGATCCTCGAGGTACGGATGGTTCCCCTGGAGCAGGTCTTCGACAAGCTGGCCCGCATGGTGCGCAAGCTGGCCCGCGAGGTGGGCAAGGAGATCGACTTCGTGGTGGCGGGCGGCGACGTGGAGCTGGACAAGCTGATCGTCGAGGAGCTCTCCGACCCGCTCATGCACCTCATCCGCAACTCCATCGACCACGGCATCGAGCCCCCCGAGGTGCGGAGCCGGGTGGGGAAGCCGGAGGTCGGCCGGGTACGGCTGGAGGCGGCCCAGCGCGGCAACCACGTGCGGATCGTGGTGGAGGACGACGGGGCTGGCCTGGACGAGGAGCGGATCCGGCAGGTGGCGGTGGAGCGCGGGCTGGCGACCGGCGAGGCCCTGTCCAGCCTCTCCCGCCGCGAGGTGCTCAACCTGGTGTTCACCCCCGGCTTCTCCACCGCCCGGCAGGTGACGGCGCTGTCCGGTCGCGGGGTGGGACTGGACGTGGTCAAGACCAACATCGCCGAGCTGTCGGGCATCATCGACCTGGCCACCACCCGCGGCCTGGGCACTCGCTTCGAGATCACCCTGCCGGTGACCCTGGCCATCCTGCGGGCGCTGGTGGTCTCGGTGGCCCGGAGGGCCTACGCCATCCCCCTCAACAGCGTGCTGGAGATCCTGGAGGTGCGGGCCGACGAGGTGCGCACCCTCTCCACCCGCGAGGTCATCTCCCTGCGCGGCGCAACCCTGCCGTTGCTCCGGCTGAGCGCCTTCCTGCGGCTCTCCGCCGCGGCCCAGCCGTCCCGCTTCTTCGTGGTGGTGGTGGGCCTGGCGCAGGAGCGGCTGGGGATCGCCGTCGAGGAGCTGCTCGGGCAGCAGGACATCGTGGTCAAGCCCCTGGGCCGGCCGCTGGCCGGGGTGCGCGGCATCGCCGGGGCCACCGACCTGGGGGGCCGGCGCACGGTGCTGGTCCTGGACGTGGGGGCGATCATCGAGGAGGTGATCACCCCCGAGCGCATCGGTGAGGGCGTGGCCCGGGAAGGGTGAGCGGGGATGTACCTCGACTTCTACGGCCTCGCGCGCAAGCCCTTCTCCAAGACCCCCGACCCGGAGTTCCTCTACCGGTCGCGCCAGCACGCCGAGGCGCTGGCCCGCCTCTCCCACGCCATGGAGGAGCGGGAGATCGCCGTGCTCACCGGGGAGGTGGGCACCGGCAAGACCACGCTGGCCCGCGCCCTGGTCGACGGCTTCGCCGAGCAGTGCCGCTTCAGCTTCCTGGTGAACTCGGCCCTGCCGGCGGCCCAGCTCCTCACCGCGGTGGCCGAGGGTTTCGGGCTCTCCCCCGGCCGCCGCAAGGTCCAGACCTTCGGGGCGGTGGCCGAGCACGTGGCCCGCCTCGACGGAGAGGGCAAGTTCGGGGTGGTGGTGGTCGACGAGGCGCAGCTCCTCCCCGGACGGAGCGCCTACGACGAGCTACGCCTGCTCACCAACCTGGCCGCCGACGACCGCCCGCTCCTGGGGCTGGTCCTCATCGGTCAGCCGGAGCTGAGGGACCGGCTGGCCCGGCGGGGCGGCGAGGCCTTCGCCCAGCGCGTCGGCGTGGCCTGCCACCTCGGCCCCCTGGACATGAGCGAGACCGCCCGATACCTCGCCCACCGCCTGGCCGTGGCTGGGCGCAGCGAGATGCTCTTCGAGCCGGCCGCGGTCGAGGCCCTCCATCGTCTCTCCGGCGGTGTCCCTCGCAAGCTCAACCAGCTCGCCGCCGGAGCCCTCCTCGAGGGGTTCGTCCGGGAGGCGGGTACGCTGTCGGCCGAGGTGGTCGAGGCTGTGGGCCAAGACCTGGGCGCTCATCTGGGAAGCGCCCTCCCGGCAGGGTAGACTCGGCCGGGATGGACTTCCTGAAGATCCGCAGCAAGGCCAAGGAGCGAGCGGCGCCGCGCGTGCCCAGTTCCGGCCCGCCCGCAACGGATCCCGCCGGTCCGCTCCCGCCCCCCACCGAGCGGCAGGCCGCCCCCGAGCCGCCGCCGGCGCCGGGCCCGGCCGGAGCGGAGGACCCCGTCCGGACCGACGACCCGCGCTTCACCACCTGGAAGCCCGGCAGCGGGGTGCGCCCCTCGGTCGAGCCGCCCGGGCCGCCGGCCCTGCCCCGGCCCGATCCCGCCGCCTTCGCCGTCTACGACCCCACCCGATCGCTCGCGGCCCAGGACCTCGGGCCCACCCGGGCCCCTCCACCGGCGTCCGTCCCCCTGCCGGCGGCCGCGCTGCCACCCGGCGGCGTCGCCGTCCCGGCGCCGTCGCCCCCGGCGGTCGCCGATCTCCTCGACGACTTCTTCTATCGGGTCGACGAGGAGGTGGCCGTCCTGGCCGGGCTGCCGGCGGAGCCGGCCGCGCCGGCGGCGGCCGGCACCGAGGACGCGGCGGTGGAGGAGTACCTCACCTTCCGGCTGGGCGCGGAGGAGTACGCCGTGGCCATCGAGTACGTCCGCGAGGTGCTCAAGGCCCCGCCCATCACCGAGGTGCCGCGGGCGCCCGCCGGCATCCTCGGGGTGGTCAACGTCCGTGGCGAGGTGGTGGGGGTGTTCGACCCGCGCCACCGCCTGGGCCTGCCGGTGGCCGAGGCGGCCGAGGGGACCGGCCGGATCGTCATCGTCGACGACGGGGAGGGGGCCTGCGGCCTGCTCGTCGACGCGGTGGCCAGCGTGGTGCGGCTGCCCCGGGGCAGCGTCGAGCCCTGTCCGCAGGGTATCGGCGGCGCCAGCGCCGAGTGCCTGGCGGGCATCGGCAGGGAGCGGAGCCGTCTCTTCACGGTGCTCGACCTGCCGGCGCTCCTCCGGCGCGGTCCGGCGCCGGAACGCGGCGGGAGGCGGGAGCATGCCGGGGCGTGAGGGCAGCACGGCCGCGCGGCACGCCCTCGGGGACGAGGGCCTGGTCCAGCTCTGCACCTTTCGCGTCGGCGGAGAGGACTACGCCCTGGACATCATGCGGGTGCGGGAGATCATCACCCCCCTGCCCGTCACCCCCGTGCCCCGGGCGCCGTCCTTCGTGGAGGGTGTGGTCCGGCTGCGGGGCGACGTCATCCCCATCCTCGACGTGCGCCGGAGGCTGGGGCTCCCGGCCGCGCCCGCCACCCGCAAGACCCGGGTGCTCATCGTCAGCGTGGCCGGCCGCCGCCTGGGGCTGGTGGTCGACGAGGTCGCCGAGGTGCTGCGCCTGCCGCGCACCGCCATCCGTCCCGCGCCGGCCCTGGTGGGCGGCGGCGGGCGGCGCTTCTTCGTCGGGGTCTGCGGGGGCGAGAGCGGGACGGCGCCCGGCGGCCGGCGGGGTCACGGCGGCGCCGGCCGGCTGCGGCTCTTGCTGAACGTGAAGGCGCTGCTCGATCCGATCGCCCCTGGCGAGGCCGAGGAGCTGCGATCGGAGGCAGAGGCCACGAGGAGAACATGACCGCCGCCCGCGACCCGGCCACCGTGCGCATGCGCGCCCGCGCCCCCGAGGAGGAGGTCCGCTACCGGGCGGCCGGTGAGCTCGACGCCGGCGCCACCGAGGAGCGCGACCTGCTCCTGACGCTGCTGGGGGATCCGAGCTGGCGGGTGCGCAGCGCCGCCGTGGAGCGGATCGCCTCCACCGGCGCGGCCGACGTGGTGCTGGCCCCGCTCCTGGCGGCGCTGGCCGGGGGGGCCAGCGTGGGCGCGCGGGAGGCCGCGGCCGCGGCCCTGATCCGCATCGGCGCGCCGGCGGTGCTCCCCCTGCTCCGGCGCCTGGACGGGCCCGACTCCGACCTCAGGCAGGCGGCGGTGGCCGTCCTGGGGTCCATCGGCGACCGCCGCGGCGTCGCCCCCCTGGCGGCGCGGCTGGCCGATCCCGACCCCAACGTGCGCGCGGGTGCGGCCGAGGCCCTGGGGAAGATCGGCGGCGAGGAGGCCGGGGCCGCGCTGCTGGCGGCGCTCGACTCCGACGACCAGACCATGCGGCTCTCGGCGCTGGAGGCGCTGCTGGCCATGCGGGTGTGCCCCCCGGCCGCGCGGATCGAGCCCCTGCTCCATGGTGACCGGTCCCTGCGCCGCCCCGGCTACCGCATCCTGGGGTACAGCGACGAGCCGGAGGTGGCGCGGCTGCTGGTGCGGGGACTCACCGAGCCCTCTCGCAGCGCTCGCGAGGCGGCGCTGGCGGGGATCGGGCTGCTCCGCAGCCGCCGCCCGTCCGGCGAGCTCGCGTACCTGGTGGAGGCCCTGCGCGGCGCGGCCGCTGGGGACCTGAACCTCGATGCCTGCGTGGAGTCGCTCCCGGCCGAGGACGGAACGGTGGC
>Ga0335069_10010928_pt1 | contig 12837 bp, 9 predicted proteins | sample Lox_Sample_11_FD_206714 | JGI IMG/M metagenome (GOLD analysis project Ga0335069, IMG submission 206714) | Soil microbial communities from Loxahatchee National Wildlife Refuge, Florida, United States - Lox_Sample_1.1 | ecosystem: Environmental > Terrestrial > Soil > Wetlands | place: USA: Florida... | reverse complement strand
TCTCCGCCTCGCGCCCCTCGATGAACTTGCGGGGGAGCTGGCCGTCGGCCAGCGACTGCCGGCCGATGGCGACCATGTCGGTCACGCCCTCGCGGATGTTCTTGTTGGCCCAGTGGTAGAAGGTCTTCTCCTCCGGGGCCAGGCCCTGCAGCTCGTTGTTGCCGTTGTTGAGCACCGAGTAGGCGGAGCCGATCACCACCGTCTCCGGCCTGAGGGCCTGGCGCACCAGCCTCTGGAAGGTGAAGTGCAGGTAGCAGTCGTCGGGCACCTTCTTGTCCGGCTGCGACAGCGCCAGGGTGATGGAAGGGCTTCCGGCCGACACCAGGATGAACTTGGCCCCCCGCGCCTCCATCCCCTTCACCAGGTCGAGGGACTCGCTGAGATCCATCACCGGAGACCTCGGCCCCGCGGATCCCTGGCCACCCGGGAAGCCCTCCCAGATCGACACCTTGGAGCCCACCAGGAAGCGGGGATCGTCGATCTCCTTGGCGATGCGCTCGTAGACCGTGTAGGTGAAGCGCGTGCGGTTGGCCCAGGAACCACCGTACTTCCACTTCCGGTCGTTGTAGGGGCGGAGGAGCTGCGAGTCGAGGTAGCCGTGGCAGTTCTTGAAGTCGATCCCGTCGGCGCCGCAGTCGTGGGCGATCTTGGCGGAGAGCACGAACTGCTCGATGGTCCGGTCGACGTACTCCTCGTCGATGAGGTCGCCACCGAAGCCGGGCAGGGGCTTGACGCACACCCGGCGCGAGAAGCCCGGGTGGCTGAGCTCGCCCGAGTGCGTGAGCTGCCAGACGAACAGCGGCTTGTCGTTCACCTTGCGCAGCTCCCGGACGAAGCGCTCCAGCGCCTTCTGGTTCCGGGGCATGACCGACAGCTGCCGCTCCCGGCTGCGGGACTCGTACTGGACCGTGATCGCCTCCAGGTCGATCAGGCCGGCCCCGCCCTCGAACAGGTTCCGGTAACGGCGGTAGGTCTTCTCGCTCGGGTTGCCTTCCTCGTCGGAGTCGCAGCACTCCATGGCGTTGATGACGAAGCGGTTCTGCGCGGTCCGGGGTCCGATCCGGATCGGCTGGAAGATGGGGTCGGCTCGGTTCATGGGATCCTCCCGCCGCCGAGGGGGGCGGCCGGAGGCCAGGGTAGGGGCCGGGCCCGAGGCCAGGGCACCAGCAGATCGCGCGCCTTACTCGGGTGAGGACCTGGGGTGCTCCAAGTCCTGGAGGAGCGTCTGGAGGCTGCCGCCGGCCCTCCCCTGCCCCAGCTTCCGGCGGATGTTGGTGCGGTGGAAGTCCACGGACTTGGCCGAGATCCGGAGGAGGGCCGAGATCTCCTTGCTGGTCCGGCCGTGGCGCACCAGCGTGGCCACCTCCTGCTCCCGGGCGGTGAGCCCGTGCAGCGCCCGGGCCAGCCGGCGCGAGTCCCTCGAGGCCACCTCGCAGAGCCCCTGCTCGAGGAGCGCCACCTCCCCGGCCAGCTCCGTCCCGGCGCACCGGACCTTGAGCCGGGCCACCACCGGCATCACCAGGGCGTCGAGCCCCTCGGCGATCTCGTCGGCGATGCGGCGCTCCAGCTCGGGCGCCATCCGAAGAAGCACCGCCAGCGCCGTCTCCTGCTCGCGGAGGGTGTGCTCCTGCAGCTGGACCCGGCGCCGCAGCCGCTCGAGGTGGCGGACGTCCGGCTGGAGCGGGGTGATGTCGCGCACGTACTCCAGCCCGCAGAGGACGCGCCGGGCGTCGTCCAGGAGGGGGAACACCGAGAGCTCCTGGGCGCCGAGGTTCCGCCCCGACACCTGATAGGGCACGACGCCGATCTGCGGCCGGCCGGTGCGGACCGCGGCCTCGAACGGACAGCGCTCGCAGGGGCGATCGCGCCCGTGGTAGGCCTCGTGGCACTTCCGCCCGACCAGGGTCCGCCCCGGTCCGTACCAGTCCTGCATGGTCGCGTTCACGCCCACGATGGTGAAGTCCAGGTCGTGGATGCTGATCCCGTCCTTGGACTTGTCGAAGACGTGCCTGAGGAAGTGCTCCAGGTCCTCGCGGCGCCCCTGCCCGAGGTCCCCGTCGGCGGCGCCCCGGGCCGCGATCCAGGCCTTCAGGTAGGCGAAGCTCCGGCCGCCCTCGGGTGCAGGGCTGCGGGTCAGGCCAGGCGGTTCCGCCATACCGGGTCTCCTTCCCCGAGCCGGGAGCGCGCCTGCCTCTCCCGGATGGCCGCGTCGACCAGCGCCGAGACGACCCATCGGGCGATGGCCTCCACCTCCTGGTCGGGGCTGCTCCAGATGTCCTTGAGGACGATGTAGAACTCGATCCCGAACACCACCGAGAGCGCCTTCATCAGCCGATCGTGCGTCGGCGCGGAGAGGCTCCGCTCCAGCGGCTTGAGCGCGTGGCGCAGGAGCCCCCGCCGGTGGCCGCGCCGGTACGGCTCCTCGGCGAGGAGGCCGGCCCGCTCCAGCGCCCAGTGCTCCAGCGAGAGCTGGACGGCGGCGCGCATCTGGGGCTCGAACTGCGTGAAGCGGGGGAAGGTGTCGTTGAAGAGCTGGAGCACCCGCGCGCGGCCGTCGCGCTCCCGGCTCTTCCAGGAGCGGACCGGCCCCAGCGACCGGTCCACCACCGCGGTGATGAGCTTGCTGCGGCTGGGGAAGTACCGGTAGGCGGTGGCGCGCGACACCTGCGCGCGCCCCGCCATCTCGGCGATGGAGGGGACCCGGCCGTCGCGCGCCAGGTCCATGGCCGCCCGGATCAGCGACTCGTAGGTGCGGGCGCGCACTCGCCGGTTGGGCTCCGGCCGCGGCGGCGCGGCGGGTTGGCGAGAGAGCTTGTCCCCCATGGGCGTCCATGATACACGCGTCGCGTTATGATACGAGCGTCTCATTCGTGGGGCGCCCTCCGGCTCGCCGGCCCGGGAGCGGAGGGGCGTCCCCCGGACGCCGGGGCCCAGCGGGCGGATGGCGCTCCCCCCCGGGCGGTGAGCGCCCCCGGGCCGCTGGCTGCCTACGTGGCCGGGACCTTCGACACCAAGGCCGCCGAGCTGCTCTTCCTGCGCGATTGCATCGACCGCCTCGGCGTCCGGACCGTGACCGTCGACCTGTCCACCACCGGCGAGCCCTCCGCGGCGGACGTGGGGGCCCGGGAGGTGGCCCACCACCACCCCGGCGGCGAGCGGGCCGTCTTCACCGGCGAGCGCGGCTCGTCGGTCTCTGCCATGGCCCAGGCCTTCGAGCGCTTCGTCCTGACCCGGCGCGATCTCGCCGGGCTGGTCTCGGCCGGCGGCTCCGGCGGCACCGCCCTGGCCACCCCGGCCATGCGGGCCCTCCCCATCGGCCTCCCCAAGGTGATGGTGTCGACGGTCGCCTCCGGTGACGTGAGGCCCTACGTCGGCCTGACCGACATCTGCATGATGTTCTCGGTGGCGGACATCGCCGGCATCAACCGGATCAGCGAGCGGATCCTCGCCAACGCCGCCCACGCGCTGGCCGGGATGATCGCCCACGCCCCGCCGCCGAAGACCGGGCGCCCGCCGGCGGTGGGGCTCACCATGTTCGGCGTCACCACCCCCTGCGTCCAGGCGGTGACCCGCTCGCTCGCCCAGGGCTACGAGTGCCTGGTCTTCCACGCCACCGGGACCGGCGGCCAGTCGCTGGAGCACCTGGTCGACCTGGGGATCCTCGGGGCGGTCATCGACGTCACCACCACCGAGATCGCCGACGAGCTGGTGGGGGGAGTCTTCTCGGCCGGCCCCGGCCGACTCGACGCCATCATCCGTCGGCGAATCCCCTACGTCGGCTCCTGCGGCGCGCTGGACATGGTGAACTTCCACGCGGCCGAGACCGTCCCGGCGCGCTTCCGGGGGCGACGGCTCCTCCGGCACAACCCGAACGTCACCCTGATGCGCACCACCCCCGAGGAGAGCGCCGCCATCGGCGCATTCCTGGCCGCGAAGCTCAACCAGATGGAAGGCCCGGTGCGCTTCCTGCTCCCGGAGGGAGGCCTGTCCTCGCTCGGCGTCCCGGGGGGCCCCTTCCACGACCCGGCCGCCGACCGCGCCCTGTTCGACGCCGTCGCCAGGGGATTCTCGCCCGGGCCCGACCGGGTCCTCCTGCGGCTGCCGCACGCCATCAACGACGCAGCCTTTGCGCGCGCGCTGGTGGACGCCTTCCGGAGCGTCTTCGAGCGCGAGGCGCCGCCCCTCGAGCGCAGTGCTTCCTCGGATCGCGAGGCCGGTCGCCGATGAGCACCCCTTCGACCCCGAGGACCCAGAGCGAGCCGTCCGCCGGCCCGGGTCTCCTCGGTGGGCAGGCGCCTCTCCGCTGGCCTGCGCCCGCCCCCCCGGAGCGACAGGGCGCGGTCGCCCCCAGGGACCGCCACCTCGCGAGGGCGCTCCGGGACCGGACGGAACGGGAACCTGGCGTGGCGAGTTGCCACGGATCGGCTCTTTATGGTATCGATTCCATCGGTGAACCCTCGGACCGCCTGCTGCCTCGCCCGTTCCCGGGCGGAAGGGGCCTTGCCGCGCTCGCGGCCGGTGAAGGCGCGCGCTGCTGCGCCGCCGCGGGCGCCCTTCAGCGGCTGCTAGGGGCCCGCGGGGCGGTGCAACGGTCCTGGGAGTCGGCTCGATGAAAGAGATCCTCCGCCTCGAGCACGTGTCCAAGTCCTTCGTGGGCGTGAAGGCCATGCAGGACATCTCCTTCGACCTGCGGGCGGGCGAGGTTCACTGCTTGTGCGGAGAGAACGGGGCCGGCAAGTCGACCCTCATCAAGGTCCTCTCCGGCGCCCACCAGCCCGACGAGGGGTCCATCTACTTCGAGGGCCAGCAGGTCACCCTCACCCCGCACCTGGCGCTGGGCCTGGGGATCCAGACCATCTACCAGGAGCACATCGTCTTCGACAGCCTGAGCGTCATGGAGAACATCTTCATGGGGCTGGAGGTGGCGCGCGGCGGCTTCCTCGACCGCAGCGAGATGCGGCGCCAGACGGTGGAGGTGCTGCAGTACCTCCAGGCGGACATCGGCCCCGAGACCAACATGGGCCGGCTCTCCAGCGGCCAGCAGAAGACGGTGGAGATCGCCAAGGGGCTGGTGTTCAAGCGCAAGGCCATCATCCTCGACGAGCCCACCGCCTCCTTCTCGGCCGCGGAGATCGACAACCTCCTGGAGATCATCAAGACGGTCCGGGCCAGCGGCATCGGCATCATCTACATCTCCCACCACCTGGACGAGGTCTTCCGCATCGCCGACCGGGTCACGGTCCTGCGCGACGGGCGCAAGGTGAGCCACTACGAGATCCAGGGGCTCACCAAGACCCAGCTCATCAAGGACATGGTGGGCCGCGACCCTTCCACCTTCTACCGCCGCGAGGCGGTGAACATCGGCGAGGTGGTGTTCGAGGCGCACCACGTGAGCGGGAACGGGGTCCGCGACGTCTCCTTCGAGCTGCGACGCGGCGAGGTGCTGGGCTTCGCCGGCATGACCGGCTCGGGCCGCTCCGAGCTGATGGAGGTGCTCTTCGGTAGCGCCCGCCTCGACGGGGGCCAGATCCGGATCCGGGGGAAGGAGGTCCGCCACGCCTCGCCCAAGGCCTCCATCCGCAACCGGATGTGCTTCATCACCGAGGACCGGCAGAACACCGGGCTCTTCCTGGAGCAGACCATCGCCAGCAACGTGATGGTGGCCAACATGGTCAACACCCGGGACTTCTTCGCCAGCCCGGCCGAGGACGTCAAGGTGGGCGACGGCTTCATCCAGAAGCTGCTCATCAAGGCCCGGGACGCGAAGGTCCGGGTCATGAACCTCTCCGGCGGGAACCAGCAGAAGGTGGTCCTGGCCAAGTGGTTCAACACCTCCGGCGAGGTGTTCATCTTCGACGAGCCCACCCGGGGGATCGACGTCAACTCCAAGCAGGAGATCTACCAGCTCATGGTGGGCCTGCTGAAGCAGGGCCACGCCATCATCATGGTCTCCTCGGACATGCCCGAGGTCATCTCCATGAGCGATCGGGTGGCGGTGATGAAGGACGGCGAGATGGTGGGCCTGCTCGGCAAGGAGCAGATCACCGAAGAGAACATCCTCACCCACTCCATTGGGGACAAGGCCGTATGAGCGACCGGACGCCGCCCGAGAGCAAGGACACCCAGCGCGCCTCCATCTTCAGGCGCCACGAGAACCTGACGGTCACGGCCATCTTCGCCTCGTTCGTGCTGGTGATCGTCCTCCTCCAGCTCTCCATCTCCGGCGGGAAGTACCCCACCTTCATCAGCCCGGTGAACCTGCTCAACATCCTCCAGCAGGTGAGCGTCCCGGGGATCGTGGCGGTGGGCATGACCATGGTCATGATCGCCGGGGGGATCGACCTGTCGGTGGGCATGCTCGCCTCCCTGGTCTCGATCGTCGCCGCCCTGGGCGTCTCCAAGTGGCACCTGGGGATCACCGGCTCGATCCTGGCCGGGGTGGCCACCGCGGTGGTGCTGGAGACGGTGATGGGGTTCATCATCTCCCGGGTCAAGGTCGAGCCCTTCATCATCACCCTGGGCGGGATGATCACCTTCCAGGGCATCGCCCTCCTCCTGTGCAATTCACGGGAGGTGATCATGAGCGGCGAGCTCAACTTCATCAAGGCCAACCTCATCGCCGGCGCCAAGGACCCGGTCACCGGGCTCAACCTGGTCATCCCCCCCTACGTGCTGGTCTTCTTCTTCATCGCGCTGCTGGCGGGGATCCTGCTCAAGTACACCAAGTACGGGCGGCGGATCTACGCGGTGGGGAACAACCAGAACGCCGCCTTCCTGGCAGGCATCGACGTCAAGCTGATGCGACTGTCGGTGTACGCGATCATGGGCGTCCTGGTGGGGATCGCCGCCATCATGCTCTTGGCCCGGATCAACGTGGGCATCATCACCCTGGGCCAAGGCCTGGAGATCGACACCATCGCCATGGTGGTGATCGGGGGCACGGCGCTGAAGGGCGGAAAGGGGAACATCGTCGGCACGCTGATCGGGGTGTTCTTCCTGGGCTCCATTGGCAACGCCATGAACATGCTCCGCCTGCCCTCAGAGGTGCAGTTCGTGGCCAAGGGGATCGTGATCGTGGTGGCGGTCTCGGCCGGCCACGTGTCCTCGGCCGTGTCGGAGCTGATGTCGCGGCGGCGGAAGGTGTCCGTGCCGGTAACCGTCGCCGAGGTGAAGCAGGGATGAGGGTCAGTCGAGGAACGGGTCGCGCATGGTGCGCGGGTTCAACGTCCTGGAGGAACGAGCGATGAAGCGTTTCGCACTGTCGTTGCTGTGCCTGGTCGCCTTCAGCAGCCCGGCGTTCGCCGCCGGCAAGAAGGTGATCGGCTACTACATGGATGCGTCGGACGACTACTACAAGGCCGGCTTCAACGTCTTCAAGGTGCTCGCCACCCGCGAGGGATGGGAGGTCCGCGACGTGGTTGGGCAGGGCACCGCCCCCGAGCAGCTCGACGCCTGCCAGAACTTCATCACCCAGAAGGTGGACGCGCTGGTGGTGGTCCAGAACTCTCCCCAGACCAGCTCCGAGTGCCTGAAGCTGGCCGCCGCGGCCAAGGTGCCGGTCTACCACCTGACCCATAACCCGCCCAACGAGCCGGGCCTGGCCGGCTTCGCCGGGTTCGACTGGGTGTACGACGGCGAGCTGGCCGCCCAGTCGGCCATGAAGCACGGCGTCAAGCGCGTCATCATGATCGAGGGCAAGCTGGGCCAGGGCACCGCCGCCGGCCAGACCGGGGGCTTCCTGGAAGGCTACAAGAAGGCGGGCAAGGACATCGGCAACCTGCTCAACAGCGTCGGCGTGAAGGGCGCCGGCGGCAAGGACCTGCAGGTGGTGTTCTGGGGCTCGGGCGGCTGGTTCGCCGACCCGGCCAAGAAGGTGATGCAGGACGCCATCACCAGCCTGGGCGCCGACGGCTTCGACGGCGCCTACGTCCAGAACGACGAGATGATGACCGGCGCCATCCAGGCCATGCAGGAGGCCGGGCTCGACACCAGCAAGTACTGGCTCGGCTCCAGCAACGGCAAGGAGAAGTCGTGGGACTGGGTGGAGAAGGGCATCACCACCATGGACGTGAACCAGTGCCCGACCCTCGAGGCGGACATCGCCTACCAGATGATCAAGGCCGACTTCGCCGGCAAGCCGCACAAGAAGGGCATCTTCGTGGCCTTCCGGCCCTACGAGAAGAGCAACCTCGACAAGAAGTCGATGATCCCCTGGAAGACCGACGACTACATCGCCAAGCGCGACGCCAAGGCGTTCAAGTACGACATCAACGATCCGGTCTTCCGCGAGAACCCCGGCTACAAGTGATTCACGCCGCGGCGACCGCGGGGCTCGCACGGCCCTCGCCGTCGCCGGGTTCCGCCCGATGCGCCCGGCGCCGCTCGCCGGGCGCAGAGGGCGGGCCGAAGGGGAGCGCGGGCCGGTCGTTCCCCGCGCGGCTTCTGCACGCTCCCGGGCCGGGCCGGGGCCCTGAGCGACTCGGAGGAGCGCCGCCATGATCCGCTACGGCATCAACACCTTCCTCTTCGCCTCGCCCTTCCGGACGAGGGACCTCCCCATCCTCGATCGGGCCAAGGCCATGGGCTTCGATCTGGTGGAGATCCCCATCGAGGGGGAGCGGGACCTCGACTACCACAAGGCGGCCGAGGCCTACCGGCGCGCCGGGCTCGGCTGCTCCATCTGCGCGGTGATGGGGGCGAAGCGCGACCCCTCCCACCCCAGCCCGGCGGTGCAGAAGGGCGCCATCTCCTACCTGAAGCACTGCATCGACGCCGCCGTGACCATGGGGTCGCCCATGGTGGTCGGCCCGCTCTACGCCGCGGTGGGGCGCACCTGGGCCGCCACCCCCGCCCAGCGCCGCAAGGACCTGGCCCGCTGCGCCAAGAACCTCAAGGTGGTGGCGCGCTACGCCGAGGACCGGGGCGTCCTGCTGGCCCTCGAGCCGCTGAACCGCTTCGAGACCAGCTTCGTGAACCTGACCGACCAGGCCCTGGAGCTGGCCGACCTGGTCGGCAGCCCCAGCGTCAAGCTGATGATGGACACCTTCCACGCCAACATCGAGGAGAAGAGCCTGGGGCAGGCGGTGGAGCGGGCCGGGGCGCGGATGGTCCACGTCCACGCCAACGAGAACGACCGGGGCACGCCCGGCAGCGGCCACGTCGCCTGGGCCGAGCTGGCCGCCTCGCTCAAGAAGGTGCAGTACTCGGGGGCCCTGGTGATCGAGTCCTTCTCCACCTCGGTGAAGGAGATCGCCCGGGCGGCCGCCGTCTGGCGCCCCCTGGCCCCGAGCGCGGAGGCGCTGGCCGTCGACGGGCTCGCCTTCCTCCGGAAGCTGATGTCGTGATCTCCGGCCGGCAGCGGGCGCACTCCGGGAGGAGGAGGCGCGCCCCTCGCCGGCACGCAGTCCTCAGACGGGAGGCTCCATGTCCAGCGGCAAGAAGGTTCGCATCGGTGTCGTCGGCCTCGGCTTCGGCGCCGAGTTCGTCCCCCTCTACCAGAAGCACCCCAACGCCGAGTGCGTGGCGGTCTGCCAGCGCGACGAGGCCAAGCTGAAGCAGGTGGCCGACACCTTCAAGGTGGCCCGGCGCTACACCCGCTACGAGGACATGCTCAAGGACGCGGACATCGACGCCATCCACGTGGTGACGCCCATCGCCGCCCACGCCCCCATGACCATCGCCGCGCTCCAGGCGGGGAAGCACGCCGCCGCCACCGTCCCCATGGCCACCACGGTAGAGGAGTGCCTCAAGATCGCCGAGCTCCGCAAGAGGACCGGCAAGGTCTACATGATGATGGAGACGGCGGTCTACACCCGGGAGTTCCTGTTCGTGAAGGAGAAGGTGGACCGGGGCGAGCTGGGGAAGCTCCAGTTCCTGCGCGGCTCCCACCAGCAGAACATGAGCCTGCCCGGCTGGCCGGAGTACTGGTACGGCTTCCCGCCCATGCACTACGCCACCCATGCGGTGAGCCCACTGCTGGCGCTGGCCCAGCGCGAGGTCGACTCGGTGGTCTGCTTCGGCTCGGGGACCATCCGGGACGAGTACGCCAAGCGGTACGGCTCTCCCCACGCCATCGAGACCTCGCTCCTCAAGCTGCGCGACTCCGACCTGGCCTGCGAGGTGACCCGCTCGCTCTTCGACACCATCCGCCAGTACCGCGAGAGCTTCGACGTCTACGGCACCCAGTCGTCCTTCGAGTGGGAGCAGCTGGCCGGCGAGAAGCCGGTGCTCTACTCGGGCTTCGAGGACGCCACCCGGGTGGAGGTCCCCGACTTCGGCAAGCGGCTGCCCAAGGAGATCGCCCCCTACACGCTCCACGGGGTCTACGACGAGGAGCACGAGCACACCTCCTTCATCCAGGGCGCGGGCCACGGCGGATCGCACCCCCACCTGGCCCACGAGTTCGTGATGGCCATCCTCGAGGGGCGCGAGGCCTTCGCCGACGCCCGGCAGGCGGCCAACTGGACCATGGCGGGCATCTGCTCGCACGAGTCGGCGATGAAGGGCGGGGCGCGGGTGCAGGTCCCGCAGGTCCGCTAGCGAGCCCTCGAGCAAAGGGAGGACGTCACATGGCAAAGATCGCGATGATCGGCGCAGGGAGCCTGGTGTTCTCGAAGACCCTCTTGAACGACTTCCTGGGCACCCCGGCCCTGGCCGGGAGCGAGTACCGGCTCATGGCCCTCACCCACAGGCGGCTCGACAAGATGAAGGGCTTCGTCGAGCGGATGATCGCCGACAACAAGGTCGACGCCCGGGTGGTGGCCACCACCGACCGCCGCGAGGCGCTCCGGGGCGCCGACTACGTGGTGGTGATGATCCAGGTCGGCGGGGTGGAGGGCTTCAAGGTCGACTACGAGGTCCCCATGAAGTACGGCGTCGACAACTGCATCGCCGACACCATGGGGCCGGGCGGCATCTTCCGCGCCCAGCGGCACATCCCCGCGCTCCTGGAGATCGCCCGGGAGATGCGGGAGCTGTGCCCCAACGCCATCCTCTTCAACTACGCCAACCCCATGGCCATGTGCTGCTGGGCGCTGGGCACGGTGGAGGGGCTGCAGTTCATCGGCCTGTGCCACGGCGTCCAGACCACCATGGACCTCATCGCCTCCTACACCGGCAGGAAGAAGGAGGAGATCGACTTCGTGGCCGCCGGCATCAACCACATGGCCTGGTTCCTGCGGCTCGAGCACAGGGGAGAGGACCTCTACCCGGTGCTCAAGGCCAACTTCGAGAGGCCCGGCTTCTACGTCAACGAGAAGGTGCGCGGCGAGGTGATGCGGCACTTCGGCTACTTCATGACCGAGAGCACCGGTCACCTCTCCGAGTACCTGCCCTACTTCCGCAAGAGCCGGAGGGCGCTCGAGGCCTACTGCGACGAGCCGGCCTTCGGGGGCGAGAGCGGGGCCTACTACCACTACTGCGCCATGATCGACGAGAAGTTCCAGAAGATGGACCCGCTCTCGATCGAGTCGACCCGCCTCGGGCCGCGGAGCGCCGAGTACTGCTCGCACATCATCGAGGCCAAGGAGACCGGGCGCGTCTTCCGCCTGAACGGCAACATCCGCAACGACGGGTACATCACCAACCTTCCCCCGGGCTGCTGCGTGGAGGTGCCCATCTACGTCGACCGGACCGGGCTCCACCCCACCAGCGTGGGCGCGCTCCCCTCGCCGCTGGCCGCCCTCAACATGACCAACGTCCTGGTCCAGGGGCTCTCGGTCGAGGCGGCGCTCCTCGGCGACACCGAGCTCCTGGTGCAGGCCTGCGCCATGGACCCGCTCACCGCCGCGGTGCTGACCCTGGGGGAGATCCGGTCCATGACCAGCGACATGCTCGAGGCGCAGCGCGCCTGGCTGCCGCAGTTCGCCGGCCGGAAGGTGCGCACCGTGCCCGCCATCTCGGTGCCCAGGGACGTGAAGCGGCAGGAGGTGCCGCTCGACCCGGCCCTGGCCATCGCCAACCGGTTCGGCCGGCTGGCCCAGGTCTGACGGATGCTCTCGAGGCGAGGAACGGGATCTTCGAGCTAACCACCGCGGGCGCGCGAGGCGCCCGCGGCCACGAAGGAGGAACCAATGGCTGGCCTACAGAACAACTATCCCAAGCTGCACAACGCGACCTGGCCGGGGGTGGTGGGGAAGGGCTCGCCCGGCGCCGAGCCCTTCATCAGCCTGGACGAGATGATCGAGCTGACCGCCGCCGCCCAGGTGAACGGCGTCAAGTTCGACGGGATCGACGTCTTCGCCTGCGCGCCCCACGTGGACATCGACTCCACCGACGACGACCTGAAGCGCCTGGCCGACAAGGTCCGCGCCAAGAACCTGGTGATCGGCTCGCTGGTGGCGCCCATCTGGGGACCGGCCGGGGGCGGATCGGCCATGGGCGACGAGGGGGAGCGGAAGAAGTTCCTCACCGCCGTCAGGAAGGCCTGTGCCATGGCCAAGAAGCTCGGCGAGCTCGGCGTCCGCCCGGACGGGGTGGTGCGAATCGACTCCTCGGTCGACCCGGGCACCTGGTCCAAGGACCCGGCGGGCAACCAGAAGAAGATCGCCGAGACCTTCCGCCAGGCCTGCGACATCGCCGAGGGCTTCGGCGAGCGGCTGGCCGCCGAGGGCGAGATCTGCTGGGGCGGCATGCACAGCTGGCGCCGCCTGCTGGAGCTCCTGGAGATGGTCAACCGCCCCAAGACGCTGGGCATCCAGGCCGACATGGCCCACACCCTGCTCTTCCTCCTCGGGTACAACGCCCCCGAGGACGCGCTCCTGCCGCAGGGCTTCAACTGGAAGGACCAGGGCCGGTTCGAGCAGGCCTACAAGCAGCTCACCGACGCCCTGCGCCCCT
>Ga0335069_10010927_pt1 | contig 12837 bp, 13 predicted proteins | sample Lox_Sample_11_FD_206714 | JGI IMG/M metagenome (GOLD analysis project Ga0335069, IMG submission 206714) | Soil microbial communities from Loxahatchee National Wildlife Refuge, Florida, United States - Lox_Sample_1.1 | ecosystem: Environmental > Terrestrial > Soil > Wetlands | place: USA... | reverse complement strand
GGCGATGATATCGCGAAGGGCATCCAGCTCAGCATCGAGTACGATCCCCAGCCGCCGTTCGACTGCGGCGCCCCGTCGAAGGCCGGGCCCGCGCTGCTCGAGCGCGTGCGGCTGGGCATGCCGGGCGCGCCGGCGCGCTGACGGCCGGCCGAGGCATCGCCGCCCCGCTGGGATGACCGGGCCTCGGCCCGGGGCACCGTTCCCTCCCGCAACGCCGTGATTTCCCGTCGATCTGTCTCCGGCATGCTTGATGCTCTTCCTTGTTTCGCAGGTGGAAGGAAACGGCCGACCCGGGGAGGTGCGCCATGGCCTTCAAGCACGTGCTCGTCCCGACCGACTTCTCCGATCCCGCGAACTACGCCGTGCGCTACGCGATCGAGGAGGCGAAGCTGCATCGGGCCAAGGTGACCCTTTTGCACGTGCAGCAGCCGTCGAGCGCGGCGACCGACATCTACTACGTCAGCGGTCTGGCGGGATCCGGCCTCGAGGCGGGGTACGACCTCGTGGCGGGCGGCCGCCTGGGAACGGCGCCGGTCGCAGAGCCTACCGTGGTCCGTCACGACCTCGTCGAGGAGGCGTTGACGCGGCTCCGTGACCTCGTGCCGAGCTCCTTCCGGGGAGAGTGGGGCGTCGAGATTGCCGCGGGCCGGCCCGCCGACGCCATCGTTCGGCTCGCCAGGGAGCGCGACGTCGACCTCATCGTCATGGCGACCCACGGACGCACCGGCCTCGAGCACGTGCTGATCGGCAGCGTGGCGGAGAAAGTGGTGCGGCTGGCTCCGTGCCCGGTGCTGACGGTCAAGCTCGCCCGACCGGAGCCGCCGCTTCACGCGACGGCGTAGCGCTTCACCGCGTCTTCGTTCCAGGTGATGCCGCTGCCGGGCCGGTCCGGGATCAGGACGTGGCCGTTCTTGACCCGGATCGGCTCGGCCACGATGGGCATGGCCCAGTCCATGTACTCGAGCCAGTGCGCGGTGGGCGTCACCGCGAGGAGATGCGCGCTGTACTCGGGGAAGAGATGGCTCGACATGTCCATGCCGTAGGCATGGGTGATGGCGGCGGCGCGGAGCCAGCCCGTGACGCCGCCGATGCGCTGGAGATCCGGCATCACGTAGTCCATGGCCTTGGCCTGGAGCGCGCTCACCAGCTCGAAGGTGTCCACGAGGTTCTCTCCGGTCTGAATCGGCGTCCGGAGCTCGGCGGCGATGCGGGCGCACCCGGCGTAGTCGTCGTGCCGCACGGGCTCCTCGATCCAGTAGAGGCCCTCGTCGTCCAGCACGCGTCCGCGCCGGATCGCGTCGTTCACGGTGAGGCGCTGGTTGTAGTCGCACATCACGGTGATCCTGTCTCCCACGCGCTTCCGGACGGCCCGCACGGCTGCCAGATCCTCCGCCGGATCGTCGCGGCCCACGCGTAGCTTGACGGCGCTGAAGCTGCCCTCGGCCACCAGGGACTCCGCGTCGCGCTCGAGCGCATCCAGCGGCTGTATCCAGAGGCCGCAGCTGTTGTATGCGCGCACCGGCTTCACCTGGCCGCCCAGCAGCCGCACGAGAGGCACGCCGGCCGCCTGCGCGAGCGCGTCCCACGCGCACATGTCCACCCCCGCCAGCGCCAGGCCCACGATGCCGGGCGTGTCGATCAGCGTCAGCCGGCCGCGCAGCTTGGCCTCGAGTTCGAAGGGCGCCACGCGATCGCCCTTGAGCAGGTCGCGCAGGTGGGCAAGGCAGCCCACGATGGGCAGGAGCGCCCACTGGCCGAACGCGAAGAGATACGAGCGCCCGGTGATGCCTTCCTCGGTCTCGAGGTCGACCAGCACGAGCGCGGCATGCGGCAACGCTCCGCTCGCGGACACGGGCGGCCGTTTGAACGGCACCATCACCGGACGTGCGCGGATGTCTCGGATCGTCAGCGTAGCGGTCATCTGCATCTCCGGTCGACTCATCGGTGTGAGAGGCGCGTGCGGAGTCTAGGCGAGCGCTTCCTGGGTGTCAATGCGACGGCTTGGAAAGATTGCCGGCCACCTGCTCGCGCAGGCGAGTATCCTTCGCGGAAGCGGTAAGGGCGAGCTCGGGGACCCGATCGCGACGGAAGGAGCGGCGAGATGCGACCAGCGCGGATCTTCTCCCTCGGACTGGTGGTTGCGGGCAGCCTCGGCGCCCTTCTCCTGGCGGGACAGGCGAAGCTCGGGGCGCAGCCAGGAGGCGTGAGCATCGGGCCCGCTGACCTGGGCGGAGTGGTCACGAGCGCGAATGGGCCGGAAGCAGGTGTGTGGGTGATCGCGGAGACGCTCGATCTGCCCACGAAGTTCGCCCGCATCGTCGTCACCGACGAGCAGGGGCGCTACCTCATGCCGGATCTGCCCAAGGCGAGCTACCGCGTGTGGGTGCGCGGCTATGGTCTCGTCGACTCCACCCCGGTGCAGAGCATGGCCGGGCGGCAGCTCGACCTGCGGGCGGTGGTCGCGCCCAGCGCTGCCGCCGCGGCGGAGTACTATCCGGCCATCTACTGGTACGCGATGCTCAAGGTGCCGGAGAAGAGCGAGTTCCCAGGTACGGGACCAGGCAGAAACGGGATGGCGCCCACGCTCAAGAGCCAGGCGCAGTGGCTTGACATCGTGAAGACCGATGGCTGCTACACCTGCCATCAGCTCGGCAACAAGGCGACCCGCACCATTCCGAAGGAGCTGGGCCACTTCGCCTCGTCGGAGGAAGCGTGGGCGCGCCGGATTCAGTCGGGACAGGCCATGATGCAGATGGTCACCAACATCGGCCGTCTCGATGCCCCGCGCGCCTACAAGCTGTTCGCGGACTGGACCGACCGGATCGCCGCGGGCGAGCTGCCCGCTTCCCGGCCGTCGCGGCCCCAGGGCGTGGAGCGCAACGTCGTCATCACCGTGTGGGACTGGGCCACGCCCACCGCGTATCTGCACGATGAGATCGCCACTGACAAGCGCCATCCAACCGTGAATGCCAACGGGCCTCTCTACGGCGCACCCGAAGAGAGCACCGACATGGTGCCGATCCTCGATCCCGTGCGGCACGCAAGGGCCGAGATCAGGATGCCGGTGCGCGATCCGAATACCCAGTCGTCGAAGGACAACGCGAGGGCCCCGTCGGCCTACTGGGGGGACGAGGCCATCTGGGACAGCCAGACCAGCATGCACAATCCGATGTTCGACGAGAAAGGGCGGGTGTGGTTTACCTCGAGGGTGGGGCCGCCGGACAACCCGGCCTTCTGCAAGAAAGGCTCGGACCATCCCTCGGCGAAGCTCTTCCCGCTCGAGCACTCCAGCCGTCATCTCTCCATGTACGATCCACGGACGGGCAAGTTCACCCTCATCCGGACGTGCTTTCCCACGCACCACCTCCAGTTCGCCGAGGACGCCCACCACACGTTGTGGACGAGCGCGGGTGGACCAGGAAGCGGCGTGGTGGGCTGGCTCAATCGCAAGGTGTACGAGGAGACGGGGGACGAGGCGAAGGCGCAGGGCTGGACGGTCCTCGTGCTCGACACCAACGCTAACGGCCGCCGCGACGACTACGTCGAGCCGAACCAGCCCGTGGATCCCGCGAAGGACAAGCGAATCGCCGCCGCCTTCTATGGCGTGGCTCCGAACCCGGCGGACGGCTCCATCTGGGGCTCGGTGCTTGGCTTCCCTGGCGCGATCGTCCGGTTGAATCCTGGCCCGAACCCGCCCGCCACGGCCCTCGCCGAGATCTACGAGCCGCCGCTTCCTGGCTACTCGCCGCGCGGGATGGATATCGATCGCGACGGCGTGGTATGGGCGCCGCTGGCCAGTGGACACTTCGCAAGCTTCGACCGGCGCAAGTGCAAGGGCCCGCTCAACGGGCCGACGGCGACGGGCAAGCACTGTCCCGAAGGCTGGACGCTCTACCCGTTGCCCGGACCACAGCTCGCGAACGTGACGGATTCCGGCAGCGCCGAGGCAAGCTACTACAGCTGGGTGGACCAGCACGACACCTTCGGCCTTGGCCGGAACGTGCCCTTCGCCACCGGCAACGCCAACGAGTCGCTGCTCGCGCTCGTGGACGGCACGTTCGTCAACCTGCGCGTGCCCTATCCCATGGGCTTCTACGCCAAAGGCATGGACGGGCGCATCGACGATCCGGCCGCAGGGTGGAAGGGGCGGGGGCTCTGGTCCACGTACGGCACACGCGCGCCCTTTCATGTGGAGGGCGGCAAGGGCACCACGAGCAAGGTGGTGAAGTTCCAGCTGCGGCCGGATCCCCTCGCGAGGTGAGCGGTCAGGGGAGCCTGACGAAGGCGAAACGATAGTCGGGCGACCACGTGCCGTCGAAGTCCTCGAGGCCGATCTCGCGTCGGCCGGCGCTGCTCCAGAGACAGAGCACGTCGCGGCGCCCGAAGAAGCCGAACCACGGCTCGTGAAGGAAGATCACGGACCGTTCCAGCTGGACGCCGGGATGCTCGATGCCGAAGTGGAGAGCGTCCTCGTACGTCGGCCGTTCGAGGCCGCGTCCCTCCGCGAGGGCGATGACCTCTGCCGCCGTGGCCGCGTGGTCGATCTCGAGCAGGACGATTGCGCGAGTCCGCTTGCCTTCGAAGCGCCCCACGGGGAAATTCTCGCTGGTGAGGCAGGAGTGCGCATAGCCGTAGCCGCCGGCGCCTACCAGCTCCTCCGTGTCTCGCCCGTCGCCCACCGTCACGCTGTACACGTGCATCGCTCTTCGAGAGTAACTCAGGCCGCGCCGGTTGACTCGGCAGCGTCTCTCGCTGTAGGTAGGAGAGTCCCATGAGCGAGACGGTCTTCGAGGCGTTCAGCCGCACCGCCCGGGAAGCGCCCGACCACGCGTTTCTCTGCGCCCCGCCCGCCGCCGGCCGCGCCTACCATCCCGACGGCATCGAGTTCACCTACCGGCAGACAGAGGACGCGGCTCTGGCGCTGCGCGAGATCTATCAGGCAGCCGGCTACGGCCACGGACACCGCGTGGCGCTGCTCATGGAGAATCGCCCCGAGTTCTTCTTCCACTTCCTGGCTCTCAATGCCCTCGGCGTCTCCATCGTGCCCGTGAACCCCGACTACCGTCACGACGAGCTCCACTACCTGATGGAGCACTCGGAAGCCGACCTCGCCGTCGTGATCGCAAGCCGGGTGGCCGATCTGGAGCGGGTGGCCGGCGAGCGGGCCAAGCCGTTGCCCGTGGTGCCGGCAGAGCGGTTGCCCTCGGCGCTGCCAAAGCCCCGCGCGGGGCCGCAGAGAGGCGCGCCGGGCCTGACCACCGAGACGAGCCTCCTCTACACGTCCGGCACCACGGGGCGCCCGAAGGGCTGCATCCTCACGAACTTCTACTATCTGAACGCGGGCGCGTGGTATCGCGACCTCGGCGGCCTGATACAGATCGAGCACGGCCGCGAGCGCTTCCTCAACCCGCTGCCGCTCTTCCACATGAACGCCCAGGTGGTGACGGCCACGTGTGCCATGCTCACCGCGAGCTGCCTCGCCCAGCCGGAGCGCTTCAGCCCGAGCCGCTGGTGGAAGGACGTCGCGGGTTCGCGGGCGACGATCATTCACTACCTGGGCGTGATGCCGCCCCTCCTCCTCAACCAGGCGCCGGTGCCCGAAGAGCGGGGCCATCGCGTGAAATTCGGTCTCGGCGCGGGCGTGGAGCCGGAGCTGCACGCCGCGTTCGAGGAGCGGTTCGGGTTTCCGCTCGTCGAGGTGTGGGGCATGACGGAGACGGGGCGCATCTACTCCGACTGCATCGAGCCGCGCCAGATCACCACGCGCGCGTTCGGCCGGCCGTTCGGCGGGCTGGAAGCGAAGGTGGCGGATGGCCAGGACCGCGAGGTTGCCCGCGGCGTGGAAGGCGAGCTCCTCGTGCGCTGGAGTGGCCCCGAGGGCCCGCGCCACGGATTCTTCTCCGGCTACCTCAAGAATGCCCCCGCGACGGACGAGGCGTGGCGGGGCGGCTGGTTCCACACGGGCGACGTCGTGCGGCAGATGCCGGACGGGATGCTCGTCTTCCTCGATCGCAAGAAGAACATCATCCGGCGCTCGGGAGAAAACATCGCCGCCGCGGAGGTGGAAGCCTGCCTCCAGGCCCACGATGCTGTCTCGCAGGTGGCGGTGATCGCGGTGCCCGACGAGGTCCGCGAGGAGGAGGTGATGGCCTGCGTGGTCGCGATGCCTGGCGCCGCCTCCGGCCGTGCGCTGGGCGTGGCGCTTCAGGACTGGTGCCTGGACAAGCTCGCCTACTTCAAGGCGCCGGGCTGGGTGCTGTTCGTCGACGCGCTGCCGACGACGGGGACGCAGAAGATCCAGAAAAGCCTGATCTTCCCGAAGGGCGAAGACCCGCGGCGCCAGGCCGCCGCCCTCGATCTCCGCGATCGAAAGAGGCGGCGGCCCGGGCCGGAATCCGTCAGGGCTTCAGGTTGAACTTCTGGAAGGTGTGGCAGTCCTCACGGGCGTGGCCCCGGCTCACCGCGAAGGTGTGGGTCACCTCCGCCACGTAGATCGAGCCGCGCGAGTCCACCGCGAGCCCGTGCGGCGCCGCGAAGCTGCCGGGCGCCTCGGCATTGGGCGTGCCCCAGCGGGCGAGGACCCGGCCGTCCTTGTCGAACACGCTGACGCGGCCGTACTTCGACTCGAGCGTGGGGCCGTGGCGCTGCGAGGTCTGCCCCTTGTGCCACCAGAGCTCGGACACGTAGGCGCGCCCCTGCTTGTCGAACACGAGGTGCGTGGGCCGCTGCGTGTCGGTCCACTCGGAGAGGTACTCGCCGTCGGGGCTGAAGATCTGGATGCGGTCGTTCTCGCGATCGCACACGAAGACGCGCCCGTCGGCCGCCACCGAGATGCCGTGAGGCAGGAAGAACTCGCCCGGCCCGCCGCCCGGCGTGCCCCACGAGCGCTTGAGCTCGCCCGAGGGCGAGTACTGGTGCACACGGCAGTTGCCGTAACCGTCCGAGACGTAGAGATCGCCCTTCGGGCCAACGGCAAGATTGGTCGGGCGATTGAACGGCGCGCCGGGCCGCTTCACGGTGCCGGTGTCCTTGCCGTCGTACCCGGTGTCGGAGGGCTTGTTCATCGTGCCCAGCGTCATCAGGAGCTTGCCGTCCGGGGTGAACTTGCGCACGGTGTGGTTGCCGTCGTCCGTGCAATAGAGCATCTCGTCCGGCCCGACCGTGATGCCGTGCGTACGGTAGGTGAACTCGCCCTGGCCCCACGAGCGCAGGAACTTGCCCGTGGTGTCGTAGACGATGATGGGATGATCGCCGCGGCAGATCAGATAGACCTTGTCCTCCGAGTCCGTTGCCACGCCGGCGACATCGCGATGCACGTACCCGGACGGGAGCTGCTCCCAGCCTTCCTCCACCTCGTAACGCAGTGCACTCCCTGGCGCCATGGTCGGCCTCCGCTGCCCGATTCGGGGTTCACCACAGGTGTCGACGCGAGGTAGAGACTATCGGAGAAACGCCGGTGCGTGTCAAGCGCGCGCCCCGGGCCGCGCGCGCCCGGGTGGGTTAACATAGCCCGCGTTTCCACGGCCGGACACGCTCACGATCGGCAAGGAGAGCTCATGGGAAAGCTGGACGGGAAGGCAGTCCTGGTGACGGGCGCGAGCCGGGGCATCGGGGCCGAGATCGCACGGCTGTTCGCCGCCGAGGGCGGCCGCGTCGTGTGCGCCGCGCGCACGCTGCGCGAGGGCGAGCATCCGCTCGCGGGGTCGCTGGAGACGACGGTGGCGGGCATCCGCGCGTCGGGCGGCACGGCGGAGGCCGTCACCGCCAACATCGCGGAGCCCGCGGAGTGCGAGCGCCTCGTGCAGGCGGCACGAGACATCTACGGCCCCGTGGACGTGCTCGTCAACAACGCCGCGCTCACGTACTACGTGCAGATCAAGGACTATCCGGTCAACAAGTGGCTGCGCTCGTGGGCGGTGAACTTCCACGCACCGTTCGTGTTGAGCCAGCTCGTCCTGGCCGACATGATTCCGCGCAAGCGCGGCGCCATCGTCAACATCTCGTCGGGCTCCGCCATCGGCCCTGGGCGCGGGCCATATCCGGACCCGGGGCCGGGCTCGCGCGGCGGCACGTGCTACGGCGCCGAGAAGGCGGCGCTGGAGCGCTTCACGCAGGGGCTCGCCTCGGAGGTCTACCAGTACGGGATCTCGGTGTCGGCCGTGTCGCCGTCGCAGGTCGTGCCCACGCCCGGCACCGTCTACCACAAGCTCGTGCGGTCGATGGACGACCCGCGCGGTGAGCCGCCCCTCCTGATGGCGCAGGCCGCGCTCGTGCTGGCCACCGAGCCTCTCGACAAGACCACGGGCCGCGTCACGTACAGCCAGGCGCTCCTGCGCGAGTTCGGCTGGATCAAGGACGCGCGCGGCCGCGGCGTGGACACGCGCGGCAGCGGCTACTCGGAGATCTAGAGGAGCCGCGATCGACCGCGCCCCCGCTCCCCCCGACGACAGGACCCGTCCGCCGCGCGCCGCCATAACCAAGCTCCGCGCGCCTGCCTAGTCCTTGGGGAGACCGAGCACCCGCTCGCCGATGATGTTGCGCTGAATCTCGCTGGTGCCGCCCGCGATGGTGTACTGCCGCGCGCTCACGACGCGGTTGTACCAGCGCGGGTTGTCGGGCACGGCGTCGCTGGGCTGGTTGATGAGCACGCGGGGGCCCAGCAGCTCGCCGGCGAAATCGGCCACGCGCACGCCGAGCTCGGAGCCGAAGAGCTTGAGGATGGAGCCTTCCGGCCCCGGCGGCTCGCCGCGCAGCTGGCGCGTGATGTTGCGCAGCCGCGTGTAGCGCAGGCACGTCGCGTCGATCCAGAGCTGGGCGAAGCGCTGCCGCACGAGCGGGTCGTCCCAGGCGGTATGCCCATCCACGCGCAGCTGCCGAGCCAGCGTGCGGAGGGCGGCAATCGTCTCGGTGTGGCTCCGGCTGCCGCCCGACTTGCGCTCGTACATGAGCGTGGTCATGGCCGGCTTCCAGCCCTCGTTCTGGCGGCCGATCAGGTTCGCCTTGGGCACGCGCACGTCGACGAAGAACACCTCGTTGAAGTGACGGTGGCCGTTCATGAGCACCAGCGGCCGCACGGTGATGCCGGGCGTCTTCATGTCGACCAGGAGATAGCTGATGCCCTTGTGCTTGGGCGCCTTGGGATCGCTGCGCACGAGCAGGTAGATCCAGTCGGCGAAGTGCGCGCCGGAGGTCCAGACCTTCTGGCCGTTGACCACGAAATGGTCGCCCTTGTCGTCGGCGCGCGTGGCCAGGCTCGCCAGGTCTGAGCCGGCGCCGGGCTCCGAGTAGCCCTGGCACCAGATGTCCTCGGCGCTCAGGATGCGGGGCAGATACCGCCGCTTCTGCTCCTCGGTGCCCCACTCGATGATGGTCGGCCCCGCCATGTTCACGCCGGAGTAGCCGGGCAGCACGGGCGCGCGGGCGCTGAAGTACTCCTCGTCGAAGACGATCTGCTCCATGAGGGAGGCGCCGCGGCCGCCGTACTCCCGGGGCCAGGAGATCCCGACCCAGTTGGCGGCCGCCATCTTCCGCTGCCAGGCGACGCGCCGCTCGAGGGTGGGGCGGTCGGGCGCCACGCGCTCGTCGAACGGATCGTCCACGCAGAGATCAGGCGTGAGGTTCTCCGCGAGCCAGGTGCGCACCTCGTACCGGAAGGCCTCTTGCTCGGGCGAGTACTGGAAGTCCATGGGCCCTCTTCTAGCACCGGTGGGCCCGCGACTCAAGGAGGCTTGACGCGCCGCCGGCCCGCGGGCAGACTCTTGCTCCTGGTTCGCTTCAGTGTCGCTTTCGCGGCTCATTCCGAGAGGAGACAGACCTGCCATGATCGAGACATCCGCCGGCCCCAGCATCGAGCTGCTCCTGGAGATCAACGCGGCCTTCAACGCCCGCGACGTGGACCGCATCATGAGCTTCTTCGAGGAGGACGCGACGTTTCTCATGGCCCGTGGCCCCGAGCCGTGCGGCCGGCGCGTGCACGGCAAGGCCGCTATCCGCAAGGTGCTGGCCGACCGCTTCAAGGTCATCAGCGACATGAGCTGGGATCACATCGAGCACTTCGTGATGGGGAGCCGCGCGGTGTCCGTGTGGATGGTCACGGGGACGAGCGCGGACGGCGAGAAGCTGAACTACCAGGGCTGCGACATCTACGAGTTCCGCGGCGCCCGCATCCTCAACAAGGACACGTACTGGAAGATCGTCGAGGAGAAAGCCCGGTTGTAGGGGGGCGAAGCCCCCCTCCGAGCACTAGAGACGTGGCTGCTGCGTCCACCATCCACGGGCACTCATGCACCGCTGGAAGAGGCGATTCGCCTGCGTCTGCTCCACGGTGATCGGCGGCAGGAAATAGGTGTTCGGGTCGGGACTGCCTTCGACGCTCCCGACGCGTGACTCGGGCCCGCACGCCGTCAGGGCCGTGTCGAGCTCCTCGTTCGACGCGTTGGCCTTCTCCCAGCGGCGGAAGCTGTAGCCGTAGAGGGAGCACCCGGCGAGCAGCGAGACGAGGAGCATCCCGCACACGGCACGTCGAAGCACGAGCATGAAGCCCTCCCTTGTCCCAGGCTGCCTGAGCCGCACCGTCATCTCGCTGACACCATGCTGAGCGTGAGTCTACCAGATGCCGGCTCCGGTCCGGGCACACCGTGAAGGTCGAGATCCACAGGTGTCTTTCCGGCGTTACAATGCCCCACGTAGCGAGGAGAGGTGGCCGATGGTCCAGGGAGCCAGGATGGGGAAGGTCTTCATCAGTATCGCCCTCACGCTCAGCCTCTGTTTCACACTCGCCGTGCCTGCCCTTGCCGGAAGAGGTGGCTTCGGCGGCGGGGGCGGGATGAGCATCAGCGGCGGCTCCGCCGCATTCGGAGGTGGCTCGGCGGCTTTCGGTGGCGGCTCGGCCGGCTTCGGCGGTGGCTTCGGCGGCATGCGAGGCGGATTCAGCGGCACCCGGAGCGGATTCGTCGTGGGCGGCTCCAGCGGCGGCAGCTTCCACGGTGGCAGCTTCCACGGCGGGAGAGGTTTCCACGGCGGCAAGAACTTCCACCGCTGCTGCGTCAGCAGCAAGTTCTTCACCGGGTTCGTCTTTGGCTCGTTCCCGGCTCCGTTCTACGTCGAGCCGTGGCCGTGGGACTGGGACTGGTACGTGCCGCCGTACCCGAGTCAGTACGGTCAGTCGCTCGAGATGGCCCCGGGCTACCCGCCGGCCGCCCAGTCCGATATCGCTGCGACCATTCCGCGAGAAGCGTGCTACGTCACGGGCTGCTACCGGCTGCAGGGCGATGGCGTGAGCGTCCCGTTTCAGTGGGTCTGGGTGCCAGCGCCTCCGCCACCGCCCGCCGTGATTCCATATCCCTCGGGTCGCTACGAGCTTCGCGGCCCGTCCCGATGGGAATGGGTCCCGAATCCCTCGTCGTCCAGCTCATCCGCGGCTCCCTCTCTCGTGCCCGCGTCCTCCAGGGTCGAGACGAGTCCGGCCAGCGCGCCCTCCCTTGGGCTCTTTCGCTGGACGGATGACCAGGGCGTGACGCACTGGACGCAAGGCCTGGACGCCGTACCGGAGCGATACCGCCCGAAGCCGAAACCGGGAGTTACCGCAGAAGGGACGCTCTGATGCGCGCGGTCTCGCTTGCCGCCGTGCTGGCCGTGGCGATCACGCTGGGCTCGAGCGCGGCGGCCTGCGCACGGATGGGGACGGGCGCTCCGCCTCTCCCCGTCGTGCAAGGGCGCATCATCGACTTGAAACCCGAGTGGATGATGCTCAGCGACGGCACGCAGATCATCGTGCCACCGAGCGTGGTGCGCTGGAACGAGCTCACGCTGGGCGCCGTGGTCCGGGTGCAATACGAGGAGCGGGAGGGCAAGAAGGTCGCGACGTCGATGAACTATCTCGAAGGCTTCCCGGGGCAGCGGGGTCTCTAAATTATCGGAGCAATTCCCACGGGAACTTGACAGTCCGCCGCCCGTGGCTCGATGATCTGTCGCACAGCCGCTCACCCCCAGGGGAGACACCACATGACGACGATGCAGCGGGCCGAAGCAGCCGAGCATGCCATGAGCGAAGAGCTCGACCGGATCGTCGTCAAGTCCGTGCTCTACACGTCGGGCGAGCGTGATCCGAGAGTGCCGGCTCCGCGGCCGCCGGACCAGGGCAAGCTCTACCTGATGGGCCACGATCCGCGGCTTCCCAAGATGCCCGACAAGCCCACGCTCTTCGATTTCTTCCGCTATCGCTTCGGGCCGTCCGCGCACATGCTGCAGTCCGCGCGGCTCGCGCAGAAGAACGGCTGCAGCGAGAAGATCGTGCTGGCCTGCCTGGTCCACGACATCGCCATCGCGGGGTTCATCCGGAGCGATCACGGGTACTGGGCCGCGCAGCTCCTCGAGCCCTACGTGGACGAAGAGGTGAGCTGGGCCATCCGGTACCACCAGGTGCTGCGCTTCTTCCCCGACGAGAGCGTCGGCTACAAGTACCCCGAGATGTACGTGAAGCTCTTCGGCGCGGACTATCGACCCGAGCCGCACATCCAGGCGGCGCACCGGTACGCGCGGGATCACAAGTGGTACATGAGCTCCCGCCTCATCACCGTCAACGACCTCTACTCCTTCGACCCCAGCGTGAAGGTGGAGCTGGAGGAGTTCGAGGACGTGGTCGGGCGGAACTTCAAGCAGCCGAAGGAAGGCCTGGGCTTCGATCCGAGCCCGTCGGCGCACATGTGGCGCACGATCAACTGGCCGACGCGCTACCTGTAGGCTAGACGCTTCCCTCTCCCCCGTGGGGGAGAGGGGCCGGATGGCCTAGTGGCCGCCTCCCGCCGCCGGGCGCACCCAACCGCCGTGCACCGGGTG
>Ga0335069_10010926_pt1 | contig 12839 bp, 13 predicted proteins | sample Lox_Sample_11_FD_206714 | JGI IMG/M metagenome (GOLD analysis project Ga0335069, IMG submission 206714) | Soil microbial communities from Loxahatchee National Wildlife Refuge, Florida, United States - Lox_Sample_1.1 | ecosystem: Environmental > Terrestrial > Soil > Wetlands | place: USA... | reverse complement strand
GGTTCAGCCCGGCCAAGGCGTCGCCAAGGGCGTGCTGCAGGTGGCTCCATTCCTGGGCGGCTTCCTCCGGGCTGCGCATGGCGGCGAGCTGGATCCGAATCCCGGGAATGACCTCGCCGAGCTTGCCCACGGTCCCGCTGCTCGGGGGCGCGGGCAAAGCGGCGACGGCGCCGTTCGGCTTCCAGGCGATGATCGCGGCGTCGGCCTTCGCCCGGTCCTCCGGCGAGAGCCGCTTCGCGATCACGCGCTGGTTGGTCTCGGAGACCGACTTCAGGCTCTTCTGCGTGTTGGGATCGGCGAGCCTGGCCGCCAGCGAGAACCAGCGATAGGCCTGCACGTTGTCGATCGCGACGCCCTTGCCGGTCGCATAGAGCAGGCCGAGCCGGGCCTGCGCCTGGGCATAGCCTTGCTCCGCGGCAGCGGTCATCCACTTCAGGCCTTCCATAGTGGTGCCGCCATGGCCGCCGAGATAGGTCTCGGCCAGCAGGTATTGGGCGCTGGCCTCGCCTTTTTCGGCCAGCGGCTGCAGCTCCTGGACCGCCTTCGGGTAATCCCCGGCCTGCAGCGACGCGCGGGCGGCGGCTTCATCCGCGACCGCCGGCGTTGCGGTGGGAAACGATCCTGCGCCCAAGGCGGCGATCACGGCGATCACCGCCGCGCCGCGTTGCAGGGACAGGCGCATCGTCAGACTCCCACGATAGTGCGACTCAAGACCGGAAGCGTAGGAGCATAATCGAGGAGCCAAGCCGGTGCCAGAGTGATCGCGCATGCGGGTCGTCATGTGCGGGCAGCTTCACAAGCGCGTGCAACCGGAGAAGACGGCTTTCCGTTGGGCGATCGGTCGCGAGAATGCGTTGGCGTTGGTTGAAAAACAGGAGGCGACGATGACGGAGCTCAAAGCCTATCTGCACGCGCCGGCCCGGCGCGAGATCCTGACCGGGCTGGCCGGCCTTTCCCTGGCGGCATTGCTCGCCGACCCGGTACGTGTGGCGCAGGCGGCGGCCAGCCTGCAATCGGTGACGATCAAGACCGCGGGCGGCCGCTCGGTTTCCGGTGCCCTCGCGCTGCCGGCGCAGACCCCCTCCGGCGGCGTGATGATCGTCCATGAATGGTGGGGCCTCAACGACCAGATCAAGTCGGTCGCCGCCGAGCTCGCCACTAATGGCTTCGTCGCCGTTGCGGTCGATCTTTACGGCGGGCAGGTCGCGAGCGATCCCGACACGGCGCAGAGGCTGATGGGCGGTGTCCAGCCGGCCGAGGCGACCGACACGGTCACCGCCTGGGTCGATCACCTCTATGGCATGAAGGAGGTGAACGGCAAGGTGGCGACGCTCGGCTTCTGCTTCGGCGGCGGCTGGTCGCTGAATGCGTCACTGTCCCATCCCGTCGATGCCACCGTGATCTACTATGGCCTCTGCAACCAGAGCGCCGACCAGTTGAAGCCGTTGAAGGGCCCGGTGCTCGGTCACTTCGCGGGCAAGGATCAGTGGATCACCCCGGCGATGGTGAAGGGCTTCCAGGCGAACCTCGAGGCCGACGGCAAGAAGGCGGAGATCTACTCTTACGCCGATGCCAACCACGCCTTCGCCAACCCGACCGGCCAGAACTACGAGCAGGCGGACGCACGCCAAGCCTGGGATCGCACCATCGCCTTCCTGAGAGCGAATCTCGCCTAGCGCATTCGGCTGGCTGCGAGCGACGGAGTCTGCTGGAACCCTTCCCTCAGGGCCGGGTTGGTGCGCGGGCAGCTTTGCATTGCCTCGATGCCGGCTGCAGCCTGCGCAAGCCGGCATCTTCATTCTTGAGGGGAAATTGGTCATGGCAACAGCTGACATCGGTCAATCCATCGCGTCGCGTCGCGGAGAGATCCTGCAGGAATGGGGCGGGCATCTCAGGGATGCGGGAACGCTCAACTCCGGTCGCATCAAGCAATCCGAACTTGATACTCAGACTCGGGAATTTCTCGACCTGGTGATCAAGACCTTCTCGGGGCCCGCGACCGACGTCGAATCGCACCAGCGGACACTGCGCCAGAACATCGGCGAGATATCCCGGTCCCGCGCCATCCAGGGGTTTACGCCGACCGAGACCGCGACTTTCATTTTTTCGCTGAAGCAGCCGCTCTTTGATGCGCTCAACCGGGACTACGCCAAGGATCCGGCGGCGCTGGCGCGCGCGCTGTGGGCGGTGACCGAGCTCCTCGACGGACTCGGCCTCTACTCGATGGAAGTGTTCCAGAAGAGCCGGGAAGAGGTGATCATCCGGCAGCAGAAGGAGATCGCCGAGCTCTCGACGCCGGTCGTCAAGCTCTGGGACGGCATCCTCGCGCTGCCGCTGATCGGCACGCTCGACAGCGAGCGCACCCAGGTCGTCATGGAGAACCTGCTGCAGAGCATCGTCGAGCATGCGGCCGACTACGCCATCATCGACATCACCGGCGTGCCGACGGTCGACACCCTGGTCGCGCAGCATCTCCTGAAGACGGTCGCAGCGGCGCGGCTGATGGGCGCCGATTGCATCATCAGCGGCATCCGCCCGCAGATCGCCCAGACGATGGTGCATCTCGGCGTGGAGCTGAACGTCGTCTCGAAGGCCACCCTGGCCGATGCGCTGGCTGCCGCCCTGCGCGCAACCGGTCGCACGGTGCAGGCGATGAGGACGCCGTCCGCCACTGCGAACGGCCTCCTGGCCCCGAAGGCCTGAGCCATGGATCGCATCCCGATCCTGAAGATGGGCAGGGCGCTGCTCATCACGATCCAGGTCGACATGCACGATCAGATGGCGATCGCGCTCGAGGAGGACCTGACCGCCAAGATTGCCCAGACCGGCGCGAAGGGCGTGCTGATCGACATCAGCTCGCTCGAGGTGGTGGACAGCTTCATCGGCCGGATGCTCGACAACATCGCCGCCGTCTCGCGCGTGCTCGACGCCGAGACCGTGGTCGTCGGCATGCGGCCGGCGGTGGCGATCACGCTGGTCGAGCTGGGTCTGACTTTGCAAGGGGTGAAGACCGCGCTCAACGTGGAGCGTGGCTTCGAGTTGATCAGCCGCCGCCTGCAGGACACCGGGGCGGAGGATGGCGGCGCCGGTGAGTGAAACAATGCCGATCCAGAGCTCCGACGACATCGTCAGAGTGCGGCAGGAAGTCCGAAAGCGTGCGGCGGAGCAGGGCCTCGGCATCGTCGACCAGACCAAGTTCGTCACCGCGGCCAGCGAGATCGCACGCAACACGCTCGACTATGGTGGCGGCGGCAGCGTGCATCTCGAAGTCGTGACGGACGGGCTCCGCAAGGGATTACGGTTGATCTTCGAGGATCAGGGACCGGGGATCCCCAATATCGAGCTCGCCCTGACCGACGGCTACACGACGGGTTCCGGCCTCGGCCTCGGCCTCAGCGGCTCCCGACGCCTGTGCAACGAGTTTGCGATCGAATCCGAGCCCGGCAAGGGCACCAAGGTCACGATCGCGCGGTGGAAGTGACATGCGGTTGTTTGCGGTAGGCGATCAAAGCCAGGTGGCGGAAGTGCGCCGCGAGGCAAGCACGATCGGCAGGAGCTCCGGCCTGGGCGAGGTGGATATCGGTCGGCTCGCGCTGGTCGTGACCGAACTCGGGACCAACCAGCTGAAGCATGCCGCGCGTGGCGAGATCCTCGTCGGCCTCTACGAGGATGAGACCGGCAGCGGCGTCGAAGTTGTCGGAATCGATCGTGGCCCCGGGATCCGAAATCTCGCGGAATCCTTCCGCGACGGCTACTCCACGGCCGGCGGTGCCGGCCAGGGGTTGGGCTCGCTGCGCCGCCAATCCGACATCTTCGATATCGCGACCTGGCCGGAGCGCGGCACGGTGGCGGTCAGTCGCGTCGCCGGCCGAAAAGCGTCCCACGCACCTTTGTCGACGCGGAAATTCTCCTGGGGCGGCATGAGCGTGGCGATTTCCGGCGAGGATGTCTGCGGCGATGCCTACACGGTTCGCGCCGAAGGTGGCCGGCTCAGCACTGTTGTGGCCGACGGGCTGGGCCATGGGCCGATTGCGGCGACGGCGTCGACGGCGGCCGTCAGGGCATTTTCGGCTGTCAATCAGGCGCCGCCGGTGGATATTCTCCGCGGCATGCACGAGGCGTTGCGGCCGACCCGCGGGGCCGCGGTCGCGGTACTGCAACTCGACGCCATGACTGCGCATTACGCCGGCATCGGCAATATCGCCGGCGCCGTGCTTCGCTCCGATGGGATATCCCGTATGGTCTCGGTTCCGGGAACGCTGGGTGTCACGCAGACCAAGGCACGGTCCTTCACCTATCCGGCGGGACCGGGTTCCCTGGTCGTGCTGACCAGCGACGGTCTCTCGACCGGCTGGCAGCTCGATCTCTATCCCGGCCTGACCCGCGCCCATCCGACGCTGATCGCAGCGGTGATCTTTCGCGATTTCTCGCGCCGCCGGGACGACGCCACCGTCTTGGTGATTCGGGTCGAGGCGCCGGAGAAGGCGGGATCATGACGCTCCTGCTGCACCGCCAGGAGATCGCCGGCGACCGCGACCTGGTCGATTTGCGGTGCCGCGCCCTCGCTATCGCCGCGGAGCTCGGGTTCCCGATGCGGGAGCAGACACAGATCGCGACGGCGCTTTCGGAGATCGGGCGCAACGCCTTGGCCCATGCGGGCTCGGGCCAGATCCTGCTGGCGCTCGAGCCCCTGGATGCGCCGCGCCGGCTGGTCATGCGCGTCGATGACAACGGGCCCGGGATCCCGGACATCGGCTCCGCCCAGATTGGCATCAGGCGCGACCCTGCTGCCGGGCGCGGCATGGGCCTGATCGCCGCACAGCGCCTGGTCGACCGGTTCCGGATCGAGAGCGTGCCTGGAAAGGGGACATCGGTCGAAATGACCAAGGACCTTCCCTTGCGGGAGGCTGGGGCGCCGAAGGATCTCGCCGGTCGGGTGCAACGCGCCGTCAAGAATCTGCGCGCGGAGGACCCGTTGCGGACCGTGCAGACGCAGAACCGGCAGCTTCTTACCTCGCTTGCCGCCGAGCGCGAGCGGCAGGACGAGCTGCGCCGGCTGAACCAGGAGCTGGAGGAGACCAACCGCGGCGTGGTGGCGCTCTACGCCGAGCTGGATGAGAAGGCGGAGTATCTGCGGCGCGCCAGCGACCTGAAGTCGCGCTTCCTTTCCCACATGAGCCACGAGTTCCGGACTCCGTTGAGCTCGATCCTGGCGCTCTCCCGCCTGCTGCTGGACCAGGTCGACGGACCGCTGATGCCGGAACAGCAGAAGCAGGTGTCCTATATTCGGAAGTCCGCCGAGAGCCTGCTGGAGCTGATCAACGATCTCCTCGACATTGCCAAGGTCGAAGCCGGCAAGCTCACCGTCAACTGCACGTCGTTCGCTCTCGGCGACCTGTTCGGCGGCTTGCGCGGCGCGCTGCGGCCGCTGATGACGCGGGAGACCGTCTCGATCAGCTTCGAGCAGAAAGGCAAATCGCCGGATCTCCACACCGACGAAGGCAAGGTGGCGCAGATCCTGCGCAACTTCATCGCCAACGCGATCCGGTTCACCGAGGGCGGCAGCATCGAAGTGACGAGCTGCTATCACGCGGACCGCGATCTCTACGAGTTCGCCGTCAAGGATACCGGGATCGGCATCGCGCCGGCCGATCAGACCATGATCTTCGAGGAGTTCAGCCAGGTGGAAGGCGCGTTGCAGCGTGAAAGCCGCGGCACCGGTCTCGGCCTGCCGCTGTCGAGGCAGCTGGCCGAGTTGCTCGGCGGTCACATCCAGCTGAAGAGCGAGCTCGGTAAGGGCTCGACCTTCACCCTCTGGATTCCCCGCAGCCTCGACACGCCGGAGACGGCGAGGGAGGAGTCTGCGCCTGGTCGCAAGATCCTGGTGATCGACGACGAGGACACCTTCCGCTACATCATCCGCCAGCTGCTCGGCGGCATCGACGGGCTGAAGATCTCGGAAGCGCGCACTGGTATCGAAGGCATCGCTCGGGCCCGCCAGGAGCGGCCGGATGCGGTCATCCTCGACGTCCTCATGCCGGATCGCGGCGGCCAGGAGGTGCTCCGCGTCCTCAAGGCGGACCCCGAGGTCAAGAACATTCCGGTGGTGGTCACCACCTCGCTGCCGCTCAGCGAGCGCCTGTTGGCCGAGCTGCGCGAAGCCAGCACCGTGATGGCGAAGCAGAATCTGTCGAGCGAATCGCTGCGCGCGGCTCTGGCCCAGGTGATCGCCGCGTCTCCCTTGGGGGAGTCGGAGAATGCCTGACCAGGTCATCCTCAACGTCGATGACACGGAAGCGGTGCGCTACGCCAAGACCCATACCTTGCGCACAGCCGGCTTCCGGGTGGAGGAAGCGGTGACCGGCGCCGAAGCTCTGCTCAAGGTCGCGGAACTGCATCCCTCTCTCGTGCTCCTGGATGTGCGGATGCCCGACATCTCCGGCATCGAAGTCTGCCGGCGCATCAAGGCCGAGCATCCGACCACCATGGTGCTGCAGGTCTCGGCCTCGTACATCTCCAGCGCCGATCGGATCATCGGCTTGGAAAGCGGCGCCGACTCCTACCTGGCGCAGCCGGTCGAGCCAGCCGAACTGATCGCCGCGGTCCGCGCCCTGCTGCGCATCCGCCGCGCGGAAGACAAGCTGCGGACCATCAACGAAGAGCTGGAGAGCCGGGTTCAGGAGCGGACCCGCCAGCTGATGGAGGCGAACCAGCAGCTGACCTATGAGATCGCCGAGCGCGAAAAGGCGCAGGCCTCGCTGATCCAGGCGCTGAAGACCGAGGCGCTCGGCCAGTTGACCGGCGGCATCGCCCACGATTTCAACAACCTGCTGATGATCATCAGCAGCAATCTGACGCTGATGGGCAAATACCTCGGCGACAATTCCAAGCTTAGGAAGTACTGGGAGGGCGCCAAGGAAGGCGCCGACCGGGCCGTCACATTGACGCAGCGTCTGCTGACCTTTGCCCGCCGCCAGGAATTGAAGATCGAGGTGGTCGACGTCGCGGCGCTGCTTGCCAGCGTCCACAGCCTGATCGAGCGTTCGGTCGGTCCGATGAACGACATCGTGCTGGACGTCTCCGAGGACCTCCGGCTCGCCATCGCTGACCGGAACCAGCTCGAGCTCGCCCTGCTCAATCTCGCGGTCAATGCGCGCGACGCGATGCCGGACAATGGACAGCTCACCATTGCCGCGCGCAACGCACGTCCTCCGGCCGGCAGCGGCCTCGCGGACGGCGATTACGTCCATCTGAGCGTGACCGACACCGGAACCGGAATGGATGCCCGGACGCTGAGCCGCGCGACCGAACCTTTCTTCTCAACCAAGGGCCCGGACCGCGGGACGGGCCTCGGCCTCGCCATGGTCCGGGGCTTACTCGATCAGCTGGGCGGCGCCTTGATCCTGGAGAGCGCACCGGGCCACGGCACCACCGCCAATCTCTGGCTGCCGACCGCCGTCGAGGAGAGCCGACCGGCGGAGGTGCGGCGCGCCGCCGCCTCCGGCACGCGCCGGCTTTCCATCCTGTTCGTGGACGATGAGTCGATTCTGCTGATGGTCGGTGCCGAGATGCTGGAGAGCAACGGGCATCGGGTCACCCAGGCCGCTTCCGGTGCCGAGGCCCTGCAGGCTTTGCAATCGAACGGCAGCTACGATCTTCTGATCACCGATCATGCGATGCCGGGCATGACTGGCGTCGAGCTGGCGCGGAAGGCCCGCAGCATCTCGCCCGACCTCCGTGTCGTCCTCGCCTCCGGCTTCCAGGAGATTCCCGGTGAGACGGAAGCCGATTGGACGCGCCTGCGGAAGCCCTACCTCGAATCCGATCTGCTCGACGTCATCAACAGCCTCTATCCGGGCTGAGGGGTGCGCTATGCCGTCGCCGAGGCGCGAGTCGGCATGAGCTCGCCGGTGCTGGCGTCGCGGCCGGGCCGGCGGATCATCAGCGACAGCACCGCCGCGAGGACGCCGGTCGCACCGGCGATGACGAAGGCCTGGAGATAGTCACCCTGCCACTCGCGCATCCAGCCGGCAAAGGCGGTGGCGCTGGCGGCGCCGATCTGGTGTCCGGCGGCGACCCAGCCGAAGATGATCGGGGCGTCGGCGTCGCCGAAGTTCTCGATCGCGAGCTTCAGCGTCGGCGGCACGGTCGCGATCCAGTCGAGGCCATAGAAGACGGCGAAGATCGAGAGTTCATAGAACGAGAAGTTGGAGTAGGGCAGGAAGATGAGCGAGAGACCGCGGAGACCGTAATACATGAACAGTAGCTTTCGCGGGTCGTACCGGTCGGTGAGCCAGCCGGAGCCGGTGGTGCCGAAGAGGTCGAAGAAGCCCATCATCGCCATCAGGCCGGCCGCCTTCACCTCGACGATGCCGTGGTCGCCGCAGAGCGAGATCAGATGCGTGCCGACGAGACCGTTGGTGGTGAAGCCGCAGACGAAGAAGGTGGCGAACAGCAGCCAGAAGGCCCGCGTCTTCATCGCGCGGAACAGCGTGCCGAAGGCGAGCGCCAGCAAGCGACGGCGGTCGGGCGCCGGGTCGGGCTGGTCGATCGGCGCCCCGAAGCGCCGGAGGCCGATGCTGCCGGGCGTCTCCGGCAGCAGCCACAGCACGAGGGGGATCATGATCGCGGCACCGGCGGCGACCGCCAGCGCCACGCTCCGCCAGCCGCTGAATTGTGCGAGCGCGGCCAGTGCCGGCAGGAAGATCAAGGTGCCGGTCGCGGTGCTCGCGGTGAGGACGCCCATGATGAGGCCGCGGCGCGCGGCGAACCAGCGCGCAGTCACGGTGGCGGCCAGGACCGGCGCGACGCAGCCCGAGCCGAGACCGGAGAGCAGACCCCAGAAGAGGACCAGCTGCCAAGGCTCGGTCATGAAATAGCTCGAACCCACCGACAGAGCCATCAGTGCCAGCGCGCTCGTGACCACCCGGCGAATGCCGAAGCGCTGCATCAAGGCGGCGGCGAACGGACCGACCATGCCATAGCAGAAGATGCCGAGGCCGAAGGCAAAGGAGACGGTGCCGCTGCTCCAGCCGAACGCGTCCTGCAGCGGCCGCATCAGCACACCCGAGGTGCCGCGCTGCCCGGCTGCGACCAGGAGACACAGGAAGATCACCGCGACGACGACAAAAGCGTACTTCTCGCCGAACGGGGGACGCTTTACACTCTTCATGTGACTAACCGGTACGTATCAGGGTGTCGCCTGTATACGTACCGGTCCGTACCCGAGTCAATCGGAGATTCCAAGAGGCTGATATGGCTGTGAAAAGTCCGGAATCGCGGCGCGGGGGCGCGGCGGTGCGGAAGGCGGGGGACGAGGCGGAGCCGAAGCTGGCGGTCGATCGGATTCGGAAGACCGCCCGGGAGCTCTTCTACCGTGAGGGCATCCGCGCCGTCGGAGTCGATGAGATCGTGACCCGCGCCGGCGTCACCAAGCCCAGCCTCTATCGCAGCTTCTCCTCGAAGGACGAGCTCGCCGCCGCCTATCTCCGGGACTATGACGGGGAATTCTGGGTGCGGTTCGAACGTGCGGCCGCCGAGCATCCCGGCGACCCCAAGCAGCAGGTGCTCGAATACCTCCGCGGCCTCGCGCAGCGGGCGCAGCGTCCCGACTATCGCGGCTGCGGTCTCTCCAATGCCGCACTCGAATATCCCGCCCATGATCATCCGGCGCGCAAGGTCGCCGAGGATCACAAGATCCGCCTGCGCCAGCGCCTGACCGAGATGGCGAAGGGCATGGGTGCCGCGAAGCCGGAGGTGCTCGCAGATGCGCTGCTCCTGCTGATCGAAGGCGTGTTCGTCACCGGCCAGCTGTTCGGCGAAGGCGGTCCGGCGAAGAACGCGGTCGAGATCGCCGAGACAATGATCGAAGCCAGCCGCGCGCGCTGACGGATGGAGTTGCCGCCGGCCCTGCGCCAAGCAGTGGATGCCGCGCTCGAGGGTGTGCCGCCGGCGGAGCTCGCACGCGCCTCGCAAGCGCTCTCGGCGCGCTATCGCAGCGAGCTGCGCGACGGCCGGCTTCATCTTGCCGACGATCTCGCGGCGCGTGCCTACCTGGCAGCGCGGCTGCCTGCGACCTATGCGGCGCTGCGCAGCGTACTCGGCGAGATCGCCGCATTGCGGCCTGATTTCGGGCCGCGCAGCCTGTTCGATTTCGGCGCAGGTCCGGGCACGGCGCTCTGGGCGGCGCGGGATTGCTGGCCGGATCTCGCCTCGGCCGCTTTGATCGAGGCCAGTGCGCCGATCCGCGCCTGGGGCGAGCGGATGGCGGCAGGTCACACCGGTCTCGCCCTCTCCTGGTCCGACGCCCTCGTCGATTCCGGGCCGGGCGATCTCGTGACCTTGAGCTACGTGCTCGACGAGCTGGAGCCGGAGGCGCGCAATGCGCTGATCGATCGCCTCTGGGCGCTGACCGACGACACGTTGCTGATCGTCGAGCCCGGCACGCCGGCGGGCTGGCAGCGGACTCTCGCGGCGCGCGCAAGGCTGCTCTCGGCCGGCGCGCATCTGGTGGCGCCATGTCCGCATGCGCACGTCTGCCCATTGCAAGCGCCGGATTGGTGCCATTTCTCGCGCCGGGTCGCGCGCTCGCGCACGCATCTCCAGGCGAAGGATGCCGCGGTGCCTTGGGAAGACGAGAAGTTCATCTATATTGCGGTCTCGCGCTTTGCGGGGGCGGCGCCCGCCGCGCGGGTGATCGCACCGCCGCGCAAGGGCAGTGGCAAAGTCGAATTGAAGCTCTGCCGCGACGACGGTACGGCGGTGCCTCAGCTCTTCACCCGACGCGAAGGCGAGCGCTTCAAGCAGGCGCGCCGCGCCGATTGGGGCGACGCGCTCTAGGCGGGCTTCCGCGCCTTCAGCGAGAAACTCAAAGGCAGGCGCATCCGATCCCGAGGCAGGCGGTACATGCGGTTGCCGTCGTATTCGAGGCATGGCCAGAGCTGCCAGGCGAGGCGGTCGTGCTCATGGAACATTTCGATGTGAAGCCCGGCATCGATGAGCGCGCCGAGGATCTGCTGCAAAGGATGGGCCCATTCATGGGTCCTGGTATGGGCCAGCTTTGCGCCTCGATCGGCATAGGTGCCGTCCTCGTCGATCACCTGCGGCGCCGTATGCTCGAAGTAGGCCCAGCCGGGTGTCAACGGATCTTCAGCCCTCTTCTGTTCCAGGCAGAGCGCCATCGGATGGCCCTCCAACAGATAGAGGAAGCCGCCGGGCTTCAGCACGTCATGGACCACCCGGGCCCAGCGATGCAGGTCGGGCAACCAGTTGATGGCACCCCAGGTGACGTAGGCGATGTCGTAGGTCTCACCGAGCGCGGCCGCTGCATCATAGACGTTGCTTTCGACGAAGCGCGCGTCGAGCTTCGCTTCCGCCGCCAGCTGCCGCGCAGCTGCAAGCGCGTTGGGCGCGAAGTCGACGCCGGTCACCCTGGCACCGCGGCGCGCCAGCGAGAGCGTGTCGAGCCCGAAATGGCATTGCAGATGGACGAGGCTCCTGCCGGAAACGTCGCCGATCTCCGCGCTCTCCAGCGGATGCAGGGTGTCGCCGCCATTGCGGAACGCCTCCGTCTGGTACATCCGTGAATTGACGTGGGTCTCCACCACGCCGTTCCACCAAGCCCGATTGACGGAAAAGGATTCGGTCTCTGTCGTCATCGCTACGGTGCCCCCGCATTCCGTTGTGATTCCGTCCCCGGCGCTGCTTACCGGCTGGCGGCCGTGGGATCAAGCCGATGTTACCGCTGCAATCCTTGCCGGCTTGATGGTGCAACGCGACATGCCCATGTCAGCGTCGGGATGAGCTTCAGCTGAACAGGAGGCGCGCAGTGACAGCCAAGTTGATCGCTACAGTCTTCGCCGCGGGCCTGATCGCCGCCGCCGGCGGTGCCGCCTTCGCGCAGGGTCTGGACGGCGGCCCCAGCGGTGGTCTCGGCGGCGATTCTGGGTCGATCGGCGCACCGACCTCGGCCGCCGGCGGCATCCATGCCGATCCGCTCGCGCCGCCGCCTGCCGTCGGTTTGCATTCTGTCGGCCCGCTGGATTCCGGGTCGGAGTTCGGCCACGGTTCGCTCGGCGGCTCGACCAGCGACGGCATCCGGGAGCGGACGCCCGGCACCGGCAAGTTCGAGACCCCGGACAACGGCCCCTGCATCGGAAGCACCGGCTTCGGCTCCACCGAGGTCCAGCCGGGCATGAAGTGCTGAGCCGGTTACGGAGCCGTGACGGATGTATTGAGGCAAATCAAGTCTGCAGTTGCACCGCCGTGCTTCTATGACCACTTGAAGGGCCGTATGGACCCTTCGGGAGGTCGCCATGAAAGCCACGATGGCCGTTTTCGCTCTGGCCGGTGCGCTCGCCTTTGGCACCGGCGCCGCCCTCGCACAATATAGCGGAGTCGGCGCGCCCACCTCGGCGGCGGGCGGCGTCGCGCCGCCGCCCTCGGTCAGCTCGCCCGGCGCGGTCGGTCCGCTCGGCGGCACGTCCGGCTCGGTGATGGGATCGTCTGGCAGTTCGCTGGGCAGCAGCAGCTCGAGCATCCGGGACCTGTCCCGCGGCACCGGCAAGTTCAACAACACCCGCGATCCCTGCCTCGGTCGGACCGGTTTCGGTCCGACCAAAGGCACGCCGGGCTATCATTGCTGAGTGGGTCTGGTGCCTAACGCCGCCCCGCGGCGGCGAAGCGGCGCTGGGCCGGCACGGAATCTTCCTCAAACAGGGCGGCAAGCTGCTCCAGCACCGTTCCGCCCAGCTGCTCCACGTCGACCAAGGTGACCGCGCGGCGGTAGTAGCGGGTGACGTCGTGGCCGATGCCGATCGCGATCAGCTCGACCGGCGAGC
>Ga0335069_10010925_pt1 | contig 12839 bp, 9 predicted proteins | sample Lox_Sample_11_FD_206714 | JGI IMG/M metagenome (GOLD analysis project Ga0335069, IMG submission 206714) | Soil microbial communities from Loxahatchee National Wildlife Refuge, Florida, United States - Lox_Sample_1.1 | ecosystem: Environmental > Terrestrial > Soil > Wetlands | place: USA: Florida... | reverse complement strand
CAATTCCTTGACTTGCCGATGAGCGCGTGCCATCGCGTCCCGCTGGGCGCTTGCTCTCCGTGATCTCGGAGACGACCGCGACCATGCCCGTGGGCGTACTAGATGCGTCACGCAGAAGCGAGAGCCGCGCGTGAAGCGCATATTCTTCGCTTCGACGAGTTTGGCCATGCAACGTAGCTTCACACCGGCCCTTTTCGCGAACCGTTGGAATGACGAGCTTGGCGAGAACCGACTGGCTCTCGGACGAGAACAAATCGTGTAAGTTTGTCCCGACCAGATCCTCCGGCCCAAACCCATAACGACTGAGGCCCAGATTGCAATGGGTGATCACGCCATCCAAGGTGGTCGTGAGGACAGCATCCTTCAGGGGTTCAGGCGCCTCGGGCGCGGCTTGGTTGGTTGCGGAAAATGAAGAACTGCTTGCCGTCACAGGATGCTTCCTGGGTTTGTCGATAAGCGGTGACACGTGGAAGAGACGGCTCCTCAGATCCGGTCGCCGGGAGATCAAATCCTCCCGCTAGTGGTGAAATAGCCCCATCCAAACATCTTTTGTGGCAGGCCAATTCGCGCGCGAGGCGCTCCATTGCTTAACTGAACAATGCTGACACAGGGGAGCACGGTGGAGAACCGTCGGGCACCCGGCGGTCACACTAAGGTAATCAGCCTGATTGGCCGGGGCGTTTTGTCTCCTGGGCCAACCTGGCACGGTTGCATGTCTGGGCATAACGGCGGCCGGGACATAGTTTCAATGAGTTCGGAGCCGTCGCTATGGTGCCGGAGTTGCTGTTCTTATGAGGTTCCACCGAGAGGTGTGCTCGTGACATCCGCAATGCGACTGGATTGCTTTGGACGGAGTCTAGCTGGAAATGTCTGTGAGAGGGCTTTCCAGTGGCAAGACGCTTGGATGTTATTGCGAGAGGACTGGATTACCTCAGTAAGTACCCCACAGTTATCTGCTGCATTAACATCGCGGCAAAGGGGAGACGTGTGTTTTGTTTAGGCGACGACCAGGAGGGCGTGAGGTAGCACAGACGGGACTGCATTGCCGATTTATTGAGCCAAATGAGAGCCGCTCAAGCGGCCAGCCGAGATGACATCAATGGACACTCCGGTGGTTCGGAACCGAGGAGCGCGAAGGTAGCGCGGAACAAATCGATGTCGAGACGGGCCACAACGTTTATTGCGACGACTGCCATCATCGGCATGATGGTGGTCGCGCATTCGCTCTGGCATTGGCAGAGCAGCGATCTTCTCCGCTTTTTTTGCTTCCTTGTGATTGCCACCTTAGGCTCCGGCCTAAAGATTCAATTACCCGGCATCGATGGCACGATGTCGGTGAACTTCCTGTTCATTTTGCTTGGCTTGCTCGAAATGAGCTTGCCCGAGACACTCGTGATCGGCTGCATGGCGAGCCTGGCGCAGTGCGTGTGGTCGACGCGACGGCAGGCCGACCCCGCCAAAATCCTATTCAATGTATTCAGCATGATGGCGAACGCGATCGCGATTTCTTACTTCGCGTTCCATCGGATCGAGAAAGTCGTTGGTGCCGCAACGCCTTTATTGCTAATGGCGACCGCCCTGATTTTCTTTTTGGCGAATACCATCCCGGTTATCATCATCATCTCGATGACCGAGGGCAAATCGCCCCGCAAGGTCTGGTCCGAGTGCTACTTCTGGTCCTTTCCGTACTATCTGGTAGGCGCCGCGATCATCTTCTTTGTCGATTTTGTAAACCGCCACACGGGTTGGCAAGCCACCCTGATGGTGCTGCCGATTATCTACTGGCTTTACCGCTCATACCGGCTCTACCTGGAGCGATTGGAAGCTGAGAAGATGCATGTGGAGACCGAGCGGCGCCACGCGGAGGACGTCGCTCGGCTGCACCTGCGGACGATTGAGGCGCTCGCGCTCGCCATCGAAGCAAAAGACCATACCACCCACAAACACCTGCAGCGCGTGCGCGTGTATGCAATCGAGATCGCAAAAGAACTGGGGTTCTCACCCCAAGAGATTGAGGCGTTGCGAGCGGCAGCCCTGCTGCACGACATCGGCAAACTCGCGGTTCCCGAGCACATCATCAACAAGCCGGGACGCCTGACTCCGGAAGAATTCGAGAAGATGAAGATTCACCCCATCGTCGGGGCGGAGATCCTGGAACGGGTCGCGTTTCCATATCCCGTGGCGCCGATCGTGCGTTCGCACCACGAAAAATGGGATGGGTCCGGATATCCCGAGGGGCTCAAGGGCGATCAGATTCCGAAGGGAGCGCGGGTTCTGGCCGCTGTGGATTGCCTCGATGCACTTGCCTCTCATCGTCAGTACAGAAATGCGCTGCCGCTCGATACGGCTATGAATGAAGTGGCGAAGATGGGAGGTTCGGCGTTCGATCCGGCGGTAATCGAGATTCTCAAGGGTCGCTACCGTGAACTCGAAGCCATGGCGCACTCCTCCGAAGACGCGCTCGAGCCCGGTTTGTCGGTGCAGGTACGCGTTGACCGCGGAGAGAGCCCCGCCGCCGGATTCGAGCAGTCAAGCCTGGCGCCCGTGAACGATGCGGACTTTCTTTCGTCGATCGCTTCCGCCCGCCAGGAAGCTCAGACGATGTTCGAACTCAGCCAGGATCTCGGCAATTCGCTCAGCCTGGGCGAAACGCTGTCGGTGCTTTCCGTCCGGTTGCGCAGGCTGGTTCCTTACGATTCGATGGCCGTGTTCCTCTTAAAGGAAGATCGGCTGATTCCGGAACTTGTCAGTGGAGACAACTTCCGGTTGCTTTCCTCCCTCAACATAAAAATTGGCGATGGAATCTGTGGATGGGTGGCGGAAAATCGGAAGCCGATTGTGAATGGAGATCCGGCAATCGAGGCTGGATATACGCCCGATCCGGCGAAGTTCACTACACAGCGCTCGGTGCTGGCTGTGCCGCTCGACGGGATCAACGGCGTTGTCGGCGTGCTGGCGATGTACCGCTCCGAGGCCGACGCCTTCACTGCCGACCACCTCAGAATTTTGCTGGCGATCAGCTCGAAAATTGCGCTTTCGATGGAGAACGCACTCAGATATCAGCAGGCGGAAAGCTCGGCAACGACCGACTACCTTACGGGTTTGCCGAACGCTCGGTCGTTATTCGTGCACTTGTCGCGCGAACTGCAGCGCTGCCGCCGCACCGGCACTTCACTGGCCGTAATGGTCTGCGATCTCGACAATTTCAAACAAATCAACGATCTTTACGGCCACCTTGAGGGCGACAATCTGCTCAAAGATTTTGCCGTGCGTTTGAGCGACGTCTGCCGCGGATACGACTACGTGGCGCGCATGGGCGGCGACGAATTTGTGATCGTGGTTCCCGGTCTGAGCCAGGACGCCAGTATGGAGAAGGCGGGCCGCCTGAACCAGATTGCAATCGAAGCGGGCTACCAGATCGCCGGCCGCAATCTCGTCTCGCTCAGCGTCGGCACGGCATTTTGTCCGCAGGATGGTTTCGACGTCGAGCGCTTGCTGGCGGAAGCGGACCGCCGCATGTATTCCATGAAGCAGCTTCATCACTCGGAGCTGGAGTGCGAACCGGAAATACCGGCCTCGCGAGCGCGCGGCGCAACCGTCAACTAAGGATCATTCATGCTTCGCAGAATTGCACGCCATTTCATGTCGATTGCCGCGCTGGTGTTGCTGGGAGGTTTGCTCTCAGCCACGCTGGTGCGGATGGCGCCCGGGTTCGATTCGGACGAGCGCGAACTCGATCCCAGCCTCAATGTAGAGAGCATTCGCGCGTTGCGTGCCCAGCGCGCTGGCGAGCATAACGTTCTGCGGTATTACGTCGGCTACCTGAGCGACGCGCTCCATGGCGACCTCGGCATCTCGCATGCTCTCGGACAGCCAGTGAAATCGCTTTTGCGGACGCGATGGCCTGTTACTCTGCGCGTGGCAGGTGTCGGTCTTCTCCTTGGATGGCTCTTGGCGACGATGCTGGCCTTCAGCGCGTGCCTGTGGCGGCATCCTCTGTACGAGGTCTTTGGCACGACGCTGAGCGGGGCGTTCCTTTGTATTCCTGCGGCTGTGCTCGCGCTTGTGTCGGTGATCCTCGATACTCCGGGATATCTCGCCATCGCCTTGATCGTCTTCCCGAAGATCTATCGCTATTTGCGCAACCTGCTCGACAGGGCTTATGCCATGCCTCACATCACGGCGGCGCGAGCGCGCGGAGTGGACGAGTTACGCATACTGCTCTGGCACGTCCTGCCCGTGGCTGGCCCGCAGTTGATTGCACTTGCCGGCATCACCATCAGTCTGGCAATCGGCGCGAGCATTCCTGTCGAAAGCCTGTGCGGGTTGCCGGGGATCGGTCAGCTTGCATGGCAGGCTGCTCTCGCCCGAGATCTCCCACTCCTCGTTAATCTCACGGTTCTGGTTACGCTTGTAACCTTGCTCGCCAACTCTGGCGCCGATGTAATGATCCATGTACTGAATCCCCGCGAGGCCTAGAGTGGCATGAAGATAGCCCGTCTGGTGGCGTGCGTCGTCGTGGTCGCCGTGTGCGCGACTTCGCTCGGCGCGCACTGGCTTGCGCCTGCGGGATACGCCAGACAGTTTCGCGAAGCGCCGGGTGCGCCGCCATCAAGAGCGCATCTTCTAGGGACCGATGAAGTCGGACGCGACCGCTTCGCTCGGGTGCTCTACGGCACACGCATTTCGCTTCTGCTGGCTCCGGCAGCAGCTCTGGTTTCAACCGCACTGGCCGCGCTGATTGGAGGCCTGGCAGGATATGTTGGCGGAATTTGGCTGAGATTGGCCCGGGCCTTCACGGATCTGTTCTTGTCGCTGCCTTGGCTTTTCCTGCTGATTACAGTGCGGGCGGTGTTGCCATTGAATGTCTCGCCGCTGGTCTCTGTACTGATTACATTTCTAATACTCGGACTGCTGGGCTGGGCGGCATCCGCCCGCGTGTTGGCCACAAGTGCCGATTCGTTGCGGAATTCCGACTTCGTGCTGCAAGCACGCGCTTCTGGATTGCACGGTGCGCGACTTTTTATCGTGCATGTTCTGCCTAATCTGAAGCCGGTTTTATACGCGCAATTCTGGATTTCGATCCCAGTGTTCATCCTTAGCGAAGCCAACCTGGGAGTTCTCGGATTGGGCGTTGCGGAACCATTGCCGTCATGGGGAAGCCTGCTGCGCGAACTGGAAGGATTGATTTCATTTCGTGAAGAGCCGTGGCGCCTGGCGCCGCTGCTCCTGCTGATTGTTGTTATGACGTCGTTTCAAGTTCTGCTATCCAACGAGGAGGTGACCGCATGACCGGCCGCCGCAAGTTTTCGTATTTATCGAGCATTCTGTTCGTTCTTGCCGGTTGTGTGTTTTTCTCGTCCGCATCTTTCGCGCAAAACGGCGGCGAGCTGCGTTTCTGCCTGCGGACTGAACCAAAAACCTTCGATCCACTTCTCGTGGATGACGACTCTTCGCTCGCGATTCGCTATCTGACCGGAGGAGTGCTGGTACGCACTAATCGGCACACGCAGGAACTCGAGCCGGAATTGGCCGAGTCGTGGAAGGTTTCGGCCGATGGCAAGCAGATCACGTTCAAATTGCGCCGCGCCGTTCGCTTTTCGGATGGCAGCGCGTTCTCTGCCGACGACGTCGCTTTCACTATGAACCGGATGATGGATCCCGCGCTTCACTCTTCGACTGGCGACGCTTTCCGGTCCGGCAGCGGTACCGTGACCACCAAAGTCGTCTCTGCCGATCAGGTGGCAATCACTTTTCCCGCGGCAGTAGTCGGCATGGATCGACTGTTTGACCAGGTCGCGATCATGTCCGCGCATTCTCCCAAGAAAGAGAAGGCGGTGCTTGGGCCATTCCTGGTGGCAGACTACAAACCCGGCGCCAGCGTGAAGCTCGAACGCAATCCGTATTACTGGAAGAAGGACGCGCAGGGGCGGCAGTTGCCTTACATCGATGCCGTAGATATCGATATTCAGGCAAATCGTGACGTCGAGATGCTGCGCTTCAAGCGCGGCGAACTCGATCTAATCAACGCTCTTGACACTGACTATTTCGACCGCCTTGGTTCGACCTCTCCGCAGCTTGTACATGACGCTGGTCCGTCGCTCGATTCCGATTTCATGTGGTTCAACCAGGTCGCGAGCGCTCCAATTCCCGACTACAAGAAGGCCTGGTTTCGCTCGACGAATTTTCGCCGGGCGGTCTCCGAGGCAATCAACCGCGACGATCTGAGCCGCATTGTCTACAACGGACACGCGCAGCCGGGCGTCGGTCCCGTTTCCCCTGCCAACAAATTCTGGTTCAACAGCGCGCTGAAAGCCGAGGCTCACAACCCGCAGGCAGCGCTTGAGCGCCTCAAGGCCGATGGCTTCCACATGCAGAATGGAACGCTCGTCGACAAGAGTGGCAATCCGGTGGAGTTCTCGATCGTGACCAATGCCGGCAGCAAGCCGCGCGAGCGCATGAGCGTTCTGATCCAGGAAGATCTCGCCAAGGTCGGCATCAAGGTCAACCTGGTTCCTCTGGATTTCCCGTCGCTCATCGAGCGCATCAGCCAGAAATTCAACTACGAGTGCGCCATTCTCGGCTTCCGCAATGTCGGACTGGATCCCAACGAGCAAATGAACATCTGGTTGAGTTCGGCCGAGAACCACGCGTGGAATCCGCAGCAGAAGTCGCCGGAGACCGCGTGGGAGGCGGAGATCGACAAGCTGATGCGTGCGCAGGCTTCGACCTCGAATCTGAAGAAGCGCAAAGAGGCGTTCGACCGCGTGCAGCAGATTGTCTACGAGCAGGCGCCGATGATTTACCTCATCAATCAGAATTCGCTGTCGGCGGTCTCGGCGTCGGTAAACGGGGCCAACCCCGGAATTCTCTATCCGCAGACGTTTTGGAATGCAGAGCGCCTGACAATCAATGGGACGGCAACGGCGAAGCGCTGACGCGCTACACGGATGACGAACGCTGAACATTCCGCGCGCGGTGTGACATCCTGCGGAGGGCCTTCGAGCCTCCTCTCCGTCGACGTCACGGTGCGCTATCCGGGGAAAAGCCCCGTTTTGCGAAACTGCGCACTTGACGTTAGGCCGGGGGAAGTCGTCGGGCTTATCGGCCAGAGCGGGTCGGGGAAGAGCACGCTCGCCCTCGCAATCCTTGGGCTGCTGGGCCGCCAGCGCGCGAAGGTGGACGGCCACATCTTATTTCAGGGAATCGATCTGCTCTCTCTGCGGGAGGGCTATCTCCGCACGCTTCGTGGACGGACGCTCAGTCTTGTCTTGCAGAGTCCGCTCGCATCTCTCAATCCGGCGCTTCGCATCAAAACCCAATTACGGGAAGCCTGGCGCGCACACCGCACGGAAGCCGCGACCAGGGACGACTGCGAGAAGGCGATTCGGCAAGCAATGACAAACGTTAGCCTGCCGGCAGAAGACGACTTTCTGGAAAAACGTCCGTCGCAGCTTAGTGTCGGGCAGGCGCAGCGCGTGCTGATCGCAATGGCCGTCATGCATCGGCCTGCACTGCTCATCGCCGACGAAGCCACAAGCGCGCTTGACGTGATCACGCAATCGGAGATCCTGCAGCTTTTCGGTAGACTTAGTCGCGAAACGGGTATGTCGATTCTTTACATCTCCCACGATCTGCCATCCGTTGCGGGAATCTGCCAGCGCATCGCCATCCTGAACGAAGGCGAGATTGTCGAATGCGGTCCAACCGACCAAGTCTTTGCGGCACCCTCGCATCCTTATACCCGCCGGCTGATGGCGTCTCTACCGCAGGTTCCTGCTCGTCCCGGTTCCTCAAAAGCGCACGCGGCTGCGCACTGAAAGATCCCGCACCCTCTCGCCAGCGCTTCCTATGAATCCGTCGAATAGGCATACTTGTGCCATAAGCCCACGAGGCATGAGAATTAGAAATCATGGCTATCGCGAGCATTAATCCCGCCACCGGTGAAGTCGTCAAAACGTTCGAACCTTTAACCTCCGCGCAGATTGAAACCAGGCTGCAACTTGCTGTCGATGCGTTCCGCCGGCATCGCCAAACGTCACTCGCCGATCGCGCGGCCAAGCTTGTGCGCGCCGCCGAAATCCTGGAGAAAGAAAAGGACGAGTGCTCTCGCCTGATGACGCTCGAGATGGGAAAACCGCTGAAGGCGGCGGTTGCCGAGACGCTCAAGTGTGCAACTGGTTGTCGCTTCTATGCGGAACATGCCGGGAAGTTTCTGGCCGATGAAGTGGTCGAAACCGGCGCCCGGCGCAGCTTCATTCGCTACCTGCCGATCGGGCCAATTCTTGCGGTGATGCCGTGGAACTTTCCTTTCTGGCAGGTCTTCCGCTTCGCTGCCCCGGCTTTGATGGCAGGCAATGTCGGACTTCTGAAGCACGCGTCGAATGTCCCTCAATGTGCCTTAAAGATCGAGGACATTCTGCGGCGTGCCGGATTCGCCGAAGGCGTGTTTCAGACATTACTGATCGGCTCCGGGCCGGTTGACGGAATTCTTAATGATCCTCGTGTCGTCGCGGCTACGCTCACTGGAAGCGAACAAGCTGGAATCCAGGTGGGTGTCTCCGCTGCCAAGCGGATCAAGAAAGTTGTACTCGAACTCGGAGGCAGCGATCCCTTCATCGTCATGCCCAGCGCGGACCTGGAGAGCGCGGTAAACACGGCGGTCGAAGCGCGCGTTCAGAATAACGGCCAGTCCTGCATTGCGGCGAAGCGCTTTATTGTCGCGGAGAAGATTGCTGACGAATTCGAACGCAAATTTGTTCAGCGCATGGAAGCCCTGCGTATCGGCGATCCGTTCGACGAGAATACACAGCTCGGTCCGCTTGCCAATCCGGAGGCGGTCAAAACCCTGGATGCCGATGTGAAGAAGACTGTCACAGCCGGGGCTCGTGTCCTCACTGGTGGACATCCCATCGATCGCAAGGGAAGCTTCTACGCGCCCACTGTCCTCGCCGACATCCCCAGGGATTCTCCGGCCTACAATGAAGAGCTCTTCGGCCCCGTGGCATCGATCTTCCGAGTGGAGAACATCGACGAAGCAATTGCCATCGCCAACGACAGCCGCTTCGGTTTGGGCGCGAGCGCATGGACGAAAGATCCCGCGGAGACGGAGCGATTCATCAACGAACTCGATGCTGGCATGGTCTTCATCAACAAGATGGTTGCTTCCGATCCACGCGTGCCGTTTGGCGGCGTGAAGAGTTCCGGAATCGGCCGCGAACTCTCGGTGCAGGGAATGCGCGAGTTCGTGAATATCAAGACGGTTTGGGTCCAGTAGCGACCGTTTGGTACCTAACTGCGGATTTTAGGAAGTGGTTGCGTCGCGCGGCAAATTGGCTATATTGGTAGGACCGCTGGACCACGGCAAGTCCACCCGTGCGGGGTGACAGATGGCGAATGCAGACTTTGACGCGCTTGGGCCCAAGCCTGTCTACAAGGCCGTCAAGACCTCGCGGCTCTTCGAGCAGATTGTCCGACAGGTAGAAGATTCCATCCTTAGTGGACAGCTCAAACCCGGCGATCAGTTGCCAGCTGAGCGCGAACTTGCACAGCATTTTGGAGTGAGCCGAACCGCGGTGCGGGAAGCGGTGAAGACGCTAAGCGAGAAGGGACTGGTTGAGCCTCATTCTGGCCGAGGCACCTTTGTCACCGACGGAACGTCGCAAGCGATCCGGCAGTCGCTGGATCTGATGATCCGCATTAACCAACAGGAAGGCTCGGCGCACCTGACCGAAATGCGGCAGGTCATGGAACCGGAAATTGCGGCGCTCGCGGCAACGCGGATGGAAGAACAGCTGCTTGCGACCATGCGTGATGCGGTCGCCACGATGGATCGAGGAATCGACGATTCCGAGGCTTTTATCGAAGCCGATCTGGATTTCCACTTGGCGATGGCTGAAGCGGTGGGAAATCCAGTCATTCTTTCACTGCTCGATTCTATCGTCGGACTTCTGCGCGAACAGCGCAGGAAGATATTCAGGGTCGAGGGCGGGCCGCAGCGCGGACAGGAGCATCACAGGCGCATTCTTGCCGCGATCGAAAGGCGGGATTCGGAAGAGGCGCGGCAGGCGATGCGCGATCATCTGAAGCAGGTGCGGTTGGATTCCGAGGCGCCATTGGAAGGAAAGAAGCGCTCCAATGGGGCATCCTGAGCCGCATCGACCAATGGAATCGGCCGTGTCCAGTTTGCGCTTTACGCGAGAATCTTCCGCAGTTCCCTCCGCAAGACCTTTCCCGATGGCGTTCGCGGCACTGCGGTGACGAAGTGGACTTCGCGCGGCTGCTTGTGATGCGCGAGACGGTCGGCGACAAAGGCGCGTAACTCTGCGTCGAGGCTGGTTGAGGCGGAGTAATTGTCGCGCAGTACGACAAAGGCGCAAGGAATTTCTCCCGCGTCCTGGTCGGGCTTGGCGACTACACCGCAGTCGCGCACTGCGGGATGCTCGAGCAGAACAGATTCGACTTCGGCGGGCGCGACGGGAAAGCCTTTGTACTTGATCATCTCCTTGCGGCGGTCGAGAACGTAATAAAAGCCATCGGCGTCGGCGCGCACGATGTCGCCTGAGTAATACCATCCCTCGCGCAAGACAGCAGCCGTTGCCTGCGGTTCCTTCCAATATCCCAGCATGAATTGCGGGCCACGCATGACGAGTTCTCCGGGTTCTCCGGAGGGAACTTCGCGGTCTTCGAGGTCGAGAATACGGCAATCGGTTAGCGCCAAAGGTTGGCCGATCGATGACGGACGATTCATCTCCGGCGGAGTGAGATAGCCGACGTGCGTAACCGGCGACGCTTCCGTCATTCCGTAACCTTGATTGACGGCGATGCCCGTCAGTTCGGTTAGGCGCCGCGCGAGTTCGGGCGCTAGAGGCGCTGCGCCGCTCTTGATCCAGCGGACCTTGTGCTCTTTCGGAAAATTGCCAGCGGCCGCAACCTGACAGAGTGCGTTGATCGCCGGAGGAACCATCGGCAGGAAGGTGATGTCCTCCTGAACGATGAGATTGGAGAGCTTCTGCACGTCGAAACGCGGCATCAGGACGAGCTTCGCGCCGAGCGTGAGTGAGAGCGTCAATCCGACTGTTAAGCCGTAGATGTGATAGAGCGGCAGGAAGCAGAGCATGATGTCGGTTTCGCTGAGCAGCGCGGCTCCGGGCCCGAGAACCTGATAAACATTGGCGACAAGGTTGTAATGCGAGAGCATGACGCCTTTTGGCAATCCCGTTGTGCCGCTGGAGTAGGGAAGGGCGGCGATAGTTTGCGCCGAGTCCGTTGAAGCCTGAGGAGGCCGTGACGAGCCGGAAGATTGGAGCAACGAGCCAAAGCGTTCGCAGCCTGCGCGCCCATGGCGCGTGGTGTAGACGGCGCGGAGTTTCGACAGGCCGGTCAGGTCGATGCCTTCGAGGAGAGGTGCATCGGTGATGAGGAAGACCGCGTCCGAGTTCTCGAGTTGATAGCGAATCTCTCGCTCGCGATAAGAGGGATTGAGGAGAGTTGGGATTCCTCCGGCGAGCGTCGCGGCGTGATAGGTGATGGCGAATTCCCAGGAGTTGGGCAGAAAGATGGCCACAATTTCGCCCGGCTGCAGTCCGGCGGAAACGAGGCCACGGGCAAGCGATGCGACGAGTTCGCCATATTCCGCGTACGTCACGCGGCGATCGCAGGAGGTATCGACGAGCGCGGTTTTCGCGGAGTTTCGGCGGCAACTGTCGAGAACTATATCGTGGACGAAGCGGCCAGAAGGGTCGGCGAGGAGTTGAGTGCGCGGCATGAGCGACGATTGTAAACGAACCGGGATTATCGGCTGGCCAGTTTGCGCAGGAATTTCTCTTCGTCCAGGTGGTACTTGAAGGCTTTGCGTCCGTTGATGAAGACGACTGGAACTTCGTCGTTGTAGAGACGGCACAGTTCCGCGTCGGAATCGACATCGACTTCGCGCCAGGTGAAGTTGGAGCGCTTTTGCAGCTTGATGAGGCTTTGCTTGACGACCTCGCAGAGATGACATCCCGTTCGTGAATAAAGAATGACTTCGCCGTTCTCTGCCATGCGGCGAGTGTAACAGGGGCGCAGTCGCGCGCGAGTCTGCATAGTAGAATCCGTGCATGGCCACCGAACGAAAAGCTCTCTCCGGTAAAGTCGTGCTGGTCACAGGCGCGGCAAAACGGCTTGGGCGCGCGATCGCCTTGGCAGCGGCCGCCAACGGCGCGGATGTGGCGATTACGTACCGCAACTCGGCGAGCGAAGCGCGGGGAGTGGTGGGACAGATCGATCGCCACGGAGTTGAGGCGCTTGCCTTGCGCTGCGATATTACCGACGAGATGAGCGTTCGCGAGATGGCGAAGGAAGTCGCTTCTTCGCTGGGCGGAATCGATGTGCTGGTAAATAATGCGGCCAATTACGAGACCGTCGAATTCGAAAAGCTGACGGTTGCGCAATGGGATGCGATTTTTGCGTCGAATACTCGAGGGCCGTTTCTGGTTTCGCGTGAGGCGCTGCCTTATCTGCGGAAGCGGCGCGGACGGATTGTGAATATGGGCTCGCTTGGCGGAATCGTTCCCTGGCCGACACATGTTCATTACTGTTCTTCGAAGGCTGCCTTGCACATGCTGACGAAAGTGATGGCTAAGGCTCTGGCTCCCGAGATTGCCGTGAATGCCGTGGCGCCAGGCATGATCGAGCTTGGCGAAAAAGCTGCGGCCGCTTTCATGCGGCGCATGGCGAAACAGACCCCTATGCGGCGCAATGGGACCGCTGCCGACATCGCTTCGGCTGTCATGTTTTTTGCGACTGCTCCGTCGTTTATTACTGGACAGATTCTGGCGGTGGATGGCGGGCTCGGGCTG
>Ga0335069_10010924_pt1 | contig 12841 bp, 9 predicted proteins | sample Lox_Sample_11_FD_206714 | JGI IMG/M metagenome (GOLD analysis project Ga0335069, IMG submission 206714) | Soil microbial communities from Loxahatchee National Wildlife Refuge, Florida, United States - Lox_Sample_1.1 | ecosystem: Environmental > Terrestrial > Soil > Wetlands | place: USA: Florida... | reverse complement strand
TCCAACCAGCTGCACTTCGAGTCGATGACGCGCGAAGCGATGGCGTAAAGCAACAAGAAAGCGAGCAAGTAGTACAACGAAGAGGCCTTCGTCCCGAGGGCCTCTTCTATTGCCGCAAATCCACCAGCGTGGCTCCTTGCCCACCCTCGTTCTGCGGGGCTTCTTCGATCCCTGCCACATGCGGGTGGCCTTTCAGGAACTCCCGCACGCCGCGGCGCAGAATGCCCGCGCCATGACCATGGATCACGCGCACGCGCGGCAGGCCCGCAAGGAACGCGCGGTCGAGGTACTTCTCCAGTTCCTCAGTCGCCTCGTCCACGGTGCGGCCGATGAGGTTGATCTCCATGCGCATGTCGTCCGTGCTCTCGCTCGACACGCTTACGTGCACATTCCTTTGCCGGCGCGCAGCAGCCAGCGGATCGTACTTCGGCGTCTGTGACGACTCGGCAGCACGCTGCGGCGCGGCAAGCTCCGACCGCTTGACGCGCATCTTGATAGGCCCGAGCGCAACCTCGAAGACGTCCTTCTCCACCTCACGCTGCACCACGGCGATCTTGTTCATCGACTTGAGCAGCACCTTGTCGCCCTCGGCCACATGACGCAGCAGGTGCGGCTCCGCGTTCGCGTCGCCCTGGTCCGCGCCGGTGCGATGCGCGACGACAGTCTGATTGAAACTCTCCTGAAACTCGCGGCGCAGGCGGTTGATGCGGCGTTCGGCTTCCTTTGAGAGCTTCTGCTGCGCGGCCCGGTCCTCAATGGCGCGCACATTCTCGCGCATCTGAAACTCGAAGTCCTTGAGCAGCGAAGCCAGCTTCCCTTCCAACTCGCGAATGCGATTGCGCAGTTCCACATCGCCCTCGCGCGCCAGCTTTGCCTTCTCCTGGTTGAGCGCATACTGCTGCTCGCGCGCCGCCTTCTTCTCTGCTTCGAGCGCCGTCAGTTCGTTATGTAGTTTGTCGAGAAAGCGTGCGATGTCTTCCTGCTGCGAGCCGAGCCGCTGGCGTGCGGCGGCGATGATGCCCGCGTTCAGGCCCAGCCGCTCGGCCGTCTGAATGCCCGCCGAAGCGCCGGGCACGCCGAGGCGCAAGTGATAGTTGGGCACCAGCGTGACTTCATCCACTCCAGCTGCCGCGTTCAGCACGCCGGGCGTGTTCGCCGCATACACCTTGAGCGAAGTGTGGTGCGTGGAGATGAGCGACCAGGATCGCGTCTCGCGAAAGTAGTTAGCCACCGCCACAGCTAGCGCCGAACCCTCCTCAGGATCGGTGGCAGAACCAAGCTCGTCGAGGAGTACCAGCGAGTGCGCATCCGCCAGCCGCGACAACCGATCGAGATTGACGATGTGCGCGGAGAACGTGGAGAGCTCGGCCTCGATCGACTGCGCGTCGCCGATATCGGCCAGGAACGCGGAGAGGATAGGAAAACCGGCCGACTCGGCGGGCACTGGAAGCCCAGCCTGCGCCATCATGGCGAGCAGCGCAGTGGTCTTTAACGTAACCGTCTTGCCACCCGTGTTGGGGCCGCTGATGATGAGCTGGCGCGCCTCGGCTGTCAGTTCCAGTGTGAGCGGAACTACGCGGCCGCCAGTCGTGCGCAGGTGCTTTTCGAGCAGTGGGTGGCGCGCCCCCGCAAGGTTGAGCCCATCCGGCCGCAGAGCAGGCGCAATGCAATCGTAGTCGCGGGCAAAGCGGGCGCGAGCCAACAGGCTGTCCACCAACGCAAGCACGCGCGCACCCTCCACCAGTGCTGTGGAATAGCCCCCCACCTGCCGCGTGAGTGCCACGAAGATGCGGTGAATCTCCGCCTGTTCTTCTTCGAGCAGGCGCACCAACTCGTTGTTCTTCTCAATGGTTTCGAGCGGCTCCACGTAGACCGTCTGGCCCGACGAGCTGGCGCCATGAACCACGCCCGAGACGCGACGCTTCAGTTCGCTGCGCACCGGAATGACGAAGCGGTCGCCGCGAATGGTGATGACATCGTCCTGCGTAGCGCCATCGCTGGAGAGCTTGCGCAGCGCAGCGCGCAGTGATTCCTCGATCAGCCTCTGCTGGCGCTCCTGCTCGCGGCGAATGCGATGGAGTTCGGGCGACGCGTCATCGGCAAGCGAACCGTCCGGCTGAATCTTGCGCTCGATCGATTCCGCAAGCGGACGCAGACCTTGCGTAAGCCCAGCGGACAAAGCAGAAAGACCCGGCACCTTGCCAACCACGCGCACCGGAGGCGATTGCAACAGTGCCTGCCACGCAGCCACATCGTTCGCCAAACGAGCGATGGCCTGCAGTTCCGCAGCTTCCAGTGCGGCCTCGGGAATGCGCGACTTTGCGGCTAGCTGTGTGGGGTCGAAAAGACCGCCGAGCGGAATGGAGACCTGCTCAGTAAGCAGCAGCCGGACCTCGCCGGTGAGCTGATGCTGACGCGTGATCCATTCTTCATCGGTGGAGGGCCGCAGCGCGAGGATCTCTCCGCGGCCGATGGGCGACGCTGCAAAGCCTGCAACCAGGGCGAGCAGCGGCTCCCACTCAAGCGCGGCAAGGTCAGCGTGCACAACCGGGGACGGAATCGGATCGAGCAGGGACATGTCCAGCAACTATCTTAACGGCGCAGGCATGCCAGCCGGTTTCCGCACGGCCTACGACGCTGCGGGCGGAGTAGTGCTGGGAGCAGTTGTCGCAGCTGAGGGCTTTGCTGTCTCGGCAGCAGGCTTTGCGTCCGCAGCCGGAGTGGACTCGGCTTTGCTGGAGCCTCCATTGGACGAGTTGCCCGACGACTTGCCGGAGTAGTCGTTCACATACCAACCGGCTCCCTTGAACTGAAACGCGGGCGCACTGAGCGGGCGCTCCAAAGCACCGTGGCACTTCGGGCACTCTGTCTCAGGCGAGGAGTTGAAACGCTGAATCTTCTCAAACTCGTAGCTGCACTCAGTGCAGCGGTATTCATATAACGGCAAGGTACCTGAACCCTCCGGCAAATCAAGACTCTATCTTTATTGTAGCGGCAGGGCGAAATGCGCGTACCGCGCCTCGCCCCGCCAATGCGGCTAACCTCAATGCACAGTAACGGGTACAGCGGCCGCGTGGTTCTCCCAGACAAGGGTGATCTTGCCGGAATTGGCCCCTGTGCTCTCCACCGAGTACTTCAGCTCTTCCACCAGGGCTGCGGGTTTGGTCATCTGCATCTTCACGCGACCCAGGTCTTTTGTCGGATCGTATGCAAGTCCCCACTCGCCGGTTTGCTTGCTCACGATCAGCACCCAGGCGTCGGGGTCGGCAATATCCACAAACAGCGTGTAAGTGCCTTTGGGGACGGCAAGGTCGCCGATCTTCAGGTCAGCATCGGTCTTGAGCGTGGTGGCCGCATTGGCTCCGGCGCGCCACACGGGATAGTGCGGATCGCGGCTGATGAGGCCGTCCTTGGTAAAGATGTGGCCCTCGCGGCCTTTCACGCGCGGCGAATTGTAGTTAATGGTGACGGTCTTGCCGGCGATTGTGCCCGTGGCGGTGGCAGCCGGGCTGGCGGGCGGGTTTTGCTGGGCGGAGAGACTGAGTGCCGCAGCGATCAGTACGCTGGCACACGAAAACAGACGCTTCATAGGAGTGTTCCTCCGGGCAGAGCCTTGAAATCGGGCGGATTGCTTCGCCGCAAGCATTGTCGCACGGCGCGGTCAGGGAAGCCGCAACCGCTGGCCTGCTATGATGCGGCGCAAGGCATGAGCATGACAGACCAACCGGCACAGCAGTCCCCTGGCGCGCGGTTTCGCGCAGCAGTGAATGAAGAAAAGCCCCTGCAGGTGGCCGGCGCCGTCAATGCGTACACGGCTCGACTGGCGGAGGCGGTCGGCTTTCGCGCGCTCTATCTCTCAGGCGGCGGCGTGGCGGCCAACTCGCTGGGCATGCCGGACCTCGGCATCAGCACCATGGACGATGTGCTCACCGACGTACGGCGGATTACGGACGCGAGCGCATTGCCACTGCTTGTGGATATCGACACGGGCTGGGGCGGCGCATTCAACATCGCACGCACCATACGCACAATGATCAAGGCAAGCGTAGCCGCTGTGCACATGGAAGACCAGGTGAGCGCCAAGCGATGCGGTCACCGTCCCGGCAAAGAGTTGGTGCCCGCCAGCGAGATGGTCGATCGCATCAAGGCCGCGGTGGACGCACGCACCGATGCGCAGTTCGTCCTCATGGCGCGCACCGACGCGCTGGCCAGCGAGGGGCTGCAGGCTGCCATCGAGCGTGCTCAGGCTTACGTGGAAGCCGGCGCTGACATGATCTTCGCCGAGGCAGTGACCGAGCTAAGCGACTACACGGCGTTTCGGCGCGCCGCAGGCGTCCCCATCCTGGCCAACATCACGGAGTTCGGCCAGACGCCGCTCTTCACGCGTGACGAACTGGCAGCGGCCGGCGTCGACATCATCCTCTATTGCTGCGCGGCCTACCGGGCGATGAATGCGGCGGCGCTCAAGGTGTATGAGACGATCCGCACAGAAGGCACGCAGCGTGGCGTGCTGCCGCTGATGCAGACGCGCGCCGATCTCTACAAATATCTCGACTACCACGCCTACGAGGCTAAGCTCGACGCGCTGTTTGCCCGGGAGCGCAAAACGGAGTAGACAGTCGCCGCGCCGGTCCGTTAGCTTAGTGCTCTCCGGAGGGATTCGATGAGCACCAGGGAGGTCTGTCCCGCGCCCGCAGCCTTCAAACCTAAGAAGTCCGTAGCTCTTTCAGGCACTGTGGCAGGCACCACCGCGCTGTGCACCGTAGGACGCAGCGGCAACGATCTGCACTATCGCGGCTACGAAATCCGGGATCTTGCCGCACACTGTGCATTTGAAGAAGTGGCGTATCTTCTGGTGCACGGCACCCTGCCGACAACGACTGAGCTGGCCGCCTACACGGCGCGCCTGCGCAGCCTGCGTGGCCTGCCCGACACCGTGAAACGCACGCTAGAACTGCTGCCCGCGACGGCAAATCCAATGGACGTACTGCGCACGGGCGTCTCGGCACTGGGTTGCGTGCAGCCGGAGAGCGAACGCCACGATGAAGCCGGTGCGCGCGCCATTGCCGACAAACTGTTGGCCTCGCTCGGCTCCATGCTGCTCTACTGGCATCACTTTGCACAAAGCGGAAAACGCATCGATGTGGAGGCGGGCGACGACTCGATTGCTGCGCACTTTCTTCACCTGCTGCACGGCGAAGCGCCATGCGCGGAGTGGGTTGCGGCGCTGCATGCTTCGCTTATCCTCTATGCCGAACACGAATTCAACGCGTCCACCTTCGCCGCCCGTGTGATCGCCGGGACAGGATCGGACATGCACTCAAGCATCACCGGAGCCATCGGCGCGCTCAAAGGCCCCAAGCACGGCGGCGCCAACGAGGCTGCGCTTATGATCCAGCAGCGCTACGCAACCGTTGAGGAAGCCGAGGCCGATATACGTCGGCGCATCGGCGAGCACGAAGTCGTGATCGGCTTCGGGCATCCGGTCTACACGCTCTGTGATCCGCGCAGCGATATCGTGAAGCAGGTCGCGCGCGCGCTCGCAGTCGATAACGAAGGCAGGCAATTGTTCGCTGTAGCCGAGCGCATTGAAGTCGTAATGCGCGCAACCAAACGGATGTTTCCTAATCTGGACTGGTACAGTGCCATTGCCTATCACCTGATGCAGATTCCCGTTGAGCTCTTCACGCCGCTGTTTGTGATGGCGCGCGCGGCCGGTTGGTGCGCGCATGTATTAGAGCAGCGACAGGACGGCAAGATCATCCGCCCATCAGCGCAGTACGTGGGGCCGGAGGAGATGAAGTTTATCCCCATCGGCGAGCGCGGTTAACCGCCGGACAATTGCACTCAAGGAGAATCCGTGTCTTCGTTCCTGAGCAACGAACGCCCCGCGCCGGACAAAGTACTAACCGAAATTGCCGACTACGCGCTGCAGCACAAAATCACAAGCGATCTGGCCTACAGCACCGCACGCGCCTGTCTCATCGACACGCTCGGGTGCGGACTAGAGGCGCTCGAATATCCCGCATGCACCAAGCTGCTTGGGCCGATTGTGCCCGGCACCACAGTGCCTCACGGCGCGCGTGTGCCCGGTACGCACTATGAGCTTGACCCCGTACAGGCAGCGTTCAACATCGGCGCTATGATCCGCTGGCTCGACTTCAACGACACGTGGCTCGCAGCCGAGTGGGGACATCCGTCCGATAATCTCGGCGGCATCCTTGCCACCGCCGACTGGCTCTCCCGCAGTCCTGCGGACGGAAGCGCTCCTCTGCTGATGAGGCACGTACTCACAGCGATGATCAAAGCACATGAGATCCAGGGCTGCATCGCGCTCGAGAACTCCTTCAACAAAGTTGGCCTCGATCACGTCGTGCTGGTGAAAGTAGCCTCGACCGCCGTCGTGTGTACGCTGCTGGGCATGAGCCGCGAGCAGACGGTGAATGCGCTCTCGCTGGCGTGGGTGGACGGGCAGAGTCTGCGCACCTATCGCCACGCACCCAATGCGGGCTCGCGCAAGAGCTGGGCCGCGGGCGACGCCACCAGCCGCGCAGTGCGCCTTGCGCTGATGGCGCGGGCGGGCGAGATGGGCTACCCCTCGGCCCTGACCGCAAAGACATGGGGTTTCTACGACGTGTCCTTCCGCGGGCAGGAGTTCAAATTTCAACGGCCGTATGGCAGTTACGTGATGGAGAACGTGCTGTTCAAAATCAGCTATCCAGCCGAGTTCCACGCGCAGACCGCTGTGGAAGCCGCAATGACACTGCGCGGGCGAATCGCCGCGATGGGCAGGTCCGCCGAAGCGATCCGGCGCATCACTCTCCGCACGCACGAAGCATGCCTGCGCATCATCGACAAGAAGGGGCCGCTGGCGAACCCGGCCGACCGCGACCACTGCGTACAGTACATGGTGGCGATCCCGCTTCTCTTCGGCCGCCTCACGGCAGCGGATTATGAGGATGCGGTGGCCTCCGATCCACGCATCGATGTGCTGCGCGCGAAAATGGAGTGCGTCGAACACCCCGCATTCACCGCCGACTATCACGATCCTGAAAAGCGCTCCATCGCCAATTCCCTGCGTGTGGAGTTGGACGACGGCACCGTCCTCGAGGAAACAGTCGAGTACCCCATCGGCCACCGACGCAGGCGCGCAGAGGGACTGCCGCTGCTTGTGGAGAAGTTCAGGACCAATCTGCAGCGGCGCTTCAGTCCGGCGCAACAGCAGCAGATCCTTGATGTTTCGCTGGATCCTGAACGGCTCGATGCAATGCCGGTAAGCACATATGTGAACCTCTACATCCCCGAATAGCTACTGTGTCGCCCCGCCTTGCGACATCAGACCCCGACGTGTTTGACTGGATGCCGAAGAAAGGCGGCATGCATGGCGTTCATCCTGGCATTGGACCAGGGGACAACGAGTTCCCGAGCAATTCTTTTCGATGAGGCGGGCGCAATCGCCGCCGTGGCGCAGCACGAATTCGAACAGTTCTACCCGCAGGCAGGCTGGGTAGAGCACGACCCCACCGAAATCCTGACCAGCCAGCTTGCCTGCGCGGTTGAGGTGTTGGGCAAAGCTGGCGGGCGTCCTCGCGATGTGGCAGCAATCGGCATCACCAATCAGCGGGAGACCGTGATTGTATGGGAACGGGCAACGGGCCACGCCATCCATCCGGCGATCGTGTGGCAGGACCGGCGAACCGCTTCGCTGTGCAGCTCCCTTGAAGAAGAAGGCCTTGGCGAGGAGATATCCAGCCGAACCGGCCTGGTGATCGACCCGTATTTCTCTGCGACCAAAATCAAGTGGATTCTGGACAACGTGCCAGGCGCACGGGCACAGGCCGAACGCGGAGAGCTTGCGTTTGGCACCGTTGACAGCTGGCTCATCTGGCACCTTACCAGCGGTTCGCGCCACGTGACGGATGTGACCAACGCATCGCGCACGCTGCTTTACAACATCGTCAAGGGCGAGTGGGACGCGGAGCTGCTGCGTATCTTCGGAATACCCGAGAGCATGTTGCCGCAGGTGGTGTGGTCCAGCGAGGTTGTTGGCGAAGTGACGACGACGCTCGGCCTCGGCGGCATCGCAATCGCCGGCATCGCGGGCGACCAGCAAGCGGCACTCTTCGGTCAGCTCTGCTGGAACGCTGGCGAAGCCAAGAACACTTACGGCACCGGCTGCTTCCTGCTGCAGAATATCGGCACGCAGTTTATGCGCTCGCGGCACCGGCTCATCACTACGCTCGCCGCCAGCGCGCAGCACCGGCTGGAGTATGCGTTCGAGGGGAGCATCTTCGTTGGCGGCGCGGTGGTGCAATGGCTGCGCGACAATCTCAAGCTGATCGGCGCATCTACTGAGGTGGAGGCGCTCGCTGCCAGCGTTCCCGACAACGGTGGCCTGGTGTTCGTGCCGGCGTTTGTGGGGCTGGGCGCACCGCATTGGGACCCGCACGCGGGCGGACTGATCATCGGGCTGCGGCGCGACACCAATCCCGGCCACATTGCGCGCGCCGCTTTGGAAAGCATCGCCTTCCAGGTAGCGGACGTGCTGGATGCGGTCCAGAGCGAAACTGGAACGCCAATGGGCGCGCTGCGCGTGGATGGTGGCGCCGCAGTCAACGACCTGCTGATGCAGTTCCAGGCCGATGTGCTGGGCGTGCGGGTGGTGCGGCCGCGCGTTACGGAAACCACCGCGCTTGGCGCGGCCTATCTTGCCGGACTGGCCACTGGGTTCTGGGCCGGTCCTGAAGCCCTGCGCGCGCAGCGGAATAGCGACGTGCGTTTTGAACCGAGAATGAGCACCGGTGCGCGGGCTGAGCGGCGCGCACACTGGCAACGTGCAGTGGAGCGGTCGCGAAACTGGACAGAGTAAGGGGAGCGAACGATGCAAAGAAATGAGATGGTGCGCCGGGTGCGCGAGCGTGCGCAGCAGCAGAAGCCGTGGGACATTGCCGTCATCGGCGGCGGCGCCACTGGAATGGGCGTGGCTGTGGATGCAGCCGCGCGCGGACTCGACGTTGTGCTGCTAGAAGCATTCGACTTTGGCAAAGGCACAAGCAGCCGCAGCACCAAGTTGGTGCACGGCGGCGTGCGCTACCTCGAGCAAGGAAACATATCACTGGTCATGTCGGCGCTCAAGGAGCGCGGCCTCATGCGCCAGAACGCACCGCACCTTGTGCACGATCTGGCCTTCATCGTACCGAACTATTCCTGGTGGGAGGCGCCCTTTTACGGCATCGGGCTCAAGCTTTATGACCTGCTCGCGGGCAAGTATGGTTTTGGCGCATCCAAACTGCTGAGCAAAGAAGAGACTCTGGAGCGCCTGCCCGCACTGGAGCCCGAGGAACTAAGGGGCGGCGTGGTCTACTACGACGGCCAGTTCGATGACGCGCGGCTCCTGGTCCACCTGGCAATGACCGCTGCCGATCACGGCGCAGCGCTGCTGAACTATTGTCCGGCCACCGCGATGCTGCGCGATGAAGAAGGATACGTGAACGGGCTGACCGCACGCGACGAGGAGACTGGAGAAGATCTCACCATCCGCGCACGCGTGGTGGTAAACGCTACAGGCGTATTCACAGATTCGATCCGCCGGATGGCGGATGCCAACGCGGATCCGCTCGTGGTCACCAGCCAGGGGATTCACCTCGTCTTTGATCGCTCGTTCTTGAAGGGCGACACGGCGCTGATGGTGCCGCGCACCAGCGACGGCCGTGTTCTGTTCGTAATTCCGTGGCACGGCCACGCGGTAGCCGGTACAACCGACACGCCGCTCGATGCGCCCAGCTTTGAGCCAAAGCCTCTGGAGGACGAGATCGAGTTTATTCTTGAGACGGCGGCACGCTTCTTTGTGCGCCCGCCCACCCGCGCCGATGTGCTTGCCGTGTACGTGGGACTGCGGCCGCTGGTGAAAGGCGAAGGCAAGACGTCGACGCTCTCGCGCGATCACGTCATCCATGTGGACACGTCCGGCCTGCTGACCATCACCGGCGGCAAGTGGACAACCTACCGGCACATGGCCGAGGACTGCGTGGACCACGCCATCACGCTGGGCAAGCTGCGCGATGAGCCATGCCCTACGCGCGAACTGCATATCCATGGCTACATGCAGGATTCCGGTGCGCTCGGAAGCCTTGAAGTCTACGGCTCGGATGCGGCCGCGATTCAGGCGCTCGCGCAGGAGCCTCGCCTGGCCATCCAATTGCATCCCGACCTGCCATACATTGCGGCGGAAGTCGTGTGGGCTGCACGCAACGAGATGGCGCGCACGGTGGAAGACGTGCTGGCGCGACGCACGCGCGCTCTGTTTCTGAATGCGAACGCGGCCATTGCCATGGCCGAGCCCGTGGCGCGCCTGCTGGCTGCCGAACTGGGACACGACGAAGCATGGATCGCCGCGCAACTCCAGGAATTTCGGGCTTTGGCCGCGCAATACACGGTGAAGTAGGAGTAGTCAGCTCACGGAGGCCGCCGATGGCAACGCAGTGCACACACGCGAAGGATCATCTGAAGAAGGTGAAGCCGCGCACCAAGGGTTGCGAAGAATGCCTGAGGAGCGGCGATACGTGGGTGCACCTGCGCATGTGCCTGGAGTGCGGCCACGTGGGCTGCTGCGACTCCTCGCCCAACCGCCATGCGCGCGCCCACTTCCACTCGACGCAGCACCCGCTCATCCAGTCTGCCGAACGCGGTGAAGACTGGCGCTGGTGCTACGTCGATGAAACGTACCTTTAACGGCTAGGCCAGTTCCACTTCAATCGTCTTGCGGTCGGCTTCAAGCCGCACGATTTTGAAGCTGCGAATCTGCCCGGCCTGCAGCGGCTCCGGTTTTGCCTCGGCGGAAGCGTTGCCTTTCCAGCGTGCCTTCAACATAGTCGAAAGCGCGGAGAGATCGGCCCCGCCCGAAGAACTCGCTGCCGGCGCTGCATTCTGCGCAGCCGACGTTGCAGCTGCACTGCAAGTGCCGCGAATGCCCTCGCCCAGTTCCACTGTGGCGCGGTTGCCCGTCACATCCACCACGCGACCTGATACCACATCCCCCGCCTTGTGCTCGGCGATGTACTCATCGATGCTGGTGGGGATGAGCTGCTTCATGCTGAGCTTGATCTGACGCTTGCCGGGGTCGATGGCCAGCACTTGCGCCTTGACCACTTCGCCCGTGCGCAGCACATCCTGCGGGTGATTGATGCGGCGGTCGGCGACGATCTCGCTCACGTGTACCAGCCCCTCGATGCCTTCGGCGATCTGCACGAACGCGCCGAACTTCATCAGCCGGGTCACAGGGCCTTCCACCTGCGCGCCCACGGGGAACTGGCGCGGCACTTCGGACCAAGGATCGTTCAGCGTCTGCTTCAAGCCAAGCGAGATGCGCCGCTCTTCCGGCTTGATTCCGAGAATGACCGCATCCACCTGGTCGCCCTGCTTGAGCACTTCGTTCGGGTGGTGCAGCTTCTTGCCCCACGCCATCTCGGAGATATGTATCAGCCCCTCAATGCCGGGCTCGATTTCGACAAACGCGCCAAAGTCGGCGAGCCGCGTCACCGTACCCTGAACGCGCTGGCCAGCCTGATACTTCGCGGGCACAGTCTCCCACGGCTCGGGCTCCAACTGCTTCAGGCCCAGCGAAATCTTCTTCGTGTCCGGGTCGATCTTCAGCAGGCGCACCTGCAGTTCCTGGCCCACACTCAGCACGTCCTCGACCTTGTTCACGCGGCCCCAGGAGATGTCACTCACGTGCAGCAGGCCGTCCACGCCGCCCAGGTCGATAAACGCGCCATAGGGCATCAGGCTGCGCACGGTGCCGGTCACCGTGTCGCCTTCCTGCATCGCGGCAAAGCGGCCCTGCGCCTCAGCCAGCGCCTGCTCCTCAAGCACCACCCGGCGATCGACCACAACATCTTCATCGGTCACGTCGAGCTTGGTGATGCGGCAGGTGATCTCCGTGCCCACCAGCTTCTCGAGCTCCGCCGCATCGCGCGTGCCGCTGCGGCTGGCAGGCATAAAAGCGCGCACGCCAACATCGACCGTGAGGCCGCCCTTCACCACGCCCGTCACCGTGCCCACCACGGCAGTCTTCTGCGCGAAGGCTTCTTCCAGAGCGCTCCAATCGCGTGGCTGCGCCACCTTGAAGCGCGAAAGCTCGTAGTAGCCCTCTTCGTTGCGGCCCTTCACGGAAACAAAGACGACGTCGCCAAGTTTCACACCCGCTGCGTTGTTCTCAAAGACCGTGCGCGGCAGCACGCCTTCCGTCTTGTAGCCGATGTCGAGAAACACCTGATCAGAGGAGAGCGAAACAACGGTGCCCTCCAGCTGCTTTGCGCCGCTCGCAGGCTTGTGTGTGTGCGTGCGCTCAAAGTCGGAGAGGATTGCGGCAAAGTCTTCTACCGGTTCAACGGCGGGTTCTTCGGCGGGTTCGGGCGTCGGTGCGGGGGCGGTCGGCAGGCTTTCGGGAGCGTCTTCGTTCGTCATGGCTTTACCCTTCCATTGTCCCATGACCGGACGGCGCGCGCGGCACTTCGAGGGCGTGCCAGACCGGGTGGGATCGGCGATGGCGTCTTTACTGTTGATCGCGAGATTGCCCTGCGTGCGTCCATCGCAGGCGATGCCGGACGGGGCGCAGCCGGCTCCGCGCCGTGCCGGCGGCGGTTTCTTCCGGTAGGCTAATTGCATGAGCATTCTGGATGAGAGACGCGCCGATCTCGAGCAGCACGAGTTTATGATGGGCGTGGAGCGCGGCCGACTGGCCGTAGCGCTGGACCTGCTGACCGATTCGCTGATCCTGGTGGGCCAGCACGGCGTCTACTGCACCTCCGCTCGCAACCCGAACAAGCCCGCGCTCGACCTG
>Ga0335069_10010923_pt1 | contig 12841 bp, 10 predicted proteins | sample Lox_Sample_11_FD_206714 | JGI IMG/M metagenome (GOLD analysis project Ga0335069, IMG submission 206714) | Soil microbial communities from Loxahatchee National Wildlife Refuge, Florida, United States - Lox_Sample_1.1 | ecosystem: Environmental > Terrestrial > Soil > Wetlands | place: USA... | reverse complement strand
AGTTCATTCATGAACCGCTCTGCTCCACGACGAACATACGGCCAGTTGGTTGGGTTGGTTAGCGCGATTCTCATGGGTTACCGGCGGTCGATCTCCAGCGAAGTCACGGAATGCGCCGGGAATTCGTAACTGAACTTTCCATCTCCGACTTGCAACGCGCTCTGCGTAACGTGCACCTCGCTCGGACTGCCCTGGTCGAAGCGCGCCACAGACGCCTGTTTTCCCCAGTGCACGTTGGGGTTTTGGGCCAACTGCGTCCCGGTGTTGGCGTCGATGGCGGTTCCGTTTAGTTGCCACACCGTAGCTTTCGACTTGGCAGGAAAACCGGCGAGATCGATATCAGCTTTTATTGGTGCGTCGAGGTTTTTGTTAATCACCATGACATAGAGAGTTCGCCGATCGCTGCTCAGACTGGCGATGCTCTCCAGATAAGGAACATTCGGTATTGCCGTCACCCGACCTACTTGTTCGCTGGTATAAGACGGGCTGTCGGTGCTCGAATCTACCACCTGTTGTCCAAAATGGGTCGTATACATCTGCAGCGCCATGTAAGTGGCCTTCGGCAGGGGCTGTCCATCCCGGAACCCAATTGCACCCATGAAGAGCTGATCGACAAGTTGGAAGTAGGTGGCGATGTCTGTGTTGGGCGATTCGATAAACGCCTTCATGGCGCTGGCAACATAGAGAGCGGAGCCCAAGGTTCGCCCATGGTCCACCCATCGGCTCCGAGGATCGATCTCGAAGTAAGGACCCCACTCGGTGACGGCGATTTTGATGTGGTTCGCCCGGTTGGGGACCACTGACCGGATGGTGGCCTCTAAGTTCGTGAGGTTTTGTTTCACGAGTAGCGGTGCGGCCAGCATGGCTCCGTAGACCGTCTTCACGTCCCAGTTCGCATCGTGGTCCATCGCCGGCGCATAAGCGTTGTGTACCGACAGGAAGTCGATTTGGCTGCCGGCTTGACGCAACAAGAGTGGAGTCCAATCCCCATGTGTGATTCGAGGATCGATGTTGGCGTCCGAAATGGCGCCCAATTGAATGTTGGGGTCTACGCGTCGCATGGCCGCAGCGAACTGTAGAAACTTGCGGGCGTATTCCTCCGGAGACATCGCAGCAGCTTTTTGAAACTTCTGGCTACCGTTCAGATAACTCTCGTTGCCCAGTTCCCAGTATTTGACTTTCGCACCAGACGGACGCGTCTCGACATACTTGACCCACTCGGCCGCTTCTTCCGGAGTTCCTGTCACCATGTTGACGGTGAACATGAGTTGGGCACCGACCTGCTGGGCAAAGTCCATGATCTCGTCAGTGCCAACTGTATGCTTCGATTGCGAACCTCCGGGGTACGAGGCGTTCGTCTTGCGGTTGGCTTCGGGACCGACGCCGTCTTTCCAATGATAGAAGTCGGAAAAAATACCGCCAGGAAAGCGGATCACCGACACGTGCAAGTCGCGTGCGAGCTTCACCAACTCGGGATCGAAAGCATGGCGGTTCTCATCCCAGAGTCCATTGGCATTCCAAATCCATTCCGTGTTGACCCCGTAGAGCGTAGTAGGAATCGGGCGTTCTAACTGGTCAGCTCGCACGTGAATCACAGCGCGTTGCGAAACGGGTAATTTCTGGGACGAAGATGGAGGATTGGCTGCTTCTGGCGATGGAGCGCTTGTGCTCAGCACCACGTCGTCGAAATAGGCGGCGCCTGAAGTGCCCTCTACCATGCACAGCAGCACGATCGCCTTGGAATCGTTGGGGACAGTAAGGATTCCTTCCTGGTGAACAAATGTTGAGGTTGGCGGTTGCTCCAATCGCAACAAGCCCGGGGCGCCGTGTCCGCCGATAGCAATCAGAACGGTTACAGCTTTGGCACCCGGATCAGCTGCCATCCACGAAGACACATACATCTTTTTGCCGTGGTACTCGGCAGCAGGGAATCCCTGAGCGGCGTCGACCAACTTCTGGGCCAGATCCGTGGAGGTGTTCTTTTCGTTGGGGACCAGTTTGAGGCTGTTCTTCCCGGACTGGGCCTTGTTGCTTGCCAGCTCCGCGTGACCTTTTGGGTTCTTTTCGATGGTCCAGCCACTCGGAAGAGAACCGGAAACATCCTCAAATCCGGGATTCCTCAGCAGATTATTCGCGCTTTGTCCGAGGAGAAAGGCAGGGAAGACGAGGGCACACGTCAGCGCAATGACAATGGTGCTCGGTCGCATGCTCGGGTTCCGCAAGAACGCCCCTTAGGAAAAACGGATTCGACGACGGTAGCTTAGCAAAAAAGGCCGCCACAAGTTCTCAGTATTGCGTCAACGATCCGGTCTTGCGCGCAACCGTAACGGCTGCGTTAAAGCCAAACAGCCCGGCAGAAAGCAGCACCGCCGCGAAGAGGATCAGCTTCAACACTTCGGGCCAGAGTTGGAACAACGATGTGCCTTGCAGCAGCGCGAGTCGCATGGCATCTAACGCTGGAGTCAGGGGAATGAGGGCAGACACATGCTGTACCCACCCGGGCAGCATCTTCACGGGAAAGAACACTCCGGTAGACACCAGGATGACATAACCGGCGACGGCGATCACCGATTCTCCGCGTTTCACCAGCAACACGATCGCCGCCCACATCATGCCGACCCCCATGAAGGAGCAGATCGTCAACAGGAAAATAACCAGGGCAGCGACGAGATTGGCATGGCCAAGGTGAACTCCAAACAGCAGCACGCCGGTGGTCAGGTAGAACGCGAAGCGGACTCCGCTCAGGAAGTAGTTCCAGATCGAGGAATAGATGAGAATCGCCGATAAGCTGACCGGTGCGATCAGAGTGGCTTCCAATGTTCCAGTCGTTTGTGCTTCCCGAATCTGAGTGGCGAAGCTGACCAGACTGATCACGACGCAGTCGGCCAGAGCCACGCCGATCAGGGAATACGCGAGAAAGCTGCCGCCGTACATGGCCAGTTGAGGTATTCCCTGTGGGCCGAGAGTTTTACCGACATAAAACAGGAGAGCCACCACCGCAAGATTGACGACAAACTGTGTAACGAAAGCGATACGGTAGCTGAGAGCGATGGAAGCATCGCGATTAAAAAAAGACCAGGCCAACCTCAACGGGAACCTCCAACGGGACTGACTGCGGATGCTTTGTCCTTCACCAGCCAGCAGAAAACTTCCTCAAGCGGCACCTGTTCGCTCTCGCAACGCAGCACCGTACCTCCTTCGTTCAGCACATGCGACAGTACGTGCGAAAGCGCTTCGCTGTCTTCGATTAAGCGGAGGTTTAAGACCACCGTTCCAGCTTCTCCAGCTTCGCTGTTGATCTCGAGCAATCCCTTCTCGGGCATCGGGCGCAAAAAGCCGTTGGGAACAAAGTCGCGGCAGACCACCTTATGGAGGGTGTGATTGTGCTCATGCCACATCTTCCGTATCGCTTGCACGCTGCCTTGTGCAATGATTTCACCGGCATTGATGATCAACAACTTGTCGCAAAGAAGTTCCGCTTCAATGAGCTGGTTTGTGGCCAGGATCTGCGCCGTCTCAGGCCGCCGGTGCTTCCTGATCCATTCTCGAATATTGGCGGCACTTGCCGGATCGAGACTGCGTGTGGGCTCGTCGAAGAGCAGCACCGTCGGGTTCGCCAATAGTCCTCGTGCAATCGCCAGCTTCTGTTTCATGCCCGAGGAATAGGTTTGGAATCTGCGTTCGGCGGCCTCTTCCAGACCTAACACCGCGAGCAATTCGCCAACACGGCGGATCGCCACCTTACGGGGAACCTTGTAAAGGTCGGCGAAGAACATCAGGTTCTTCCGTCCGCTCAATCGCCAGAAGAAGCTGCGCTCGTCGCAGGTGACCAGCCCCATGTTCCGGCGCGCGAGTCGTGGATGTTCGAGCGCATCGATGCCGCACACCGTTACGCTGCCCGAGCTGGGATGCAACAGTGTGGCCACAATCTTGAGCAGCGTAGTTTTTCCGGCGCCGTTGGGACCAAGCAGTCCGACGGTCTCCCCGGGTTGGACATCCAAAGACACGCCGGCGAGCGCCCGCTTGCCCGCGGCTCCGCCGGTAAACAATGGCCACCCAGGCGGTGGGTACACCTTGGCCACGTTCTGAATGGAGATGGCAGGTGTAGCCGTCGACGACTCTTGAAATTCCCGTGCTTTGGACATGGATAAATATGTTTTTTACAAGACTAAAGTTCGAGACGGTAAGCCACGTTCAGTCAATCCCCGTCGGCCGCAGGTACTTCAGTGTGTGCTGACCACGGTAGCGTTAAACAGATAGCTGAAGCCGGTGCTTATGCTCATCGGTACTGCCTGCTTCATATACTGATCGACAAAATCATCCACCTTTGTGATTTTGGACTTGGGAATGAAAACCACATCAAACGGCTTGAGCTGGATGTCGGGCTGTCCTTTGTGGATGATGCCTGACAAGTTCACCAGCGTCGTCACCGGATGCCCTGGCTGGCCGGAGTCACGAAGAAGAATGACCTGGCCCATTTTTGCGCTGCGCTTGGTGCCGCCGGCCTGCATTACGGCAGTAAGCAAGCTGAGTTGCCGATCCATCGGCAGCAACCCAGGATTCAGGACTTCGCCTCCTACAAAAACCACCTGCCGGGTGAAAGTCCGGACGATCACGGCAACTTCCGGATTGCGATAGTACTTGCCGTAGGCAGCGGTGATGTTGTCGGTGAGCTGTTTAGGAGTCAATCCTGCCGCTTGCACTTCTTGTCCGCGCACCAGGGAAATTCTCCCGTCCGGTCGAATCTTCATGACTTCGGCAAGCTCCGGAATATTCGCAACCCTGATTTCCAGATCATCGCCGGTCTGCAAAACATAATCGGGAACCGCGGCCGGCGTCGCGGCTACAGCGGCGACTTGCTCAGCAGGTGGAGACGTTTGGCCTACGGAAAAAACTGGAACAAAGCTGAACATTAATAGTGCCGTCAACAGTAACGCGTTTTCCGAGGAACGCCGAGACAACCACTGCAACGCGCTACCAAGTTGTGTGCTCATGTTTTTGGAAAACCTCCCTGCGGAGACACCACAGACTGTGGACGTATTGTGCCCCAAGCGATGTCACCCCGCAACGTCCCTCCTATCGCATGTGTGCAATTCTGGTTGCACGTCGCTGGCCACTGTCGATGCTCCTTCGCGCTTTCAAAAGCAACACAGCCAGTCGAAAGTCTATTGTGCCATTTGCTGGACAGACTCCAAGGAACTCGAGGGTGCAAAGTCTTGCACCAGAAAAGAGAACGGAAGTTCCTCTCGCTGTGTTCTCCCGGAGTGTTTTTGGCTTTGTGGTAAGGTGTGCTATCAGTTCGATTCGGGTCGATTCCGCCTAAGGGCAAAACGCCATTCATGAAGGTTCTCCTAACGCACGAGTTATTTCCACCTGATTTCGCCGGTGGCGGAGAGTACACGGTCCTGGAGACGGCCCGAATGTTGCGGCAGCGTGGCGTTGACGTGAAGGTGTTGACGACCGGTGACCCCAAAATCACCAGCTACGATGGTATTCCCACCGTGCGATTGCCGATCCCCCGACGACGGTTCAATCTCGCGGTTCCAACAATCGCTGCGATGGCTCGTGATGTCGATCTGGTACAGACGTTTGTTTATCACGCTGCCTTGCCGTCCTGGTTCGCTGCCAAGCTCAATCACAAGCCGGTTGTCCTCACCGTGCTGGCGCTGTTTCAGGAGCACTGGAACACGATGCGATCGCCGCTCGTCGCCGGCTTGTATGCACGCTGGGAGAGGCTCCTGATCAGGCGTGGTTATGACAAGGTCATTTTCGTCAGTGAGTTCTCACGTGAGAAGGGCATGGCGGCGGGTGTTCCCATGCAGCGTTCGGCCGTCATCAGCCCAGGAATCGATTTCGATGCCTACGCAGTAGAAACCGAAAAAGAAAACGTGGTCTTCTTCACGGGGAAGCTCGAAGCGCGGAAAGGAATTTATGAAGTGCTCGAGGTAGCTCGCCGCTTGCCTGAGGTCGCGTTTCGCGTGATGGGATGGGGCGCAGACGAGCAGAAGATACGGCAAAGCGCTCCCGGAAATGTGGAATTCGTGCCCTTCGAGCGCGGCGAACCTCTGCACCGCGCGTTCGCGAAATCCAGAATATTTCTTTTCCCCACAAAAGCGGAAACCTTCGGCCTCGCACCGGTTGAAGCGATGGCCGCAGGATGCGCGGTAATCTCGACCGTTCAGTTTCCCTTTGAAGGCGTTCGCGTCGGCCCGGATGACATCGATGCTATGGTGAACGCCGTCCGTCGTTTTTGGAATGATCCCGCAGAGACTTATCGCCTGGGGCACCGCAACCGGTGTCTTGCCGAAACCTACACCTGGGATAAACACGTGGACAAGTTGCTGAATGTCTATTCCGAGATTCTAGAGTCGCAATGAATTCCTCAAGAAAAGGGAAGATATTTTCCCTTTCAGTGCAGAAGATTTCACTTCACATCGCCGCACATGATTGATTATTCAACGAGTACCTCGTCCGGAGAAAATCGTGAAGTTTTTTTTACATTTAAGCCCGCGCGAATAATGCTAAACTTTCCAACCAGATTTAGCCTTCCCCCCTGGAAACGAAACTGTCCAACGCCTACTAGGCATTTTAATGTGGATCGGATCAGTAGCTGAATGTGGGGCTCTATTACTTCACGATCAACAGTCGTGTTACAGCCTGCGCCGTAACGGGCCATCAGTTCGGGAGAATCCCTTCCTGTAGTTTTGCAGGAGGAGAGTCCTATATCTTTGGATGTAACACAAATGTTACTTCTGGGCTTGGCTCTAAACGTGCAACAGCGCATAACGGAATGGTTTGGAGGTCATGATGGAAGTAGTTATTCTCTGCGGCGGTAAGGGCACGCGTTCCTACCCGTTCACCGAGTATTTCCCCAAAGCGATGATGCCCATCAACGGCAGCCCTATCATCGTCCATCTGATGAACATCTACGCCGAGCAGGGATACCGGAAATTTGTTCTTGCCGCCGGTCATCGTCGGGAGATTTTGGCTGACTATTTCAATGGCCGTTTTCCGGACTGGGACGTAAACGTTCTCAATACAGGGGACGAATCGGATACCGGCGAGCGCCTCCTCCGCTGCGCGCCCTACGTCGGCGAAACTTTCTTTGCCACTTATACCGACGGACTTGGCGATATCGACCTGCACGAACTCCTCGAGTTCCACCGGCGTTCGGGCGGTTTGGCAACCATCACCTCGGTTCCACTCCGTTCCCAGTACGGCACCCTGCATTTCAATGACAGCGGCCAGGTGCATACCTTCCAGGAAAAACCAGTTATCGCGGACTACTTCATTAACGCGGGATTCTTCGTTTTCGAGCGCCGGGTTTTTGACGCTTGGAAGGGAAAGAATCTGGAGAGCGATGTGCTTCCGGAAATTGCCCGCTGGGGAAAGTTGTATTCCTACCAGCATCAAGGTTTCTGGAAGTCGATGGATACCAGCAAAGACCAACAAGAGTTGGAAAAGCTCTACCATTCCGCTTCCGTACCTTGGGCTCGAGTCGAGCGTATCAGGGCGATGAGCGCCGACTAGGAGACCCGACGAATGAACCGCAATTTTTGGAGAGGCCGTCCAGTATTCCTGACCGGAGCAAGTGGATTGCTCGGGGGCTGGATGCTGGAATCGTTGCTGTCCGCCGAGGCGGAAGTCATCGCGCTGGTTCGCGACCAGGTGCCGCACTGTATCGCGGTTCGTGACCGATTGCTGGAACGAACAACCGTCGTCCAGGGATCGCTGTCCGACGCCGACCTTCTGCGCCGAACCATGGCCGAATACTCCATAGACACGGTGCTTCATCTGGGAGCCCAAACTCTGGTCGGAGTGGCCAAGCGCGATCCCGTTTCCACGCTGGAAGCTAACATCCGCGGTACCTGGAACATGCTTGAAGCCGCACGGCAAACCGGCGTGAAGCAGTTCCTCTTCGCCTCCTCCGACAAGGCCTACGGTGCGAGCGAAAACCTTCCGTATCTTGAAACCCATGCGCGGGAAGGGAAATATCCGTACGACGTTTCCAAGAGTTGTGGGGATCTGCTTTGCGGTATGTATGCGGCGACTTATCAGTTGCCCGTTGCCGTGGTGCGTTGCGGGAACCTGTTCGGGGGCGGTGATCTGAATTTCAGCCGCACCATACCAGGATTGGTACAGGCGACCGTGCGCGATGAACAGTTTGTGATTCGCAGCGACGGCAAGTTCGTACGCGACTTCCTGTATGTGAAGGATGCAGTGGAAGCCTATCTCCTGCTGGCGGAAAAGCTGTCCGAGGACCGGTCGTTAGCCGGCGAAGCCTTCAATTTCAGCTTGGAGATCCGCCTGACGGTACTGGACCTTGTTCACAGGGTTCTTCGCATGATGGGTCGTGAAGATCTTGAGCCCATCATTCAGAACATCGCCAGCGCGGAGATTCGCGAGCAATACATGTCCGCAGAGAAGGCTCGCACCCGATTGGGGTGGAAGCCGAAGTACGGACTGGATGACGGTTTGGTGGAAACTATCGAGTGGTACCGCGCTTTCTTTCAGGCGCCCGAAACGGTTTCGGTCGCAACGGCAACGATGTAACGATGTTGGGTCAACCCGAAGGTGAGGATTAAGAGTATGGCCACGACTGTTTATTTGGCCGATTTGCGCTACAACTATTCCGGCATTTTGGCCAATGACTGCATGCCTCTAGGGGTTGCATACATGAAAGCAGTCATGGATAGGGACCTGCCGGCGACTGAAGTGGATTCGCGCCTTTTCGCGTATCCCGACCGTCTGCTGGAGGCGTTGCAAAACAACCCGCCGGACGTGTTGATGGTCAGCAATTACGTCTGGAATGAAGCGCTCAGTTGCCAGTTTGCCAAGATTGCAAAGCGCATCAAGCCCGACATCTTGACCGTTATGGGCGGACCGAACATTTCGATCGAGCCGGAGCGCCAGATCGAGTTCGTCAAGACTCATCCCGAGATCGACATCTACGTCCTGGGAGAAGGCGATCTTCTCGCGGCCGAGATCGTGCAACAGTTTCTCGCCGCCGGGAAGTCCATCGGGAAATTAGCGGAGGGCGAGATTCCTTCTTCGGTGTTCCGCCGGTCGGATGGGGAAGTGGTCCGTCAACCGATGTGGGGTCGTAAGAAAGAAGTGGACGACATTCCCTCACCGTGGCTGACTGGAATTCAAGATGAATTCTTCGACGGACGCCTGGCGCCGATGATCGAGACCAATCGCGGCTGCCCGTTCACCTGTACTTTCTGCTGCCAGGGAACCGGCTTCTATACCAAGGTTCACAACTTCAGCATTGACCGGATGCGCGAAGAGATTATCTACATCGCGAAGAGAGTCAAGGAACGCTCTCCGCGTATGGGTACTCTGCGCATTGCCGATTCGAACTACGGCATGTTCGAGCGCGATATCGAGATTTCTTCCTTCATCGGGCAAGTGCAAAAGGACTATAAGTGGCCCACGTTTATCGATGCCACCACCGGCAAGAATCGTCCCGATCGGATTATCAAGTCGTTGGAACAGGTGGGCGGCGCACTGGTGCTCTACCAGGCAGTGCAGTCGCTCGATGACGGAGTCTTGCGGAACATTAAGCGCCAGACCATCAAGCTAGAGGCATACGAGCAATTACAGGTTCATATGCGCGGTCGTGGTTTGCGCTCCAACTCGGACCTCATCCTCGGCCTCCCTGGGGAGACGCTGGAGACGCACACTGCTGCGCTGCATAAGCTTCTCGACTCTGGTATCGACCAACTTCACAACTTTCAGGCCATGCTCCTGAAAGGGGCGGAGATGGAATCGCTCGAAGTTCGTAAACAGTTCAACTTCCGCACCGGATTCCGGGTACTCCCGAAAAATTTTGGAGTTTACGGCGACGAAATCGTCCTGGATGTGGAAGAGATCGTGGTTGGCACCGACACATTGCCGTTCGACGACTACGTCAAAGCCCGCAAGTACCACCTGAACAGCAGCGTCTTCTGGAATGACTCCTGGTTCCAGGATGTGGTGGAACTCTGCGGCCGATTCGGCATTAAGAAGTCGGAATGGTGGCAAGCCATGCTAGACGCCATGGAAAACTCCAGTGGCCCGGTCAAGCAGTTCCTCGATCAGTTCGTTCACGAGACCGTGAATGAGTTGTTCCCGAGTCGTGAAGCCTGCATCCAGTTTTACAAGCAGCCGGAAAACTTCGCCCGACTCCAGCGCGGCGAGATCGGCGACAACCTGATGTACAAATACCGGGCGTTGGCCTCGTTCCAGATCTGGCCGGAAATTTGTGCCTTGGCCATGGACACAAGCAAGCGCCTGCTTCAGGAAGCTGAAGTGGACGAGCAGATCCCGAACTTCGAGGAGTTCTGGCAGGACCTTCATCAGTTCGAAGAATTGAAGCACGCCCACGGCATCACGGCTGACGAGGTCGTGGCCCCAGCGGTCGCCACGCTGCAGTATGACATTCCGGATTGGATCGCTGATTCGATGCCCATGGGAACAGAGAACTACCGCCTTCCAGCCCCAACTACATTCGAGTTCCGGCTGTCGCACGAGGGTGAACGCGAATTGCGGGCCGCCATGGAAGTTTGGACGATGAGCCTCAAGGGGCTCTCCAAGTTGGTGACTCGCATTCAGCAGAGCTGGCAGGTACGGGACTGCACGCGTCAGAACGAAGAAGCCATCGCAACAGTGGCTTAATACAGAAAAAATGAAGTTCCACCATCCGAGGGAGCCGTTCGGCTCCCCAGACTAGTCGTGCTCCATCCCTTTCGTGCCGGAGATTTTCTCTCCCCAGGCATCACACACCATCCTAAGTACCTCAAAGCACGCATGAAGCTCTTGGCCTGTCAGCAAGACTCGTGTATCTTTGTCGGTCTTTTGTGGCGGAGGGAAATGACCTTCCCACAGTATGCAAAAGATTTATCTTTCTCCACAATTTGCGTACCTTATCTTGGTGTTGCAGTCCTTGCAGCAATGTAAATAGTTGAAAACGTTACTATTATTGACGACGTTACTAAAGTAAAAACCCTAAGGTATCGGAATTCCTAATGCACTGCTAAGAGGTGATTTCGCGTAGCCACCTCACGATAAAAATCGTGCGTGTGTACCGACTCCAGGGCTGACTACAAACGGGCAAGACGGGGCGGTACACGGTGATCGCGCAGTGGAACCGAAGTCGGTTGAGGGCCCCCAAACAAGAATTCTCAACTTGAATGAACTCGAAGGAGCAAGTTATGCGGAAGATTCAGATTGCGGTAATCGTTGCAGTAGCGATGCTCACCCTTTCACTGACAGCCAGCGCTATCGACTTGCAGCAGGCTCAGTCCACGTTCTATTCCAGCGGTGGAACCCAATTGACCTGCTTCGGGCTGGCGTGCGGGTCCTCCACTGGTGACACTTCTGGCGTAGCCCTATTCAGCCTTACGAGTCTGGTTAGCTACGACGGCAGCAGCACGACTTTCTCCTACTGGCTGACGAATACTGGAAACTGGATAAATACCGGTGGCACCACTCCGGTTCCATTCGATCTTGAGTCGCTAGCGATTGGTGCTCCCAGCGGCGTTGTTGTAACGAGCTCGAGCCCGCAGGGCGCAACGAATTGGAATGCGGTGGGTGCGTGGACGTGGCTTTGCGGCACGTTCGATAACCCCTGCGGCCTTAGCGGCGGACAGACCGTTCCCGGCAGCTCAGATCCGGCTTTCTCGATGACCGTCGCTGGTCTGGTTATGCCGCAGCTTCAGGAAGTGTGGGTCGGTGTTGGTCCTAATCCCACCGGAGCTAGTCAGCCGTTTATCGTCACGATGCCTGACTGGCAGGCGGAAGGCGCTGGCCAAGTGGTTCCTACTCCGGAACCGGCCTCGATGCTTCTGCTCGCTTCCGGCCTGCTCGGCGGTGCGGTCTACAAGCGTCGCCGCAAGTAGGTACTGATTTTTGGTTCTGTCTCGGCAGTTGGGCCCCAATTTCAACCGTTGTACCTTCGAGTGAGGGCGCGTCGTCCGCACGGCGCGCCCCGTTTGTAAGAGTGTCTCGTGCGGACGAATCCCGCCTCGTGCTGGATCGGCAAAATTTGTGCGCATTTTTAATGATCTCTCAGGCTGGCCCGTAACTGGGCCAGCCGCAAATATTTGCGGGCTACTTCTGATTCGTTACCTGACGTTCTGACCTGAAGTTTCCTTCGGCCACCCGAGGCGTCGACCCAACGCATCGATTGAGAGAAAACCAGGCCCGAACAGCAGCACAATCAGCGCAACGAATAGAAAGGTGAACGGATCGGCGTTATAGAACTTTCCCGGATCGGAGAATACCGACAGCAGGGCCTCGTGATCCCCGAACCAGTAAGCCGCGATCAGATTGACGGTCATAATGGCCGAAATTGGCCGCGAAAATATTCCCAGAATCCACAGAATACCCGTACCAAACTCGAGCAACGCGACCATGTGCGCGGTCGCTCCCGGCATCGGAACGTTGATGCTTTGGAAGTAGTTTGTGACCTTGTCGAGGTGCTGTAGCTTGCCCCACCCGCTCTGTTCCAGTTGCCATCCCCAATAGAGTCGGATCAACAGCAGGAAGATCGATTGCGGATATCTGAATGTCGTAACAACCCGGTCGTACAAGGCCAACAAGCTCTTCATTGTCGCTCCCTTGGGTTTACGCGTGAAACCGCGGCTTGGATTGCGAAGGGATCGGCCGATCTGATCGAGGGGCCTGATTAAAGAAGGTGGGGCGAACCTCCAGTTCGCCCCATGGAAATACTTCGCGACTACTGCTTCGCGCTGCAGCCGTTCGCCGACTTGCAGGAATTCTTGTCCTTCGTGCTGGCCGTTTTCGCGCTGCTGCTCTTCGTATTGGTCTTGGAGTTTGCCTTGCTGTTCGTCTTCGA
>Ga0335069_10010922_pt1 | contig 12842 bp, 9 predicted proteins | sample Lox_Sample_11_FD_206714 | JGI IMG/M metagenome (GOLD analysis project Ga0335069, IMG submission 206714) | Soil microbial communities from Loxahatchee National Wildlife Refuge, Florida, United States - Lox_Sample_1.1 | ecosystem: Environmental > Terrestrial > Soil > Wetlands | place: USA: Florida... | reverse complement strand
CCCATGTCAGATCCCCGCTTCGTCCATCTCCGCGTCCACTCCGAATTCTCGATTGCCGATGGCATCGTGCGCCTCGACGATATCGTCAAGGCGGCCGCCGCCGACGGTCAGGGCGCACTCGCCCTGACCGACCTCGGCAACGCGTTCGGCCTCGTTCGTTTCTACAAGGAAGCCCGTGGCAAGGGCATCAAGCCGATCGCCGGGTGCGACGTCTGGATTGCCAATCCGGGCAATCGCGACAAGCCGTCCCGGCTGCTGCTGCTCGTCAAGGACAAGCGCGGCTACCTGAACCTGTGCGAGCTGCTCACGAAGGCGTGGCTCACGAACCAGTACCGGGGTCGCGCCGAGATCGACGCGCAATGGCTCGAGACGGAGCTGGCGCAGGGGCTGCTCGCGTTGTCGGGCGCGCAGCAAGGCGACATCGGCATGGCGCTTGCCGCCGGCAACGAGGACGCGGCGTGCCGTCACGCGCAGCGCTGGGCGGCATGCTTCCCCGGCGGCTTCTACGTCGAGCTGCAGCGGTACGGCCAGCCGGGCGCCGAGGCGTACATCCAGCAGGCGGTGACGCTCGCCGCGTCGCTGAAGTTGCCGGTCGTCGCGACCCATCCGCTGCAGTTCATGATCTCCGACGATTTCACCGCGCACGAGGCGCGCGTGTGCATCTCGGAAGGCGACATCCTCGCGAACCCGCGGCGCCAGAAGCGCTTCACGACCGACCAGTTCTTCTGCACGCAGGAGCGCATGGCCGCGCTGTTCGCCGACCTGCCGTCCGCGCTCGCGAACACCGTCGAGATCGCGAAGCGCTGCAACCTGACGCTCGAGCTGGGCAAGCCGAAGCTGCCGCTGTTCCCGACACCGGACGGCATGTCGCTCGACGACTACCTGATCCAGCTGTCGAAGGAGGGGCTCGAAAAGCGCCTCGAGCAGCTGTATCCGGACGAGGCGGAACGCGACGCGCAGCGCGAGACGTACTACCAGCGCCTCGACTTCGAATGCGGGACCATCACGAAGATGGGGTTCCCGGGCTACTTCCTGATCGTCGCGGACTTCATCAACTGGGCGAAGAACAACGGCGTGCCGGTCGGGCCGGGGCGGGGCTCGGGCGCGGGCTCGCTGGTCGCGTATGCGCTCGGCATCACCGATCTCGACCCGCTGCGCTACAACCTGCTGTTCGAGCGCTTCCTGAACCCGGAGCGGGTGTCGATGCCCGACTTCGACATCGACTTCTGCCAGGAAGGCCGCGACCGCGTGATCCAGTACGTGAAGGGCAAGTACGGCGCGGACGCGGTGTCGCAGATCGCGACGTTCGGCACGATGGCCGCGAAGGCGGCCGTGCGCGACATCGGCCGTGTGCTCGACCTCGGCTACATGTTCACCGACGGCGTCGCGAAGCTGATCCCGTTCAAGCCGGGCAAGCACGTGACGATCGCCGACGCGATGAAGGAAGAGCCGCTGCTGCAGGAGCGCTACGACAACGAGGACGAAGTCCACCAGCTGCTCGACCTCGCGCAGCGCGTCGAAGGGCTGACGCGCAACGTCGGGATGCACGCGGGCGGCGTGCTGATCGCGCCCGGCAAGCTGACCGATTTCTGTCCGCTCTACACGCAGGGCGACGACAGCGGCGTCGTCAGCCAGTACGACAAGGACGACGTCGAAGCGGTCGGCCTCGTGAAGTTCGACTTTCTGGGTCTCACGACGCTGACGATCCTCGACTGGGCCGAGCGCTACATCCGCCGGCTCGATCCGGCGAAGGCCGACTGGTCGCTCGCGGAGGTGCCGCTCGACGATCCGGCATCGTTCCAGATTCTCAAGAAGGCGAACACGGTCGCCGTGTTCCAGTTGGAAAGCCGCGGCATGCAGGGCATGCTGAAGGACGCGCAGCCGGACCGCTTCGAGGACATCATCGCGCTCGTGTCGCTGTACCGCCCGGGGCCGATGGACCTGATCCCGAGCTTCTGCGCGCGCAAGCACGGCCGCGAGAAGGTCGAGTATCCCGATCCGCGCGTCGAACCCGTCCTGAAAGAGACCTACGGCATCATGGTCTATCAGGAGCAGGTGATGCAGATGGCGCAGATCATCGGCGGATACTCGCTCGGCGGCGCCGACTTGCTGCGCCGCGCGATGGGCAAGAAGAAGGCCGAGGAGATGGCCGAGCACCGCGAGCTGTTCCGCGCGGGCGCGGCGAAGAACGGTCTCGCGTCGGAGAAGGCCGACGAGATCTTCGACCTGATGGAGAAGTTCGCGGGCTACGGCTTCAACAAGTCGCACGCGGCGGCCTACGCGCTGCTCGCGTACTACACCGCGTGGCTGAAGGCGCATCATCCCGCCGAATTCATGGCGGCCAACATGAGCCTCGCAATGGACGACACGGACAAGGTCAAGATCCTGTTCGAGGACTGTCTCGTCAACCAGATCGCGGTGCTGCCGCCCGACGTCAACCACTCGGCGTACCGCTTCGAGCCGGTTGCCGAGCCGGACGGCAAGCGCTCGCGCACGATCCGCTACGGCCTCGGCGCGGTGAAGGGCAGCGGCCAGAACGCGATCGAGGAGATCCTGCGCGCGCGCGAGGAAAAGCCGTTCACCGACCTGTTCGACTTCTGCGAGCGGATCGACCGCCGCGTCGTGAACCGCCGCACGATCGAGGCGCTGATTCGCGCCGGCGCGCTGGATTCGCTGCACGCGAACCGCGCGCAGTTGATCGCGTCGGTGCCGCTCGCGATGGAGGCCGCCGAGCAGGCCGCCGCCAACGCGCTGCAGGCGGGCCTGTTCGACATCGGCGGCGAACCCGGCCATGTCCACGAGCTGGTCGACGAGCCGGCCTGGGACGACAAGCGCCGGCTGCAGGAAGAGAAGGGCGCGCTCGGCTTCTACCTGTCGGGCCACCTGTTCGATGCGTATCGCGACGAAGTGCGCCGCTTCGTGCGGCAGAAGGTTGGCGAGCTGAAGGAAGGCCGCGACAAGCTCGTGGCGGGCGTCATCGCGTCGCTGCGTACGCAGATGACCCAGCGCGGCAAGATGCTGATCGCGCTGCTCGACGACGGCTCGGGCCAGTGCGAGATCACGATCTTCAACGAGGTGTTCGAGGCGCACAAGGCGTTATTCAAGGAAGACGAGTTGCTGATCGTGCAGGGGCAGGCGCGCAACGACGCGTTCACCGGCGGCATCCGCTTCACGGCCGAGACGGTGATGGATCTCGAGCGCGCCCGCAGCCGCTACGCGCAGGCGGTGCGGCTGACGATGAACGGCAACGCCGATGCCGCCGTGCTGCGCCGCGTGCTCGAGCCGCACGTCGCGAAGGAGGAGCCGGCCGCGGCGCCCGCCGCCGAGGCGCCCGCGCCGCGCGGCGGACGCGACGGCGGCCGCCGGTCGCCGCCGCCACCCTTGCCGAACGGACTCGCGGTGCAGATCCATTACAGCAACGCGCGCGCGCAAGGCGAGATGCGTCTCGGCGACGCGTGGCGCGTGAAACCGAGCGACACGCTGCTCACCGAGTTGCGCGCGGCGTTCAACGGCAGCATCGTCGAGATCGCGTATTGAACACCAGGCGCCTTCGGGCGCTGGAAAACTCCTGTACATTGCGAGCATTGCTCGCCTGCTAGACGGATCGATTGCCGTGGCCCTGTTTTCTTCCGCCCGCCCGCCCAGAACCATCCTCGTCGCCGCGCCGCGCCGTATCGGCGACGTGCTGCTCACGACGTCGCTCGTGCGCTCGCTGAAGGCCCGCTGGCCGGACGCGCAGATCGACATGCTGGTGTTTCGCGGCACCGAAGGTGTGCTGGAGCACAACCCGGACGTGCGCCGCGTGATCGTCGTCGCACAGCGCGCCGGGTTCCGCGAGCGGCTGCGCGACGCGATGTCGATGTGGCGCCGCTACGACCTCGCATGCGCCGCGCTCAGTTCGGACCGGCCGCGCTTCTACAGCTGGTTCGCGGGCCGCAAGCGGGTCGGCCTGGTCGATCCCGAGCGCGTCACCTGGCTGACGCGGATGATGCTGCACGGCATCGCGATCAATCATCACCAGTCCGCGCATACGATCGTCAGCACGCTCGCGCTCGCGCCGGTGATCGGCATCGAGCCGGTTTCCGAGGTGGTCGCTCCCGGCATCGGCGACGATCCCGCGCGGCGCACGCGATTCGACGCGTGGCTCGCCGAGTCGCCCGCGGTTCGAGATGGCAAGCCGCTCGTCGTCCTGCATCCGTATCCGATGTTCACGTACAAGCAATGGCGGCGCGACGGCTGGGTCGAGATGATCGACTGGCTGCGCGGGCAGGGCTTCGCGGTCGCGCTGTCGGGCGGCCCCGCCGCCGGCGAGTGCGATTACGCGGCGCAGGTCGCAGCCGAGGCAGGCGGCGACCTGCTGAATCTCGTCGGCCGCCTGACGTTCGGCGAGAGCGCGGAGCTGGTACGGCGCGCGCGCCTGTTCATCGGGCCGGATACCGGCGCGACGCACGTCGCCGCGGCGACCGGCACCGACATCATCGCGCTGTTCGGACCGTCCGATCCGGTGCGTTGGGGCCCGTGGCCGCAGCATTGGCCGGCGACCGAGAATCCGTGGCCGCTGCGCGGCTCCGGCCGGCACGGCAACGTCTATCTGCTGCAGGGCGAGGGCGATTGCGTCCCGTGCCGGCACGAGGGATGCGAGCGCCACGTCGGGAGCCGCAGCGACTGCCTCGTCAATCTGGGCACGCAGCGCGTGAAGGCCGCGGCGGCCGAGATGCTCGGGCTGGCCGCGCCCGGCGCGGTGGCCGTCGTCGATACGTCGCGGTTGCGGCGCGCCGGGGCGAACTGAGCCCGCTCCCGGCGAGCGCCTGCGCGCTGCGGATTGCGAACGTCCCGGGCGATTCTGCGCGGGACCGGGCGTGGATCAGCTGAAAGCCCGCTTGATCCGGGAGCGCAGCAGCGCGCGCCGCAGCTTGCCTTCGACGACCGGCGTGTCGAGCGCGACGCGCTCGCCCGCCGGCTTGCCGCGGTGCAGGTAGTAGCGGTCGAAGGTCGCCTGCGTCATGCCCCACTTGTTGAGGAACTGGCGGCGGCCGTCGTTCTTGACGATCTTGCCGGTGCTCTTCTGCTGGAAGTGGTAGACGAGGCTGTCGCCGACGCCGAGGAAAATCCGGCAGCCGGCATCCCAGAATTTCATCGAGAAGTCGTTGTCGCTGCTCATCCCCGGAGAGAGTTCGCTGCTGTAGCCGCCGATGCGGTTCCACCAGTCGCGGTGCACGAGCGTCGGCGGCCAGGTCGAGCCGAGCCAGTCGGCGCGCGCGAGGCGCGGCGCGGCGGCGACAAGGCCGTCCGCATCGAAATGCCCGGCATCCCGGCCGAAATTGGCGACGACGACGCACGGATTGCGCGTGTCGACCGGCTCGACCATCGTTCCGGACAGCATGAAGAGATCGCCCGGCATCTGCGCGATGCGGCGCGCGAGCGCGGCGTCCCAGCCGGGGCAGCAGTACATGTCGTCGTTCATGTAGACGACGTAGTCGCGCGTCGCGCGCGCTGCGGCGAGGTTCACCGCATGGCAGATGCCGATGTTCGCCGGCGACGCGGTGTGTTCGATGCCCTGTTCCCGCACCCAGTCGAGCGTGCCGTCGGCGCCGTCGTTCACGTGCACAATGATCTGATGCTCGTACGCGGAATGCCGGCGCAGGCTGTCGACGACGAGCTTGAGGTAAGGCAGGTTGTTCCAGGTCGGGATGATGATGGAGAACATGGCGGTCGGAATCGGTGGTCGTCGTGTCGGGGCGCGTCGATGCGCGGCCTCGCCGATGTGCGCGCACGGCGCGCGGGCAGGGCGGCATTGTACCGCCGCGGCGCCTGCGTGCCGCCGCCGGCTGCGCGTCAGCGTGCCCGTTCGTGGCCGAGTTTCAGGAAGCGGTAGTAGACGGTTTCGGCATTGAACACGGCGATCATGAAGCCGGCCCGCCCGTCGAGGAACCCACGCCGCAGCACGTAGGTCCGCACGAAGGCCCACGCACCGCGCGCGAGCGCCTTGCCGAAGCCACCGCGCTGGCCGGCCGCGCGCCGTTGCCGGGCGCCCGCCGTCGAATACGCGTCGAGCTTGCGCACGACGGTCTCGAAGTCTTCGTATGAGTAGTGCATCAGCTTGCCCGCGAGGCGTTGCGCCGGCGTGTCGAACACCAGCCGTTCGTGCACCAGGTCGTCGGAGAAGCGCGCCGCGCCGCGCCTGAACAGGCGCGGCACCCAGTCCGGATACCAGCCGCTGTGATGCACCCACTGGCCGCAGAAGCTCGACAGCCGGTCGAGCGCATAGACCTGCGCGGCCGGCGCGCGGATCGCCGCGCGGATCGACTGCGCGAGTTCCGGACTGATGATCTCGTCGGTGTCGATCGACAGGATCCAGTCGGTGGCGAGCGCGTCGAGCGCGTGGTTCTTCTGCGCGCCGAAGCCGGGCCAGTCGGGCTGCGAGATCACGCGGGCGCCGTGTGCGCGGGCGATCGCGACGGTGTCGTCGGTGCTGCCGCCGTCGATCACGACGACGTCGTCGGCGAACGCCAGCGCGTCGAGGCATTGCGCGAGCCGCGCGGATGCATTGAGGGCGATGAGGGCGGCGCCGAGGGTGGGTTCTGCCATGTAGTCGTCAGGTGCGCTGGTGGTACGGTGAGCGCAGTATACCCGCGGCCCTTAGTGGCGGAGGAGGCGGTGCGGCTATAATGTCGGGCCTTTTCGGCACCCGCCCGGCGCGATCGGGCCCCGGGCGATCCGCGCGCCGGGCGCCGCGCCGCGGCTCAGGAATGATCGCCTTGGACACTCAGAACACGCTTCGCAAACCCATGGACGAGGCCGGCACGTCGCCAGCCAAGGTCCTCAAGCGCCTGTGGCCGTACGTCAGGCCGCTCGTCGGCATCGCGCTGCTCGCCGTCATGACGATGGGCGTCGTCGCGGCGACGGAGGCGGGGATCCCGGCACTGCTCAAGCCGCTCCTCGACCACGGGTTCGGGTCGCACGGCAGCGATCGCACGAAATGGTACGTGCCCGCGGCGGTGATCGGCCTCGCGTTCGTGCGCGCGGTCTCGCAATACGCGTCGAACTACCTGCTCAGCTACGTCTCGAACCGCATCCTGCTGCAACTGCGGCTCAATATGTTCGAACGGATGATCCACACGGGCGCGTCGTTCTTCCAGCGCGAGAACGCGAGCACGGTGATCAACGCGATCGTCTTCGAGGTCAACCAGATCCTGTCGGTGCTGACCAGCGTGATGGTCACGCTCGTGCGCGATTCGCTGACGGTGATCTTCCTGCTCGGCTACCTGTTCTACCTGAACTGGCGCCTGACCCTGATCGTCGCCGTGATCCTGCCGGGCATCGGCTGGCTCGTCAGCAAGATCAACCGGCGCCTGCGGCGGCTCAACCGCGAGCACCAGACGCTCACCAACGAGCTGTCGTACATCGTCGAGGAAACGGTCGCCGGCTACAAGGTCGTCAAGGTGCACAACGGCGAGCCGTACGAGATCGACCGCTTCACCGCGATGAGCAAGCGCCTGCGCGGCTATGCGATGCGCATGACGATCTCGGGCGGTCTCGCACAGCCGCTCACCCAGTTCCTCGCGTCGATTGCGCTCGCGGTCGTGATCACGATAGCGGTCGTGCAGTCGTCAAACGACCAGACGACGGTCGGCGGTTTCGTCGCGTTCGTCACGTCGATGCTGCTCGTCATTTCGCCGCTCAAGCACCTCATCGACGTCAACCAGCCGCTGCAGCGCGGGATGACCGCGGCCGAGCTGATCTTCGGGCTGATCGACGAGCCGGTCGAGCCGCAAGGCGGCGGCCGGCCGCTGCCGCATGCGCGCGGCGAGATCGAGTTCCGCGACGTGTTGTTCGATTACGGCGCGTCCGAGCGGCCCACGCTCGACGCGATCTCGTTCAAGGTCGCGCCGGGCGAGATGGTCGCGCTCGCGGGGCCGTCCGGCAGCGGCAAGACGACACTCGTGAACCTGCTGCCGCGTTTCTTCGATCCGACGGGCGGCGCGATCCTGCTCGACGGCGTGCCGACGGCCGAGTACGACCTCCATGCGCTGCGCAGCCAGATGGCGATGGTCAGCCAGGATGTCGTGCTGTTCAACGATACGATCGCCGCGAACGTCGCGTACGGGCAGACGCCCGATCGCGCGCGCGTGCAGGCGGCGCTCGAGGCGGCGAATCTCGCGGATGCGGTTGCGGCGATGCCCGACGGACTCGACACGATCGTCGGCGGCAACGGGATGCGGCTGTCCGGCGGCCAGCGGCAGCGGCTCGCGATCGCGCGGGCGATCTACAAGGATGCGCCGATCCTGATTCTCGACGAGGCGACGTCGGCGCTCGACTCTGAATCGGAGCGGCACGTGCAGGCGGCGCTCGAGCGGCTGATGGAGGGCCGCACGACGCTCGTGATCGCGCACCGGCTGTCGACCATCGAGCGCGCCGACCGCATCCTCGTGCTCGAGGCCGGCAAGATTGCCGAGGAGGGCAGCCACGACGCGCTGCTGCAGCGCGGCGGCCTGTACGCGCATCTGCACCGCATCCAGTACCAGCAGCAGACGGCCTGACCTGGGGCGCACGGCATCCCGCCGCGCGCCTGCGCCGCGTTGCCCCGTTGTGCTAGGCTTGTTTGCGCATGCCGCAGTCGATTCATTCGTCCTGACACCAACGAGGGAGCACGCAATGAGGATGCAACGCATGATGTGGGTGGCACTGATCGCGGCAAGCAGTACCGCCGCCTCGCTCGCGCTTGCCCAGCCCCACGGGCCCGACGAGGGCGACATGCATCAGGGGCCGGGTGATCACCGTATGGAGCATGACTATGACCACGAGCCGATGCGGATGCAGCGGGGCCAGATGCACCGCGACGAAGGCCCCGGCGAGTACCGCGAATGGCACCGCGGCGACCGGCTGCCCGCCGAATACCGCGATCGCCAGTACGTGATCGACGACTGGCGCGAATATCACCTGAGCGCGCCGCCGCGTGGCTATCACTGGGTCGGCATCGGCGGAGATTACCTGCTGGTGCAGATCGGCTCCGGCATCGTGCTGCGGATCGGGCCGTAACGCGTCCGCGCGCAAGTGCCGTCGCCGGGCGTCGAGCGTCCGGCGTGCCGCGGCGGCGAACGCCGGCCGGGTCCTCCGCCCGCTACGGGCGGCTGATCCAGTATCGCTCGATGCGCGACAGCACCCAGCTGACCGTGAGCGCGCAGACGGTGCCGAGCGTCACTTCCCCGAGTCGCACGAGCGGAACGTCCCACAGCGGGCCGTCCACCGGAAACAGCAGCACGATGGTCGCCGTGACGCCGCCGAGCCGGGCGGCGCTGCCGACGTTCAGGCACCAGCAGCAGACGATCACGACCGCGATGGTGATCGCGTACGCGACGAGATGTCCCCCGCCGAACGCCGCGCCGGCGAAGCCGAGCAGCCCGCCGGCCATCGCGCCGATGAACTGGTCGCGCGACAGCGCCATGGTGTCCGAGTAGTTGTGCTGCGTCACCGCGATTGCGGTGATCGCCGCCCAGACGGCCTGTTCGGTATGCAGCGCGCGGCCGATGCCGTACGCGAGGCACGCGCCGCAGACGGCCTGCAGCGCCATCAGCGCGCCCTGCGTGAGCCGCTGGCTGAACGACAGCCCCTTGAACAGGTCCAGCACCGACTGCTGGATCTGCCGCCGGGTTTGGTTGAGTGCTTTCATTGTTTCCATAGGCTTGCAGTCTTTCGCCGCACGCCGTTGGCGCGCGGCTCGCCTCAGCGTGCCTGCTCGGGCGGGGCGGCGGCCGGGGCGCCAGCGGAATCGGCGGCGTCGGCCGGATCGGCGCCGTTGTCGACGCGCGTTTCCGGCATGCCGAGCCAGACCAGCAGCACGGCGAGCGCGCCCGCGCCGGCCAGCCCGCAGAAGCTGGTCGCGTTGCCGAATCGATCGGCGACGAAGCCGGCGGTCGCGGTGCTGAGCGTCGCGCCGATGCCGGCCGCGAGGCCGAACAGACCGATGCACAGGTTGTAGCGGCCCTTGCCGCCCGCAACGTCGGCGGCGATCAGCGGCAGCATCACGCCGAACACCGCGGCGCTGATGCCGTCTAGCATCTGCACCGGCACCAGCAGATACGGGCTGCTCACGCCCGCGAACAGCAGCGCGCGCACCGGCAGCGCGGCGAAGCCGAGCAGCAGGATCGGCCGGCGGCCCCAGCGCTGCGACGAGCGGCCGACCCACGGCGACAGCATCGCGACGATCGCCTGCGGCACGACGATGCAGGCGGCGATCACGAGCTGCACGTTGTCGCCCATGCCGGCCGTCACCTCGCCGGCGGCGAGGTTCAGCATCGCGGCGTTCGACAGGTGGAACAGGACGATGCACGCGGCGAAGATCAGCATGCGGCGGTCGCGCAGCAGTTCGAGCAGGGTCTCGCGTCGTTCGCCTTCGCCTTCGCTTTCGTCGCCGTCGTGCTTCGCCGGCGCGTGCGGCGCGACGGTATGGGTCGGCTGGATCGTCGCCAGCGCGACGAGCGCGGGCAGCGCAAGGGCCGCGGTCAGCCAGAACACCGCGCGCGCGGAGAAATACTCGCCGGTGAGGCCCATCAGGCCGGCCGCGACCGCGCTGCCGATCGACGCCCAGCGCGCGTTGCGGCCAAGCCGGTCGCCCAGGTTCGCGCGGCCGACGAGCGAGAACGAGATCGCCGCCATCGCCGGCACGAGCATGCAGCTCGCGAAGCCGTGGAACACCTCGGCGGCGATCACAGGCACGATCGTCGGGCTGGCGGCGAGCAGCACCGCGGACAGGATGATCGCGGCGATCGCCCAGGTGGCCGCGCCTTTCTTGTTCTTCAGCGCGTCGACGGCCGCGCCGCCGGGCACCTGGCTCACCATCGCGCTGATCGTGCCTATCGACAGCACCATGCCGATCTCGCCCTGCGTCCACTGGTGCGACGCGAGATACGACGCGATGAAGGGGCCGAACCCGGTCTGAACGTTCGCGACGAAGAAGTTGAGCCAGTCGAGCGCTCTCAGGCTGCGCGGGCTGACGGCTTGCCGGATCGTCATCGGGTGGCGCTCGCGGACGATGCCGGCACGGCGGCGGCCGGCGGCGACACGGCGATGACCGGCTTGTCGGCGGCGTAGGGCGGGGTCGCCTTGATCTGGGCGTCGTTCATGTCGAGCTGCGCGCGCAGCGCCTTGTCGCGGGTCACGAAGCGCAGCGCCGACCAGTTCGCGGCGATCGTGCGGCGATATGGCGCGACGAATCCGTCCAGGTCGAGTACGACCGCCAGAGGCTGTGCGTCGCGGTCGATCAGCACGTCGACCACGCGGCCGATCTTCGTGCCGTTGGGCCGCTCGATGTCGCTGTCGAGGATCTGCAGCCGGGTCGCGGGCGAGCCCGACAGCGGCACGATCCGCGGGCGAATAGCGGGCGGCAGCTCGCCGGCCGGCACGTCGAGCACGATCGGCTCGCGCTTGTCGCCCGGCGTGAAGCGGAACACGTTCCACGGAAAGCTCACCTTGCGGTCGCCGACCCCCATGAAACCCCGCAGGTTCACGATCATCTCGCGCGGCTTGCCGTTCGCATCGGCCACCATGTCGACCGCGCGGCCGATCACCTTGCCACCGCGCCGCTGTACTTCGCTGTCGAGCAGCGCGCGGATCTGGCTGCGATCGAGGGTGCGCGTCGCGACGAGCGGCACGGGCGGCGACGGCGCAGGCGGCGCCGGTTCGGGCGGCGGCGCGGGCCGGGGCCGGACGACTTCGTGGTGCGGCTTTTTCGGCGCCTCGGTTTCCGGTTGCTGCGGCGCGGGCGTCGGGGGCAGCGTGAGCGGCTCGCCGGCCGTTTCCTCGACCGGCTCGACGAGCGCTTCGCTGATCGGCGCGGGCGGGGTGCGAGTGGGCAGCACGCCGCAGCCGGACAGCAGCGCGGGGGCAACGAGAACCAGGAAGGCCGTCAGGGACGGGGAAGACAGGCGGGAAGCCGGATGCGGGAAGCCGCCGCTCATTGTGGCACTCACTCCAGGGGTCGGGGCGGACGCGAGGGACCGCTGCTGGCGGATGGAAGACGGGTGCGTGCGGCGCACCATGCGAGGGGAGAGTTTAACGCGTCTTGCGGGGAAGACGGATGCCGGTGCGCTGCTCGAATTGAAGCGCTACCAGAATGGTTTCCGGTATGGGGTGAGGAGGAGAAGGTGGAAATTCGCTGGGAGGGGCTGTATTCGGGTGGCCTCGGCGAGTTCTACGAGTCCCCGGCGGCGAGTCGTCGCGCGATGAGGCGCGCGAAGGCAGCGCTCGCGGCAATCGTCTGTATGTCGGTGGTGATGCTTGTCGTCGCCGCCGTCGCTTTCCACTGGCCGGGATAAGCCGCTTGCAGGGCCGCTCGCAAGCGGCGCAGTCACGATCCCGTATCGCGGCGTTCCGTCAGCCGGTCAGTCCATGATGGTGACGTGCGTGTCGTCGGGCGAGCGGAATTCATTGACCCGGCCCGCGCGAACGTCGAGCAGCAGTTGATCCAGCGCTTCGATCTTCGCAAGCGCGGCCCCGGCATGCCCTTCGATCTTGTCGGAAGCGGCCTGGTGCGCCTTGATCAAGAGTTCCAGCGCTTCTGTTCGTGTCATGAAAATACGATTCATCGTGTGTCACCTCGCTTTGGGGGGCGACGATAGCACAACTGACACCATTCGATGACCTCCGGTTATGCGCCTGATTGCGCGTGGCCGGACAAAAAAATGCCCGCGTGACGCGGGCGAGCTTCGCTGAGAGAAACCTTGAACCAACAGGAGTCCTGATCCTACCGCTCGAATGCCGTGCGTTCGAGGCAGGTAAACCCGCTCGTTGTTTACCCTCCCGGCATCGCAGCCGGATTGGCTGCGAGGGGCGGCGAGGGGCGG
>Ga0335069_10010921_pt1 | contig 12842 bp, 12 predicted proteins | sample Lox_Sample_11_FD_206714 | JGI IMG/M metagenome (GOLD analysis project Ga0335069, IMG submission 206714) | Soil microbial communities from Loxahatchee National Wildlife Refuge, Florida, United States - Lox_Sample_1.1 | ecosystem: Environmental > Terrestrial > Soil > Wetlands | place: USA... | reverse complement strand
AGGTCGATCCCAGCGGTGTCGAGCAGCGTCATGTCGTGCGCGATGTGCGCGACCGCGACCGACCGGGCCGGCGGCCCGTTTCGGAAAAAACATCCGTCCGCATCCAGCAGCAGGCACGGGCGGCGCTGCAGACGCGCACTGGAGGCCGAGATCGGGTCCAGCACGTGGCGCGCCGATTCCCTCGGGTACGCGAATACGAGGTGAACGCCTTGCGATGCCAGCCGCTCGCTGTCTTCGCGAAACCGGTAGAGCATCTGGAATCCTCTTTCGCCACCGCGTCCTACGCCGACGACGACGAGCCCGCGGCTCCCCGCGACGTCACGCAGTGACATCGGCACGCGATCGGGGGACAGCAGCGTCACGCCGTGGTCAAACATGTCGAAATCCTTGTCGAGCCCCATTCATCGCCACCGCGCGATCGCACGAACGTGAAGGAGGGCGTGGATTATAATAAGAAAGTAAAAATATGTGTATTTTATTATCATAGCATGTGCGTCTTTCCGGCAGCCCGCCGCCTCGGCCGAGCGGGGTGCCCGGCTGTGGCCGTCGGGTCGCAGCCGGGCCGTCCGTCGTCGTCAAGGATGCGAACGGGAGAGGCTGAGCGCGCATGCGTCGCGGCGCCAGGTGTGCCTGCGCGGCGCGCGCAATCGGAGGGAGCGGTAACGTGGATGGCGATCGATCGTCCTTCAATGCATTCATGGAATTCCTGTCGACGCCGTTGAGCGACGCGCAGCCGTTCGTGCTCGAGACGAAGCAGGCGCTGTCGCTGCATTTCGATCACCTCACGACGCAGAGCTTCATGTCGCTCGACGAACCGGACAAGCTCGTGCTCGGCTATACGCGCGCGATGATGGGTTTCCTGCTGCTTCAGCCGCGTCCGCGGCACATCTGCATGGTCGGGCTGGGCGGCGGGTCGATGGCGAAGTATTGCCATGCGCGCCTGCCCGGGACGGCGATCACCGCGGTCGAGATCAATCCCGAGGTGATTGCGCTGCGCGACGTGTTCCGGATTCCCGCGGACGACGCACGCTTCGAGGTGATTCAGGCGGACGGCGCCGAACACATGCGGGTGGTGGCGGCCCGGTCTGATGTCATCCTGCTCGACGCATTCGTCGCGCAGGGCATGCCGGCCCAATGCGCGAGCGCCGCGTTCTTCGACGCGTGCCGGGAGCGGCTGGCGGATTCCGGCGTGCTCGTCGTCAATCTGGCCGATTGCGATCCGGCATTGCCGGAGCACGTCGAGCGATTACGATCGGCGTTCGGGGCGTCATACGCGCTGTTTGCCGTGCGCGACAGCGGAAACTATGTCGCGTTTGCGTGGAAGGGGGCGCATCGGCTGCCGGCTGGCCAGGCGCTGCTCGAACGCGCGCGCCTGCTCGGCGACGCGCATTCGCTCGATCTGGTATCGACGGCGCGCCGCTTGAAGGGCGGCGAGCGGTTCGACCCGGCGCGCTTCGTCCGGCACGCAAATGCGCCGGTGCGCTGGAGAATCGCCGCGTGACGTTCCCGGTCAGTCAGCCGGGTTGCGCCGCAGGCGATTGCCGAGCGCACTCTTCGTCTTGTACGTGACGCCGTGCTGCGCGAGATACTCGCGGATCAACTGCCGCACGACTTGCGACGGTGTGAGATCCTGCGCGGCGCAGAGCATTTCGAAAGCTTCCTTCTTGGCAGGGTCGATCAGGACGGTCAGGCGCGCAGTCTTCGTTTCCAACGCGGAGAGGGGCAGGGCAAATATGATAATTTAATTATAATGCATCCACCTCCGATCGGCGCTCCCGCACGCAGGCCGCTGCGATTGCGGCGACGTGGCGGGACGTTTCGATCGTTCGCGGCCGCCGCATGCCCGTTCCGTTACTCGCGCGAACGGGCTTCGATGCTGGTGCGGGGGCGAAACAGCCAGTCCAGCATGTCGTCGGCGAGCGGAACGATCGCCAGTGCGATCAGCGCGGCGGCGAGCGGGATGGTTGCCGCGTAGCCGACGTGCTTGAAGCCGATCGCACCTGCCACGCCCCCCCGTCAGGAACGACGCCAGCATCGTGCCGAGCACCTTCAGCTTTGCGCGATTGGCGAACACCGCAGGCGCATCGGCGCCGGTCCTCGACGAATTCCAGTAGAAAAGCTTGCCCAGTTCGATGCCGATGTCCGTCACGATGCCCGTCATGTGGGTCGTGCGGATTTCGGCGCCCGACAGTTTCGTGACCGTCGCGTTCTGCAGGCCCATGATGAAGCACAGCAGGATCACGGTGACCGGCATGAAGAATGCCTCCCACATCGCGAGATGGCTGCCGAGCAGCCCGAACAGCAGAAGAAGCGCCGCCTCGAGCAGCAGCGGCAGCATGTACTGGCTATGAAGGTTGCGCCGGCGGCCCCAGTTGACGAGCACCGCCGAGCATCCTGCGCCGATGAGGAACGATGCGAGCGAGCCGATGCCGGCGAGCGCGAGCGGAATATCGCCGAGCGCTGCCTGATCGGCGATGCTCGACACGATGCCGCTCATGTGCGACGTGTATTGCCTGACCGCCAGAAAGCCGCCCGCATTGGTCGCACCCGCCACGAACGCCAGAGAGAACCCCAGGTGGCGGTTTGCGTTTGCGTTGCGGTCTTTTCCCGCCAAGCTCCGGAAGTAGTGCGCAGGCATCGGAAATCGTTCGGTCGAGTGCCCGGTCCGGAGCCGCGAACACGGTGCCGCGCCGCCGGGCTGAGCTGGATCATGTTACCGAAATGATAATGTGATTATCATGCATTGTTAACCGCCATCCGCTTTCGATGCAATAATGGCGCCGTTGGCCGCCGCGAACGGCTTGTCGCGCGCGTGGCGCGCCGTCAACAACCTTTGAGGGTACGGGAGACGCATCGGATGGCGCCTGGGCCTGTCGTCCATCTTGTCCTGTGGGTCGTCGCGGCCTGGCTCGCGATCGGCGCGCTGGGCCTCTGTGCGCAGCACCGCACACGGCTGGTCGCGCATGGCCTGTTCCCGCTCGGCGCGCTGGCCGGGCTGCTGATGTGCGGGCTCGGGCTCGCCGGCATCGCGAACGAACCGTCGTCGCAGACCTTGCCGCTCGGCCTGCCGGGCCTGCCGTTCCATCTCAGGGTCGACGCGCTGTCGGGGTATTTCCTGTTCGTGCTCGGGGCCGTCAGCGCGGGGGTCGGCGCGTTTTCCGCCGGCTACTTCCGCAAGGGCGAAGGCGCCGCGCCGGGCGTGATCTGCTTCGAATACCATGCGTGCGTCGCGAGCATGGCGCTTCTGCTCGTCGCGGACGACGCATACGTCTTCATGATGGCGTGGGAAACGCTGACGCTGTCCGCGACGTTCCTCGTGATGACCAATCACCGGCTCGGCGAGATTCGCCGCGCCGCCTACCTGTATTTCCTGATCTCGCACGTCGGCGCGCTGGCGTTGCTGCTGTGCTTCGGCCTCCTGCAGGCGAAGACGGGCGACTACACGTTCGCCGGCATGCGCGCGCAACAGCTTGGCGCGTTCTGGGCGTCGATCGCGTTCCTGCTCGCGCTGTTCGGATTCGGCGCGAAGGCCGGCGTGTTTCCGCTGCACGTGTGGCTACCGGACGCGCACCCGGCCGCGCCGTCGCCGGTGTCGGCGCTGATGAGCGGCTTCGTGTTGAAAGTCGGCCTGTACGGGATGTTGCGCACGATCTTCGACCTGCTGCACGTTCAGGTCGCATGGTGGGGCGTGCTGGTGCTCGTGCTCGGCATCGCCACCGCGCTGCTCGGCGTCGTGTTCAGCGCGATCCAGACCGACATGAAGCGCCTGCTCGCCTATTCGTCAATCGACAATATCGGCCTGATGTGCGTCAGCCTCGGGCTCGCCGTCCTGTTTCGCGCGTACGGCATGCCGCGCCTGTCCGCGCTGGCGATGACCGCCTTGCTCTACCAGATCGTCTCGCACGCGATGTTCAAGAGCCTGCTGTTCCTCGGCACTGGCGCGGTGCTGCATGCGACGGGCGAACGCAACCTCGGCAAGCTCGGCGGGCTGATCCGCTTCATGCCGTGGACGAGCTGGGCGGTGCTCGCCGGCGTGGCGGCCAGCGCGGGCCTGCCGCCGCTGAGCGGCTTCGTCGCCGAATGGCTGCTGTTGCAGAGTTTCCTGTTTACCCCCGGACTGCCCGATCCGGTACTCAACATGACGGTGCCGATCCTGGCCGCGCTGATCGCGCTGACGGCCGCGCTCGGCGGCTACACGATGGTCAAGTTCTTCGGCATCGTGTTCCTCGGCCAGCCGCGCGAGGCGAAGCTCGACCGCGCCCGCGACGCGAATGCGTGGGAGCGGCTCGCGTTCTGCGCGTTCGCGGCGGCCAGCGTCATGCTAGGCCTCATCCCCGCCCAGTTCGTCAAGGTGCTCGACGGCGTGACCCGCTCGCTCGTCGGCGCGGGGCTCGGCGCCGAGCATCACGGCTGGCTGCTGTTCGTGCCGGTCTCGTCCACACGCGCGAGCTACATGCCCGCCGCGTTCATGCTGTTCTTCCTCGCATTCTGCGGGCTCGCGTGGCTGCTGGTGCGGCGCTTCTATCACGGGCGCATCAGGCGCGCGGCGCCGTGGGGCTGTGGTTTCCCGTTCCCGACCGCGCGCATGCAGGACACGGCGGAAGGGTTCGGGCAGCCGATCCGCGAGATCTTCACGCCATTCTTCCGGGTCGAACGCGAACTGCCGTCGCCGTTCGATCCGCACCCGGCCTACCGGGTGTCGGTCACGGATCGCACCTGGCCGGCCCTCTATGCGCGCATCGCGGCGCTGACGCAACGCGTGTCCGAATTCGCCGGGCGGTTGCAGACGGGCCGGATTGCCGTCTATCTGACCTACAGCTTCCTGGTCCTGATCGCACTCCTGTTGCTGGTGAGACGATGGTGACGATGTCCGGCGTGCTGTCGCAGACCCTCGAAATCCTGGTGGCGCTCGCCGCCGCGCCGCTGCTCACCGGCTGGGTCGACCAGTGCCGCGCGTGGCTGCAGAACCGGCGCGCGCCGGGCATCTGGCAGCCGTACCGGATGCTGCACAAGCTGTTCAACAAGGAATCGGTCGTTGCCGATGCCGCCAGCCCGATCTTCCGCGGCGCGCCGTACGTCGTCTGGGCGGCGATGACGCTCGCCTGCGCGATCGTCCCGACGCTGTCCACTGAATTGCCGCTGTCGCCGGTCGCCGACGCGATCGCGCTCGTCGGCCTGTTCGCGCTCGCGCGCGTCGCGCAGTCGCTGGCCGCGATGGACGTCGGCACCGCATTCGGCACGCTCGGCGCGCGGCGCGAGATGCTGATCGGCTTTCTCGCGGAGCCCGCGCTGTTGATGGTGCTGTTTTCCGCGTCGCTGATCACGCAGTCCACGCTGCTGACCCGCATCGTGGCGACCCTGAGCCGCGGCGAGCTGACGATCTATCCGAGTCTCGCGTTCGCGGGCATTGCGTTCACGCTGGTTTCGCTCGCCGAGAACGCGCGGCTGCCGGTCGACAATCCGGCCACCCATCTCGAACTCACGATGATCCACGAGGCGCTGATCCTCGAGTATTCCGGGCGCCACCTCGCGCTGATGGAGTGGGCCGCGAGCCTCAAGCTGTTCGCGTATTCGTGCATCGGCCTCGCGCTGTTCATGCCGTGGGGCATCGCCGAAGCCGGCAATCCGCTCGCGCTGCTGCTGGCCGTTCCCGCGTTGTTCGCGAAGCTGGCGGCCGGCGGCGCGGTGCTGGCCGCCGTCGAGACCGCCAACGCGAAAATGCGCCTGTTCCGGGTGCCCGAGTTCCTCGCGACCGCGTTCCTGCTCGCGGTGATCGGCATGCTCGTCCACTTCCTGCTGGGGGCGTGAATGCACCACTATGCGACCCAGCTGATCAATCTCCTCGCGGCGGTGCTGCTGCTGCTGTCGTTCGCGATGCTGAGCCAGCGCCGCATCCTGTCGCTGATCCATCTGTATACGCTGCAGGGCGTCGCGCTCGTGTCGGCAAACCTGATCCTCGGCTTCGTGACGCGCGACGCGCACCTGTACGTGTCCGCGATGCTGACCCTCGCGCTGAAGGTCTGCCTGATCCCGTGGATCCTGTACCGCCTCGTGCAGCGACTCGACGTCCTGACCGACGTCGAGCCGCTCATCAACATCCCGACGACGCTGCTGATCGGCATCGTGCTCGTGATCGTCGCGTTCAACGTCGCGACGCCGATCAGCCAGCTCGCCACGTCGGTCGCGCGCGGCACGCTCGGCATCGCGCTCGCGTGCGTGCTGCTGTCGTTCCTGGCGATGATCACCCGCGCGAAGGCGATCCCGCAGGTGATCGGTTTCCTGTCGATGGAGAACGGGCTGTTCTTCGCGGCGGCGGCCGCCACCAACGGCATGCCGATGATCGTCGAGCTGGGCATCGGCCTCGACGTGCTGGTCGGCATCCTGATTCTCGGCGTATTCCTGTTCCAGATCCGCGAACAGTTCGACAGCCTCGACATCCGTCACCTCGAGAAGCTCAAAGATGAATGACACGCCGGTCGTGCTGGCAGTGCTCGGCATTCCGCTGGTCGCGGGCGCATGCCTCGCGTGCGTGCGGCCCGGGCCGCTCGCGCGCAACCTGAACGCCGGCTTCAGCCTGCTGACGTTCGCCGCGACGGTATGGCTCGCGGTGCGCACGGTCGAGCACGGGCCGTCGTTCGCGATGGGGCGCGCGCTGTTTGTCGATCCGTTCAACGTGTATCTGGTCGCGCTGACGGCGTTCGTCGGCTGGACGACGTCGCTGTTCTCGCGCCCGTACATGCGGATCGAGGAGGATCGCGGCCGCATGACGCCGGCACGCATGCGGCTCTACCACGCGATGTACCAGCTTTTCATGTTCGCGATGCTGCTCGCGCTCCTCACCAACAACATGGGCGTGCTGTGGGTCTCGATGGAGGCCGCGACGCTCGCGACCGTGCTGCTCGTGAGCGTTTACCGGACCGCCGCGAGCCTTGAGGCGGCGTGGAAGTATTTCATCCTGTGCGGCGTCGGGATCGCACAGGCGCTGTTCGGCACGATCCTGCTCTATCTGGCCGCGAGCCGGCAGCTTCCCGACGGCGACGCGCTGATGTGGACGAGCCTCGACGCCGTCAGGACGCATCTCGATCCGACCATCGTGTCGATCGCGTTCGTGTTCCTGCTGGTCGGCTACGGCACCAAGGTCGGGCTCGTGCCGATGCACAACTGGCTGCCCGACGCGCACGCCGAAGGGCCGACGCCGATTTCGGCCGTGCTGTCGGGGCTGCTGCTCAACGTCGCCCTCTACGCGGTACTGCGCTGCAAGGTGCTCGCGGATGGCGCGCTCGGGGACGGCCTGCCGGAGCGCCTGCTGATCGGCTTCGGGTTGGTGTCGGTGCTGGTCGCGACGTTCTCGCTGTTCCGGCAGAAGGACGTGAAACGGCTGTTCTCCTATTCGTCGATCGAGCACATGGGCCTGATTACGTTCGCGTTCGGGCTCGGCGGCCCGGTCGCCACGTTTGCCGGGCTGCTGCACATGACGGTTCATTCGCTCGTCAAGTCGGCGATCTTCTTCGCGGTCGGCCACGCCGTGCAGAAGGCCGGCACCCAGGCGATCGACGGCATCCGCGGGATGGCACAGGCCAGCCCGACCGTCGGCTGGGGCATGATGCTCGGCACCCTCGCGATTCTCGGACTGCCGCCGTTCGGGGTGTTCGCCAGCGAATTCCTGATCCTGACGACGGCGATCAATACGCTGCCGTGGACCGCGCCCGTGCTGCTGCTGGCGCTCGCGGTCGCCTGCGCAGCGATCTTCTCGCGCGTGCAGCGGATGGTGTTCGGGGACGCCGCCTCGACGCCGCTCGCGCACCGGCCGACGCTGTTTCCGGTGTTCGTGCATCTGGGCCTCGGCCTGATGCTCGGTCTTTATGTGCCGCCGTATCTCGAGATGTGGTACCGGCAGGCCGCAACGATGATGGCGGGATAAACGATGCAACTCGATGCGATAGACGGTACGCGAATCCGCCTCGCCAGGCTGGCCGGGCAGGTGCCGGTCATGTGCGCCGACGTCGACGCGCCGGGCTGGCTCGACACCGCGCAAGCGGTGCGGGCGGGCGGCGGCCGTCTGATTGCGATGTGGGGCGCGGAGTCGTCCGAGCAGGTGTTTTCGGTTTGCGCGGCCTATGAACTCGACGACGGCGTGCTCTGGGCGCGGCTCGTCACGGGCCACGCGCTGCAGGCCGGCGGCGACTATCCCGATCTCTGCGCGGCGTTTCCGTGCGCGACGCGCATGCAGCGCGCGATCCGCGACCTGACAGGGCTGCGCGCGCGCGGGGCGCAGGACATGCGGCCATGGCTGAATCACGGCAACTGGCCCGACGATTACCATCCGCTGCAGAAGCAGGCGTCCGGCGTCGAGCAGTTCGCGTCGCGCGAGGCGGATTATCCGTTCGTGCAGGTGGCCGGCGACGGGGTGCACGAGATCGCGGTCGGGCCGATACACGCGGGGATCATCGAGCCGGGACATTTCCGTTTCACGGTCGTCGGCGAGAAAGTGCTGCGGCTGGAGGAGCGACTCGGTTACGCGCATCGCGGCGTCGAGCGCCTGTTCGAGCGGACGCCCGCGTCGCTCGGCCACCGGCTCGCGGGCCGCATCGCCGGGGACTCGACTGTCGCGTTCTCGTGGGCGTACTGCATGGCGCTCGAGCAGGCGCGCGGCGTCGCGGTGCCGGCGCGGGCGTTGCGCATGCGCGCGGTGCTGCTCGAGCGCGAGCGCATCGCCAATCACCTCGGCGACCTGGGCGCGCTCGGAAACGACGCCGGGTTCGCGTTCGGCCTTGCCCAGTTCTCGCGCCTGAAGGAAGAATGGGTTCGCATGAACGGCGCGCTGTTCGGGCATCGCTATCTGATGGACCGGGTCGTGCCGGGCGGCGTGGCGGTCGATGTGGACCGCGCCGCGATCGACGCGATCGGCGCGCATTGCGACCACATCGAGCGGGAGGTGCAGGTGATGCGCCGGATCTATGACGACCAGTCCGGCCTGCAGGACCGCTTCTCGGGGACCGGCCGGTTGGCGTCCGACGTCGCGGGCCATCTCGGCGTACGCGGCATGGCGGCGCGCGCGAGCGGGCGCGCGTTCGACGTGCGCGCGAGCCTGGCCCACGCGCCGTACGATGCCATCCGCGTCGAGGCGGCATGCGATGCGCGCGGCGACGTCGCGGCGCGCATCGCGGTGCGGTTCGAGGAAGTCGCCACGTCACTGTGGCTGATCCGCGCGTTGCTGACGGATCTGCCGGATGGCCCGTGTGCGGCGGAGGTGATGCCGGGCGCTGCGCCGTCGCGCGGCGCCGGCTGGATCGAGGGATGGCGCGGCGACGTGTTCGTCGCGCTCGAAACGGCGGCCGGCGACACGATTGCGCGATGCCATTGCCACGACCCGTCGTGGCAGAACTGGCCGGCGCTCGAACATGCGATCATCGGCAACATCGTGGCCGATTTCCCGTTGATCAACAAGTCGTTCAACCTGAACTACGCGGGGCACGATCTGTAATGTGGCAGCTGATCCGACAATTCGCGCGAACGGACTTTCCCGAGCGACCCGCTGTGCCGGATGCGCCCGAGTGGCGTCACGACATGCAGCAGATTCACCGGGACCTGCTCGACCTGCTCGGGCGGGCGTTGTGCATCCGGCAGATCGATGCGGGCTCGTGCAACGGATGCGAGCTCGAGATTCATGCGCTGAGCAACCCGCATCACAACATCGAGGGGCTCGGGATCAAGTTCGTGGCAAGCCCGCGGCATGCGGACCTGCTGCTTGTCACCGGGCCGCTGACGCTGAACATGAAGGCGGCCGTGCTTGCCGCCTACGACGCGACGCCCGAGCCGAAGCTCGTGGTGGCGGCAGGCGAGTGCGCGTGCACGGGCGGGCTGTTCAAGGACAGCTACGCGGTGTGCGGGCCGGTCGCCGATCTGCTGCCCGTCGACGTGACGATACCGGGCTGTCCGCCGCCGCCTCTCGATCTGCTCAAGGGAATCCTCGCGGCCTGCCGCCTGCGAGAGGCGCGCGAGTGACGCGCGGCGGCATCTCCATTCGTGATGCCAGCACGCAGGGGCGACGGACAGCGCGCGGCGCCAGATGGCCGCACCGAACCAGAGCGGCTCCGATACAGTTGGGTTAGAATCGCCCGCCCGAGCCGATCGCTTTCCGTCCACCGGATGTCCGACACGAAAACCGTATGGAATTCCGTCAGTTGCGCTACTTCCTCGCGGTGGCCGAGTATCTTCACTTCACCGAGGCGGCCGAGTTCCTCGGCATCGCGCAGCCCCCGCTGAGTCAGCAGATCCTCAAGCTCGAACGCGAGATCGGGACGCGCCTCTTCGTCCGGCACCCTCGGCGGGTCGAGCTGACTGAGGCGGGCAGGCTGTTCCGGGAGCGCGCGGCGCATATCGTCGAGGAAGCCGATCTGGCGCTCGCCGAAGCGCAGAACGCCGGTCGCGGCGAAAGCGGGCGGCTCGTGCTGGGGTTCGCCGGCTCGATCGTCTTTCATCCGCTGGTGGCGTCGTTGATGCAGCGCTACCGGCGCGGCTACCCCGGCGTGCTCATCAAGTGCGAAGAAAGCAATAGCCCGACGCTGCTCGATAAGGTGATCGAGGCGCGCGTCGACGCGGCGTTGATCCGCTTGCCGCTGGATTGCCGCGAGCTTGCCGTGCAGCCGCTCGTGGAAGAGGAATTTCTGGCGGTACTGCCGTCCGGCCATCGGGCGAGCGCCGACGGCGCGCTTGCACTGCGCGCGCTGTCCGGCGATCCGCTCGTGCTGTTTCCGCGTTCGATCGGCCCCGACCTGTACGACGCCATCGTCGGTGCGTGCCACGAAGCCGGCTTCACGCCGGCCATCGGCATGGAGTCGCCGCAGATTTCGTCGGCGGTGAACATGGTCGCGGCGGGCTTCGGCGTTACGCTGATCCCCGAGTCGGTGCGCCAGGTGCAGGCGCTCGGCGTCACGTACCACGCGCTGCAAGGCGAGCCGCTTCGAACCGGGATCGCGCTCGTGCACCGGCCAAGGGAGAAGTCGCCCGCGATTCAGAACCTCGCGCGCACCGTGCGCGAGCTGGCGCGGGAGGCGGCCGCGTAAGAGCGTGTTTACGATCTTCCAAGTAGCCCGAATTGTCTGCGATGACGAAAGAATCGTAATCAGGTTCTTAGATGGCTCGGGAAAGGCCGCCGGCGTGGTGACACGCGGCGGCTTTCTCGTTTGTGCAGATCCGAAATCAGGCGTGCGCCGCGCGCTCCAACACTTCACGCGCGGCGCGGCCGAGCACCTCTTCCGACCATTGATTCACGCTTTCGCCGGACACGGCCGCCGCGATGCCGACGCGCGCATGCACGTCCGGATCGATGCGGAGCATGAGCTTCCCGGATGCCGGTTTTTGCGGCTTGCGGCCGGACTGCTCGCAGTCGGTCAGGTAGTGATCGACGGCAGCATGAAAATCGTCGATCAACTCGTCGACGGTCGAGCCGTGAAAGCTGATCTTGTCGTCGACGCCGAGCACATGCCCGACGAAAATGTTGTCGCGCCCGTCGAAGTCGATACGGGCGAAGTAACCCTTGTACGTCATGGCGTTGGTCATGGCTTGATTCCCATTTCGATAAACCAGTCGCGCAGGTCTTCCACCTGATACCGCTTCGCCTCCTTGCCCGGATGTGGGCGGTGGTGGTAGCGGCGCTTGCCGTTCAGTTCGAAGGCGATGCGCGACCCGGCGCCTTCGTGGATTGTGCCGCCCAAGAAGGCGATGAGCGACTCGATGTCGGAGAACACGATTCCGCCCAAGGTCGGCTTCGTAAAGATCGCAGCGAGGGTGCGGGCGTGTTTGGATTTCATGCCTAAATGATAGCAAAAAATGCAATCACTATGCTATCAAAAAATGATAGCACGGCGCGAGCGAAGGGGCCGCGTGTCACGCGGCGACAGGAGCCGTTAGAACCTGTTTGCGATTCTTTAGTCATCGCCGACAATTCGGGGATGATGAGAAAGAAGTACGCGTGAAGAACACGGACACGGCAGCGCATAAGGGGTGCTCAACACCAGCCTGCAGTTCGTCCACCTCGCCTTCTTGGCTCTGCTACTTAGCGGCAACGCCGCGATGACGGACGTTTGCGTCCGTTCAGGCCGGCTCGCGCGCCGCACCGCGCATCCGCGTTTTCATTTCACAGCTCGCGCGCCGCGCCGCACATCGGCGTTCGCATTTCTCAGCCGTCGTGCCGCCTCGGCATCCATATGCATTTCGTCTTGAAGTCACGCCTGCGCGATATTGGACTTCGCCGGTACGCGCGCTTAGCCTTACCGCATTCGACCGGACGGGCGGGTCGGGTGGTGCGCCGCCTGCCGCGTGTCCGCTCAGCCCACAACGAGCGCGCATCGCGCGATGCGCGGCCAACAGGAGAATTCACGTGTCAACCGTTCCACGCGGAACTTCCGCGGCGCTGAAGCCGATCACTGCGCGGCAGGAAACTTTCATCCATTCGCTGACGGAAATCGTCGGGCATCAGGATGTGCTGACGACGGAGCAGGATACGCGCCGCTACCGCTCGGGCTTCCGGTTCGGCGAGGGCAAGGTCGTGGCGGTGGTGCGGCCGGGCACGCTGCTCCAGCAGTGGAAGGTACTGCAGGTCTGCGTGGCTGCCAACGTGATCGTCATCTGCCAGGCATCCAACACCGGATTGACCGGCGGGTCCACGCCCGACGGCGACGACTACGACCGCGACATCGTGATCGTCAGCACTGCCCGGATCAGGACGGTCCACGTGATCGGCGACGGAAAGCAGGTGATCTGCCTGCCGGGCGCGACGCTCGACCAGCTCGAACAGACGCTGAAGCCACTCGGGCGCGAGCCGCACTCGGTGATCGGCT
>Ga0335069_10010920_pt1 | contig 12842 bp, 13 predicted proteins | sample Lox_Sample_11_FD_206714 | JGI IMG/M metagenome (GOLD analysis project Ga0335069, IMG submission 206714) | Soil microbial communities from Loxahatchee National Wildlife Refuge, Florida, United States - Lox_Sample_1.1 | ecosystem: Environmental > Terrestrial > Soil > Wetlands | place: USA... | reverse complement strand
TGGTCCGCGAAAACTCCGTCCTGACTGATTTCATTGGATTTTTGAGTTCCTGAGATCCATCCTGCAGGCATGAAGATTCTGCTCATGATGGTGGTCTTGCAGTCTCTCAACCTGGTAGTTTTCGCAAGGGGCAATCGGGCCGCCTGGATGCGGATTCTCGCGTTACGACAGCAGCTCGCGGTGTACCAGCGCAAGTCGAAGAAGCCCCTGCTGAGAAACAGGGACCGTCTATTCTGGTCGTTGCTCTCAAAGGTTTGGAGAGACTGGAGATCTGAACTGATTCTGGTAAAACCAGAGACCGTGATCCGATGGCGGGAGAGGAAGTTTCGCGAGTTCTGGCGGAGGAAGTCCCAGGGCCGGCCAGGCCGACCGTCAATTCCCAATGAACACATCAACTTCATCCGGCGGATATCCTCCGATCATCCGGAGTACGGGGAGGATCGCATCGCCTTGGAGTTGGAGGTGAAGTTCGGTATTTGCCACGCCTGCTCGACCGTCCGGAAATACATGGTCGAAAGGAGCTTGGGACCCACAGATTCTCAAGCCTGGCGAAGCTTTTTGAAGAACCAGGCCCAGGCCATGTGGTCCTGTGACTTCTTTGTACAGCATACGGTTGGGTTTCGCGTCCTTTACATCTTCGTCGTGATGGAGCTCGCAAATCGAAAGATCATCCACCTGCACGTAACCGATCATCCAACCCTCGAGTGGACCAAACAACAGATCAGGAACGCCTGCTTGGAGGACCAGCCCAAGTTCCTGCTCCACGACAACGACGGGAAGTTCGGTCCGCTCGGTCGTCCGTTCCTAGTGGAGAATGCCGGAAAGAAGGTCCCATGTCGATCCGCCTACGATGTGTGGCTCTGGCAGGAGATGGGGATTCGGGGAATACCGATTCCGTATGGCGCGCCCAACGCGGCGGCACACATGGAGCGCCTGATAGGGACGCTTCGCCGGGAATGTCTCGACCGAATGTTGATCTGGAATGAACGGCATCTTCGGTGTGTACTCAACGAATTCATCCACTGGTACAACCACGGCCGCGTGCATCAAGGGTTGAACGGCATACCGGATCCTGACCCGGCGTTGGCTGGTCCGAAGCCATTGGGAGGCAGGCTTGTGGCGATTCCTGTGTTGAACGGACTGCACAAACTCTCTCAACTGAGACATTACGACTACCGGATGGATGCGTAGTTGTCATCGGCTTGGGTTCCGATATTGAGACTTCCGCTTAGTGTGGCCCAGTCACTGGATCCAGAGACTACTCTAGAGCTATCGGCGATTATTCGACCCATTTGATATTGAAACAAGGAGGGAGCTGCCGCTCCGAGTGCCCGGATCAATAGGCTTCGGAAGCCGTACCGGGTTTTCGCGGACCACGGATGCCTAGGGCCAAAGACCCGGCTCCCGACCCGGCTGCTCCTCCCACCAGGGCATTGACAATCTTGTTGGTCGAAAAGACCACGCCAACCGTCATAACGGGACCGAACATCTGGGCCAGGATCTGCGCTGCCGTCGGCAGGCCGAACACGTTTGCCGGAACTGAAGCCCCCGCGATGGCAGCCGCAACGGTCAGAGCCGCACCATACAATGGGATCAGCAAGATATAAGAGAGGATGGCAGCAAGCCACTTATGGCTGTGGCCTCGGAAGTCTCTATCGAAAGCCAGGGCAAAAAAGACCGGTCCCAATACCAGGTTCATGGCCAGGATGGTCAGTGATCCCGCGATATTGACCAGTACTAGTGCGTAGCAGAGAAAGAGCACCAGATACCTACCAGGCTCAATAAGCTGCCAATGGTGAAGTTGTAAAGAGTCCCCAGGATCGTACTGGTGATGCCCTGAGTGTTGCTCGCTGCCTGGTCCGTGGCTGAGACAAAACTTATTGAACCGGCCATGCCGTCCAACAACTTATTGAGGTCTGGATAAAACTGGGAAGCCAGGATTTTGATTGCATCAAATAGATGACCGGAAAGCTGAGGCCAGATTCCAAACATGCCGGCAATAAAGAGGTACTTGACCAGGATCCTGGGAAGCTCGGAGGGGTGCCCCATGGCCACTTGCAGACCCTCCTGAAGGAAAACCTTAAATAGCAGAAAGCCCCAAATGATCGCGCCCAGCGCCGAGTATACGACCACGAAGTCCACCCCACCTCCATTGCCACGAAGAGCCAGCCAAATACTGTCAAGCAGGATGGAAATGCTCATTGATTGTCTCCTTCGTCAATGTGGGAAGGGATAACAAACGTATCGGGCTGGATATCTGCAAATCCGTAAATGCGAGGTTTCGAGTGCCAGATTGGCTTCCGACAGGCCGGAGTTTCAGTAGCTCTCAGGTCACAGACGGAGGATAAAACGAATTGCAGGCCGATTGCCACAGTCCTCCCTTATTGGGCACGGGTGAGATCAAGCAATTGGCCAAGATTGCGAACGTCACCATTCTGGGCCTCGATCTCGAGTTGCTTCATCTTCATGATCAAATTGCGGTTTTCTTTCTGCTGAGTGAGCAGGCGCTGCTGGACCACCTTCTGTTCTGTCTGGATGGTGGCAATCTCGATCAGAATAGAATTCAAGAGAGCAATCTGCTGGCCCAGAGCGACCTCGGCATCTTCCACGTGATCCAGGTTGAGCGCCAGGCTGGCATTCTGGCTCTTGAACCGCTCAAGGGCTGCCTGGTGCTGCCCATCCATTGATTGGAGTTCCAGGAGGTGCGCTTCCTCCTTCTTAAGTTGAACCATCTGTTGTTCGGAGAGCTGGATGAGCCGATCTGCGTACTCCTTGTACTCGGGAGACCGGGCATAAAGTGGATTGCCCGTGAGTGACAGAACCTGAGCGTCATAAGCAACCTCGTCAAATGTCTTCCAAATCCCGATGAGATGGTCCTTCAAGCGGGCCCATTCCGAAGGGGTGAAATTCCTCCATTCGCCTGGTGAAAGCCGACTGTAGATATAGCGGAATCGACTGTAGTATCCGTCAAATGCCCGCTTGTATTGGTCGAACTCGTCCATGTACTTTTCAAAGTCCTGGATGTGCTTGGCAGCCTGGCTGATCATGGTGATGCGTTGGACCTTGGCAACGAGATCAACAAAGATGAAAGCGTTAGCCTGGCCAATCAAGCCACACAGGAACAAGACTCCCGCCAGCACTGACTTGATCTTGAGTTTTGTCATATAGTTGCTTCCCCTTCCTGGCTGCCAAGCCAGCAGGTATGGCCTGCTGCGATTTTCTCTTCTGCCACAGGCGTGGTCTTTGTTACCATATGTTGAGAATTCGTTTGGGAGCAGTGGCCGCGATGAGCAAAGAGTACGTAGAACAGCATGATTCGGGTTATTGGATCAAAGGGAGCCGTGTCTCCCTGGATTCTGTTGTTTGTGCCTTCCTCCGTGGAGCCTCCCCGGAAAGCATTGCGCACTCCTTTCCAACGATCGGCCTGGAAGAAGTCTACGGAGCCATTGCCTTCTATCTGGCCCACCAAGCCGAGATCGACTCCTACCTGCAGCAGGAAGAAGCTGAGTTCGAGGCGATGCGGCAAGCCTCCCGCCAGGCCAATCCGCTGCTGTACCGGAAGCTGGAAGAGGCCAGATCGCAACCGCAGATCCGCCGTTCATGAAGATCCGCTTCCTCGCCGATGCTGACTTCAACGCCGACATCGTGGCGGCTGTGCTCCGCCGTGAGCCGGTCGTTGACTTCAAGACCGCTAATGAAGCAGGCCTCCAGGGTCTGGACGACGTCCAAGTGCTGGCCCTGGCGGCGCGCGAAGGCAGAATTCTTGTCACCCACGACCGAAAGACGATGCCCAGGCATTTTGCTAAATTCGTTGAAGAGCAAGTCTGCCCCGGTGTGCTGGTGGTCTCGAACAAGGCATCAATCCATTCGGTAGCCGAGGATCTTCTTCTGATCTGGTTGGCTAGTGAAGCAGAAGAGTGGAAGAACCTCATCTGTGCGGTCCCCCTGTGATTGGCAGCATTCATCTCCTTGTCTCAAACAATCTGAGTGAGCTGGCAAGCCTTGCCTTGCTTGGTTTTTTCTTCATTGCGTGAGACCTTGGCGAGGTGATACCGCAAGTGAGGCGCCAGAATCGCCGACCGTTCCGGGGTTGTATGGCAATGTCCAGTTAGCCGGACCAGTTCGTCGATGGCACTCCTGACATTGCCGCCATGTCGCTGTTTTATTTGTCGTTTCATCTCCCGTTCTTCTGCATTGGTGGTGGCCAGCCAGTAAGTATATGGGTCGGTGACTGGCCTGAGAATGCGGCGCAGTCCTCCCGCCGACCAATAGAGCATCTCGTGCTTGGATGGATCGAGTGTCTGATACTGCTCGATGTGATGGTCGGTCAGCTGTAGTTTCCGGAGAGATGCTTCGATATCCGTCTGACCCGCAAAGAAGACAGCTTGTTTCAGATTCGTGATGATGGCGCGAGACCAGGGCTGGGAAGGATCGTCGAGGTCGGCCAGAGACTGGGTGATGATGTCCAGCATGATGTTCCAATGGCGGCCGGTCCATGCAATCAGGGAAATCCAGAAAGAAAAGGCCTCGTTGGTCAAATACCGGTGAGCCTCGTCGAGAATATTGTCGGTTCGATGGATCGCGGGAACCCCTCAGTGGTTCATGCCACAGACGCTTCGAACACAAATGCCCCCTGGGGAGAATTGATGTCGACCGTCGCCATAAGGAATGGAGCGGTGGGCTGTATCTGCGATAGTTGTATTCGGGATACGGTGAAGATCATTGAAATGGGATTCCCTGTTTACTGTGCAGGTATCAGGCCTGTGGACTCGAAGGGATGCGGTATCGCCAAAGCATACGATGTGCCCATACGTTGCGGGGACGTTTTAGTCGCCCCTGGTGAGCTCGTCTTCGCAGATTTCGACGGCATTGTGGTGATCCCCGGTGAGGTGGAAGAGAAGGTACTGGAACTGGCACTTGAGAAGGTTGGAAAGGAGAACTCGACGCGGGTGCTTCCGCAATCTACTGTTGGTGATTGGTCCTCAACTCCTTCTTGAAAAGCACTTGCTCCCGATTTGGAGCTAACTAGAATTGGTGAAATTAATTGGATTGTAACCTATTGTTATCTCAATCTTTACACTAGGCCGACCAACAATTGATGACGGAAGCACCCACTGAAGCGACGAGACCAGGCAGCTGCTCTTTCCAACCAGCGATGCACAGTGTTCCAAGCAATCCGCTTGACTCGAGCGATGGCGGACTTGTTCAAACCCTCGACACTGAGAGCTGCAACTTCATCAAAGGTGCCACGCCGGTGCTGGAGTCGATGATAGGGTGTTCCGGTTGTCGAGCAGAACGTCTTCCCACAATCCTGGCAACGGTATCGACATCGTTTCCCCCATCTAGTCGAGTAGAAGCCATGGCGAATGATAGCTCCGGCGACGCCTTTTCTCGATGGTGGACAGTGCCGGTTTGGACAGCCGAGACTCTTCATGTTTCGTGGACCTTGTCGACGCCAGAACTGATGGCCTGGAATTGAGTCTCAAACTATACCACGGGAGTGAGTTACAGGTGGGCTACCAACAGTCGATTGCGGAAACACCCCGCGATATCTGCGGAACAGATTGCAGGCATGCCTATCCACGGCATGCCTGCCCCACCCCCGTCATGTCATCGATATACCTTGCTTCATTGAAGTGGAAATCCAATAGTGGACTTCAGCCAGTCCGCTACGATTTTAAATGGCTCTCCGAAGTGGACACTCAAGAGTGGTGTGTGGGATGGAGGTCCACTTTTGTGGCCGTGGGCTTGCCGGGTTCATGCTCTACAAACTGGACCTTAGCTTTCTCTCCTTTAGTCATTGCTGTCGGCTGGACAGCATGACCTGACTCAACAAACTGGGTCTTGTCGTCATAAGACATCGAGATATCCTTTTTGCCCTCTCTTAGGGTGAAGGTGTGTGAATTAGTGTTCACAGCAGTGATCTCGCCCTTGTCTGTGCCGTGGGGGAGCATGGGAGCTGTATCCGCTTGCAATGAGGTGGCCCCGCAGAAAAACAAAGTCATCACCCCTGCTGCGAAGAGAGTGGAAAGCTTTTTCATGATTTGTGTTCCTCCTTGTGACTAACATCCACTCTCACCAGCTGCAAGACGCCTGCCAATTCTTCAGATCGATCTCACGATTCTGGAATACCGAGAAAGCAAATAGTTTAGTACCTTATCAGTTCAACAAGACTCTGCCCATCGATGTGGCAAGATTGCCGACCCCGACAAAAACACCTCAATCATCGAATCGGGGAAGCAGGTCACAGAAGAGATGACGAAAGGGGAGTTCGACTAGGCGGGCATCAATCAGAACCTAATCGAAGAACCTCGATGAATGCCGTGTCGTTCCAGGATCCGATAAAGGGTCCGCCGGTCAATGTCCAGGACCTCGGCGGCCCGGGTGGCGTTTTGCCCGGTTGCCTGGAGAACCTCGAGGACGTATTCCTTTTCTTTTTCTGCCAGAGACAGATAGGGATATATGGCACTTCCTGGCGCATTGGGATCGGCCTGGGACTGCTTGATTTCCCCGAGAAAGTCGTCTGGAGTCAATATCCCGCTGGAGTTCAAGGCAATGGCCCGTTCCACGGCATTCTCTAGCTCTCGAACGTTTCCGGGCCAGTCGTAATGGATCAAGGTAGGATAGACCGACTCATGGATTGCCATGCTTTTCGCTGAAGCTTGAGAATAGCGCCGCACAAAATGATCCAACAGGAGGGGGATATCCCCCCGTCGTTGACGCAGGGGAGGCAGATCAATCGTGACTACCTTGAGACGATAATATAAATCTTCCCGAAAGGTGTGGGCCCGCACCAGTTCGTCAAGGGGTTGATTGGTGGCTGCAATGATGCGGACATCCACCTGCAGGGGTTCGGTGGAACCGACTTTGGTAATCTCGCGCTCTTCCAGAGTTCGCAGCAGCTTCATTTGAAGCGCCGGCGTGGTGTTGGAAATGTCATCCAGAAAAACGGTCCCATGGTGGGCTGCCTCGAAAATCCCCGCTCGATTGGCCAGGGCGCCTGTGAAAGCCCCTCTGACGAAACCGAACAACTCGCTCTCCAGCAGCGTTTCCGGCAAGGCTCCACAATTGATGGCTTTGAAAAGCTCGGATCTGCGCCCACTGGTTTCGTGGATCAATCGGGCCACCAGTTCCTTTCCGGTCCCGCTTTCTCCCTGGATCAGGACGGTGGTGTGCAACGGAGCCACCCGCGCAATGATTTTATATACCTCCAGCATCTCCGGGCTGCTGCCGATGATTCTGGGAGCAGCTGGCATCCCCCCCACGGAAGATCGCAACTTTCGATTCTCGCGCTTCAGGACGGCCTGCTCCATGGCCCGCCTCACGACAAGTCGCACCTGATCCAGCTTGAAAGGCTTGCTTAAATAATCATAGGCCCCGTTCCGTATTGCGTCGATGGCCGTCTCCATGGAGGCAAAGCCGGTCATGACAATCACCGGAGTATCCTTGCGGGTGGCCTGGACGGCCTCCAGGATCTTCATCCCGTCAATATCCCGCATTCGCAGATCAGTCAGGACCAGGTCCAGGTCTTCATCCGATAGGTAGTCAAGCGCTTCGGCGCCTCCGGCGGCCTGCAAGACCGAGAATCCTTCTTTTTGCAGGACCTCGGACAACGATTCAAGCGCCGAGCGGTCGTCGTCTACTACCAGAATTGTGGAGTTTCCCTCAGTTCTCATGCCCGGTTGGAGGCTCGGATCGCCGCACTCCTTTCTGCCGCCACCGACTCGACTTCAGGAAGAAGGATCGTGAAGCAAGTGCCCTTGGCCGGCGAACTGACCACCCGAATCTGTCCCCCATGCTGTTTTACGATTTCCTTGCCTATGGCCAATCCCAATCCGGAACCCCTGCCAAAATCTTTCGTGGTGAAGAACGGTTCGAAAATATGATCCAGTTTGTCGGCCGGAATTCCAACCCCCGAGTCCCTGACCTCAATTCGAAAACAATACTGATTGCTATCCTCGCTTAGGGGCTCCCGATGCACTTCGACCCACAGCTTACCCTCGCCCGTTATGGCGTCGAGTGCATTGTTGAAAAGGTTCAAAAAAAGCTGTTCGAGCTGATCAGGGTCACCTTCGGTCAGAAAAGGACCCCCATAGGTACGGAGTCTGAAGTCGATCCGCCGTGACTCCAGCGTTGGCCCCAGAAGCCGGGTGACCTTACAGATGATTTCCTCCAGCTCGATGGGAAGGCGCCGAGCCTTATGGCGGGTTGTATTCAGCAGGGTTTCGACTATATTGCAGACGCGATCGATCTGGTCACAAGCCAGCTGAAGACGTTCCCGAATCCGCAGGTCCAATTGAGGGTCTTCCAGCAGAATCTGCAGGTGTGTGGCGACGGCGCTTAAGGGGGATCCAATCTCGTGGGCGAAAGTGGCCGTCACTTGCCCGACCAGAGCTAAACGTTCGGCCTGGGTCAGACGCTTCTTGGCCTCATAAATCTGAAGGTTCAACTGCTGCAAGTCTCGATTTCGACGGGTCAGCTCACCGGTTGCTTCCTCGACCTGGTGTCTCAGGTTTTCGCTGAATCCCTGGATTTCCTCAAGCATGCGGTTGAAATTCCGCGCCAGCTCTCCAAATTCTCCTGCCAGGCTTTCATCCGCTCGTGCTGACAACTCGCCGCTCTTGTACCGGTGCATGATCTTCACCAGGTGCTGGACACTCCGGTAGACCGTTGCTCTGAACACCAGCACAATCGTTCCAACCAGCAGAACGGTGGTCCCCAAAATCGCATAGAGACGGATCCGAAAGTGGACGGCCAGGATATCGTTAACTATCCGCAACGAACTTGCCACCGTGACAAACCCTCGTCGCCCATCTTTGAATTGGAGCGGCTGAGTCGAGAAGATCTTGCTGCCGGCGGCCGACTCCACAGTAAATGTTTGAGGCAATCCACTGAAAAAAGCTTTCCTCTCCTGGTTTAGAACCGCACGGTCTTTCCTGGTGGAACTGGATTGGACTAGCTTGAGTTGCCCTTCCTTTTCAGCGTAAATATCGACGTGGATAACATCGGGCTCCAACTCGAGAATGTCGCGAACCTGGTTCTGGTAGTAGTCGGGAACTTGTTGCACGGATCTCGCTTTCAGATCAAAGGCTAAGCGCTCGGCTGATTTGGCAGTTTGTTCTCCCATCGACTTTTCAATTGCATGGATCGTGCTGAGCGTGGCCAGCCAATCCGTGATGGTCAAGACTGACAGAGAAAGAAAAACCACTGTCACCAATGTCCGCGTCTGTAATGACCATTTTGAAGCTCTACTGGCGGCCATTCCCTTGCCTTCCCGTTCTGTTTCTGTTTCGAGGATTGGACCTCTCCCTCAATTATAATGGGTGAAACAGGGCTCATCAAGGTTTTGAGGCCATCAAGAACTCTTCTCGCAAATCCAGGGCCAACTCGAAGGAGTCAGTCGTGGAGCGTCAGTAAATAGAAAACACACAGGATCAGACTTCTCGCCTTCCGGACCCTTTCTGCTTGTCTCGTGGCATATTTGCTTCCTGCAACAAATCTGCCACAGGCTGTTTGGATTCCTGATTCTCTTCTTATCCAACCCAACCGCTTAATCCCCGACCCAAATAGGACTAGAATTCCCGTTAAGGAAGGCGCTGATCCTCGCAAAGTTGTCTCAAATGAATTTCCTCTCCTCCACGGGCTCTCGGCCACCCTGGCCCCAAGCACTTGTCAGGGCTTCACTTCGCGGTATCAAATCGACATTCAAGCCTTTTGGATACTCCCCTGCTTTTGAAAATGGGGGGAAACGTGACAGATGGACAGAACCCGATGTTGAGGGGTTGATGAGCAGCAAACTCCCAAAGAATTCGTCTAAGGATCGATTTTGGCTCCATTCCTTCGAGTACACCACAATTCTGGTGGCTGGCCTCCTTTGTAGTAATGTCTTGGCCTATGCGCAGGACGACAGTCTTGTACGCAACAAGCCTGAGGAGGAATACAAGATAGCCGTCCCAGTGGATCTGGTCGTTTTGCCGGTCACCGTGTTAGACCTCAAGGGGCATTTTGTTGCTGACCTGACTGAGAAGAACTTCAGGGTTTACGAAGATGGCAAGCTACAGAGCATCCAGCTCTTTTTGCATGAAGATCTTCCGGTCACAGTTGGCCTGGTCTTAGACAATAGTGGAAGCATGCGCCCTCGGCTTGACGAAGTTAACGCGGCGGCCCTGAAATTTGCCGAATCCAGCAATCCTCAGGATGAGATGTTCGTGGTCAAATTCAATGAGAAGGTATTCATGGGGTTGCCGAAGGAGGTACCCTTCACTCACAGCGAAGAACAATTGAAAGCTGCCTTGCTCAGGAACACTGCCCGGGGGAGGACAGCTCTCTATGATGCAATTATCACGGCACTCCAGCATTTGGCAAAAGGCACCCTGAGTAAACGGGTTCTTCTTGTCGTCAGCGACGGCGGCGACAACTCCAGCAAACACGATTTCCCGCAAGTATTGGAGCTGTCCAAAGAGAGCAATGCCGTTATCTATGCCATTGGTCTTTATGATTCGACAGACCCGGAAAGTAACCCCAGGGTCTTGCGTCGGCTTGCCAGGTTGACCGGTGGAGAGGCTTTCCTGCCGAACGACGTCGAGAAAGTCAAGTCTATATGCCAGCATATTGCCAAGACTGTTCGTGACCAATACACCTTGGGATATATTCCTTCAAATGGGGATCATGATGGGGCCTTTCGGACTGTGAGGGTTGTTGTCGATTTCCCTCGCCATGGAAAGCTGACGGTGCTGACTCGAACGGGGTATTACGCACCTGGCGACCGCTCCTCTTCCCTGTTGGGGGAGTAAAGCGAGGGGCCGCAGCAGCAAAGGTGGAATGACCATGTTGAAACAAAAAAAGATCGCTAGGCTTCTTCGGTTCTCAGAGCGAGTCTTCTTTCTATTGTTCCTGCTGGCTTTTGGCTGGTGTACCTATGTATTGATTGAAAGCAGCGCGTTCCAAGCCTACCAAAAGGCGCGATTGGAGAGCGCATTGGAGGAGAAATCCTTGCGCCAATCCAATTCTTCCTATGGCTCCTCACTTGGAAATCCGAACGTGAACGGGGAACGTTCCTCTCTCGAAACCCAGCCAAGGATCCCGATAAGAAAAGAAGCGATCGAATACAATCACGCTCCGTCCAAGCTGATGGGCTCGCCGATCCAGGACCCTGATCTCATAGGACGTCTGGATATTCCTCGTCTTGGCTTGTCGGCCATAGTTAGCGAGGGTGTGGACAATCGGACCTTGCGACGAGCTCTGGGGCATATCCCAGGCACTGCCCTTCCGGGCCAGGGAGGAAATATGGGGATTGCGGGACACCGCGATACCTTCTTTCGCAAACTGGAACATGTCCGCCCTAACGACACCGTCACATTGACCACAGTTTACGGAACTTACCGCTATGTGGTTCAGTCCCTCGAAGTCGTCGGCCCGGACGATACAGAGGTTCTGAGAAACTCCGCTCAGCCGACCTTGACATTGGTAACCTGCTATCCTTTTGACTTTGTAGGACCTGCCCCCCGGAGGTTCGTAGTCATTGCGCGGGCAGCTGAGGGATAGGACTGCTTCCTTGGCATTCTAGCGCTCTTTTTGGCGAGTGTATCTCCCGGGACGGGCGCTCAGATGCTGGAATCAGCTTCCGGACCCGAGAAGATGAAGGCGAGGAAGTCAAGGGAGGTCGACTGCTGAATGCATGAACTGCCGTTAACCGCCCTTTATCTTCCTGCCGGTCTCGAGACCCAGAAGATGCTTCTCTTTAGATTCACTGTTTCGGGTCAAGACGCATGTCGACGAGTTTCAATCCAGCCGCAATGCCGAGTGAAAGCAAGCCAATCAAAACCACCAGAGGCAATTCACTGGCGGAGTGAGGCATATGTTTTGGTGGCTTTGTCATCGCCACCTGAGGGGCGGCAGGGGGACTCGGTTTTGCCGTAACCTGTGCCACCTGGACTTCTTGTGCGTTGGGTTTGACGGCGACCAAGGGGGCCTTCTTCAGTTCGGCCAGGTTGGGAGGAGTAGCAGCTGGTATGGCTAGGACCGGCTGATTGGCGCGCTTGGCAATCTCCAGGGCCTTGGGCTTGTGGTAAACAAATTCTTCCCCGTACTGGTCCCCTGGATAGAACCAGGTCCTTATTGCGGGTGGCGCATTTTCAGCCCTTTCCCAGAAGCTGATACTCGTCTTGTCTGGGGGGTCCATCCTATAGCTGGGGATAGCCAGGATCGTTGCGTACAAGTGGTTCTCCTGCTCATTGTAAATCTGGACCACGTTTCGATCAGCCTGTAAATCCATCAGTTTGAGAACGTACTTGCCTGCGGGCAGAACCATCCCGGGGATCTCGAAGGGTTCATTAACGGTGATAACCGTTCGTTTGTTCCATTCGTCTGCTTGAGTGCCGGAAGGGAAAAAAACCGAAAATGCAACCAAGCAACCGACTGTTAACATGATTTTCAGTTTACCCATATCTTGTACCTCTTATCTCCTCGATTCCTACTTAATCCTGCTTCTGTCGATTCGGGCAGTTCACAAGAGCCTGCCGAATCGCGGGCAGAAATTCCTTAATGGCACATCCCTGCGGACAGTGCCACGTTGACGATTTGCATGTGTTCAGCCAATAGGCCAGGTGATAATCGGGAACAGTGCAAGCGTAAAGCCAGCAGAGGTTTGCGCATACGGCAGCGAATGAGAAATCTTCAGGGTCGGGAAATCAGGATGAGGCGCTTTTGTGCCAGCTCAGCAATCAACCCCAAACCCGTCAATCCAGTCCTGCAATCGTGCGCTTTTTGCGGGATGGGTCATTTTTGTTCTGAGGGGCAGCCACTAAGATATTGGGGGAAAATTAACTGTTGTTTAAGCATAA
>Ga0335069_10010919_pt1 | contig 12842 bp, 15 predicted proteins | sample Lox_Sample_11_FD_206714 | JGI IMG/M metagenome (GOLD analysis project Ga0335069, IMG submission 206714) | Soil microbial communities from Loxahatchee National Wildlife Refuge, Florida, United States - Lox_Sample_1.1 | ecosystem: Environmental > Terrestrial > Soil > Wetlands | place: USA... | reverse complement strand
CGGGCGTGCGCATGCCGGCACGCGCCGTGAGCACGTTTCCCCAGTACTCGGTCATGCCTTCGTAGACCCAGAGCAGGTCGTCGCGCATGGGAACGTTGAAGTTAGGCGTCCAGAGATCGGCCGGGCGGCGGAACTTGCCATCCCATGAGTGCGTGTATTCGTGGCCCAGCAGATCGCGGCCGAGCACGCCGGCGCTCCAGTCGGTGAAGTAGGTGGGACGCTGGCCGTCTTCGCTGGACTGATGATGCTCAAGCCCGATGCCGCCAACCTTGGTGCTCAACAGCAGCAGGAAGTCGTAGTGCTGGTAATGATGGGACTGATAAAGCTTGTTCGCCTCGAGCGTGAGCGCCTTGTGTTTTGCGAGTTCGTCGTCGGTAATGGCGAGGTCTTTCTCCTGGTCGGCGAAGACGTCGAGATGCACGATGTTGGTGGCCGAGGGCGAAAGATCGACGCGCTTGTAGTGCAGACCGGCGTAAAGTGGCGAATCAACCAAAGTATTGAGCGGCACCTGCTTGAAGGTGACCGTGGAGCCCCGCTCATTCGCCGTTTCGAGCGCCGTCGCATACTTCCAGCCTTCTGGTAACTTGATGGTTACATCGAAAGGTATATCGCGCGAGAAATAGCCTGCTGGATAGAGGAGGACTTCGTTCCAGGCAACGTCGGCGATCTCTTCGGACATTTCGATGCGGTCACGTCCGGGACCGCCCTTCACCGGAGAAAGATAGTCGAACTCCAAGCCAACGGATTTAGCTCCGGCCGGCAGCGGAACGTGGAAAGCATAGACATGCACCTGGTCGCGGACCCACTGCACGCGCTTGCCGTCAACGGTGGTGACAATTCCCCCGAGTCGCATGATCGGTCCGGTGGGTGAGTGCGTGCCGGGGATCCATTGCGGGTAGAGCAGGACGAGTTCTTTCTCGGCAGCAGCCACTGGAATCTGTTCGCGCACGTGCCAGACGCGATCGTTAACGTTGGTGATATCGACATCGAGTTGCACCGGGCCGACGTAGGGCTTATCAACGGGAGCGACAATCGGAGGCGGCATGGGCACCGGTTGCGGCTGGGGCGGATTCTTGACGGTTTGCGCGAGCGTAAGAGAACCCGCAAAAAGCACAACTATGGCAGAAAACGAAACGAAACGGGACATGGGCATAATCATGTGCGGTACAGTGTAAATGAGAATGGGATTTCGCGGCATCAAGACGTAATGCGGACGGGATGGAGGCCCTGGGCAGAGTCGAACTGCCGACCAACGGTTTAGGAAACCGCTGCTCTATCCATCTGAGCTACAGGGCCGCACATGCGGAACTTACTGATAATGCTACTGTTGGCCTGCACTTTTCGAAAGTTCTGCGGGACTCGCAACCCCACAAAACCCCACAGCATCTTTCAGCACCATTTTAACAACCTTGCCATGAGCTTGGCGCTTGGAATCCATCTGTGCATTGCCATAGTGATTCATAGTCGTTGAAATTTCGGCATGTCTCATGAGGCGTTGCTGCACGCCGACCGGAGCTCCTGCGGCGTCTAGCAATGAACGGTAGGTGTGACGAAGTGAATGCCATCCGAGATTCCCAAACCCCAACTTCCGGCCAGCTTCACGGATGATCTTCTGCTGAATTGCGCCGGGCTCGTACGGCCTTTTCGTGAGCGGACTCGGAAATACCCAGCTGTCCGCAGACGCTGGGCAATTGCGCTTCCATGTTTCCAGCGAATCCGAGAAGGTTGGATCCAACGGAAGCTCGTCTTCTGAGCATTCTGTCTTCACCGTATCCACTATCCCACGAACGACTGCCCGACGAACACGCAACTGTTGCGAATCGAAATCGATATCCTCCCAGCGCAAGGCCAGAATTTCGCTGACGCGCAGGCCCGTACAGATGCCCACCAGAACCATGGTCTTGTATGGTTGCGCGAGGCTACTCACTAATTGCTGACATTGCTCCACCGTTAAGACAATCGGTTTCCGACTACGCTTGGACGCTCTCCTGATCTCGACTAGTGACATCGGATTCACTTGCAAGTTCATCAGTTCCCACAACATCGCCTTCTTAAACATGCGGGACATGACGGCCCTGATATGTACCTTAGTCAATGGCTCGTGTTTCATTTCTTTGAGCCAGCTAGTCACTGGTGCTGCCTTCACCTCTCGGAGCTTGGCATCACCCCACCGTGGACGAATGTGTGTTTCTATCAGCTGGAGATAGCTCTTGGCGGTCGAAACTTTGAGCGTGCCGAACTCGTTGCTCTCACCCGCTTTCAGCTTGCTGATGTCTCTCAAGTGCTCTTCCTCGATGAACAAATCCGCCAACGTACCAAACGTCATTTCATCGTTGACGTTGTAGGGTGTGTCGGAATTCAGCTTCCACAGCAGCGCTTCGACGTGCCTTCGCGCTTGAGCCTCCGTCGGAAACTTGGAAGTGCTGAGGGTCAGTTGCCTCTGCGGACGTCCCAAAGAGCCACTGTCCCGATATCGAAATTCCCAAACGGCTGGCCCGCGTCTGCGTTCTACCTTTCTGAAACTGCCAAACTGGTATCGTTTTCGCGTGAATACAGGATTCATAGATCTCCTTAATTCACGCAGCGCAGTTGGCTCCCCGACTTTACGCTAGAGCGAAGCCAGGAGTCCAGTTCGGAAGCGCGGAAGTACCATCCTTTGCCGATCCGGTAACAGGGCACTATTCCGTTGCGCGCCATTCGTTGAAGTGTCTTTATATGCATCCGCAACATAGAGGCGGCTTCTTCGGCCTCGAGCAGAGGCTCAAAGACATTGCTCATTTAGTCGCCTCCGCGTTTTGTTGAACACCCCTGCCCGCCTGATCCACATCAATGCGTTTCTTGAATTCCCGGTCCAAGATTGAAAATCCTTCATTTCCTCTCGAGTACTGAAAACACGTCATCACCGTTACGCCAGCGAGCATAAAGAAACGCGGAGCGGGTCTCCAAATTTATCTTCGACATAACGTTAGCGTTACCCACAAGATTTATTTGGAGACCCGCTCCCAGTTTCCTTATACAGCTAGTGAACGGGGCTATGCCTGCAAACGTTTGCATGGCTAGCCATGATTGACGAATGGACAACCGAAGCCGGCGAGTTCTTTGCGTTGCTGTTGTCTGTTATTGAATCTGGCAACCAAAATGAAGGGACCTGACCAATGAATATGGCAATAACGGGGCACACAATCAAGCCCCATCTGGGTGTTCCGAAAGTGAGGCGGACGCGATGAGTTGGCAGGCGATGGAGTATGTCAAGAAGTTGAAGGCGTGCGAAGACGGCGCAGAGTTGACGCCAGAACAAAAATGCCTGCTCTACACGCTGGCCGATTATCACCAGGGCGACAGCCGCGCGGCCTGGCGCAAGCGCGACGAGCTGGCCGGCGAGGCGTTGATCTCGGTGGCGACGATGAAGCGCTATCTCGTGTATCTCGAAGAGCACTGCGTCATCGAGCGACGGTTTCCGGAGAAGCAAGGCCGTGGCGACTTCTGTCGCTACGTGTTCCTGCGGTTGGACGATCCGGAACGGTTGCGCGAACGGCTCGGCGACAAACAAAAGGGGCTCAGCGGTGAACCCCTTTTCAAGGCGCAGAAGGGGCTCAATAGTGAGCCCCTTTCGTGTGCAGAAGGGGTTCAGAAGGGGTTCAAAATCGAGGGCAAAAGGGGCTCAGAAGGGGCTCAAAATCGAGAGCGCAATAAGGAAGCAACAACAACAGAATCTAAACACCAACCACAACCAACGGCTGGTGTCACCAAAAGCGCTTTAGATTCTCTTCCCGAACCTCGCCTGCAGGCGTTCACCGCCGAACTGCGAAAGATCGAGTTTCCCTGCACCGTGGGATGGACGCCGCGACAGATCGCCAGCGCCAGTCGCGATCGTGCGTTTCGTGCGGCGATCCGCGCCGGGATATGGGAACACGTGGCGATCCGGATCGCGCAGGAAAGCTACGAAGCCGAGTTGCGAGCCGAGGCAGTGTTTGGCGGTGGCCGATGAAGAGCGATCGCGATCATGTCGAGCTGCTGGTCGAGTCGACGTGGCGGGAATACGCGCGGCCGCGGTTTGCCGTTGGCGAGATCCGCGAAGTGCAGGCGCGTGCATCGTTCGAGCTGATGACCGAGATGTTGTATTGGGAACTGCGCTGCAAAGCTCGTAAGGCGGGGCAATCCCTAGATTTTTCGGTCGATTCTTTGCGGCTGTTGATCTTGCGGGCGCTCGACCACGCATGTGTGTATTGCAATTTCTTCTTCGGCCTTGACACCTGGGCGGTCGCGTTGCGGGTGCCTCCGGCGAACAACACCGCCGCCTGCTATCGGTTCGCGAACCTGGTGGTGAGCTGATCGGCCTGCGCGATCGGGCGGGGCTGGTCGAGCGAGCGCGCGTGGATCGGCGTGCTGGCCGCGATCCGTCGCGACCGCGATGAGATCTCGGCCGATCTGCTCGACGCGCTTCAGGTGGGTCGGATGGTCAAGGCGGCAGGCGGGGGAGGGTCGCGGGTCCTCCCTGGGCCGGCGTGGTCGCAGGTAACGCGCGAGTTGCGGGTTGAATCTAGCTTTGGGCTGAAAAACTAGGTTTACTTTTGGTTGATTAACCAAAATAACGATGACGTTAGTCAGCCAGATAATCGCGCGACAATCGGTAACTCCTACTTCGAGTCGCTAACGAATGACTACCCCTAAAACGAAGACTTTAGAAGGCGTCAGGCTGCTGTCGCTATCGGCGCTTCCTAAATCGGCCAATGGGCACCCGACTCGATCGCCGGGTGCCGAGGCTCGTCCATCGCCCGACCGTGCTCGAGCCGCCACACTTCGATCTGGCCGAGCAAGGCGAACGCAGAACGCCGTCGCACGGGGTCTGAGTGCACGATTTCGAGGAGTCGTTTCCGGAGTGCATTCGACCCGCGTGGCGCCACGGTGTAGGCATTTGTTTCTTTCCCGTATGGGCGATGCTCCAAGAATGCGTTCTCGATGGTCCGCAAAAGTTCGAAGGGTAAGCCCGACTCATCGTCCCGCAGGACACAAAGACCGGCGACCAGGTCGTCTTCTTTCTGAAAAGACGAGAAAGCCTTTGCGAGTAGCATCCTTTTGGTGTGAGGCAGTTCGCCGCTTGCCAAGCGAAAAAGCTCCGCCTTGAACTCGCTGTCGTGTTCGGCTCGATCCGCGAGCAAACTTGCGAGCACGTTACCGTTCTGGTAGTCGGGCACAAACTCCTTGGTGAAAAGCTTCTGATTGAGGTCGACGAAGGAGAGCAGCACTTCGTTCGAGCGTTTGCCGCCGAGTTGATCCTTCGATGGGACTTACTGTCGGTGAGTCGCTCTTCGACGAGTGAGAACTTTTTCAGGTGCCGACTTCCTATCACGCCGCCTAGAAACCTGGCAAGGCACACTGCCAGACCACGCAGCGTCGGCCCCAACCGCGAATAGGCAGAGCTGTGTAGAACCGGCGCTTCATCGCGATTCGCTCGTTACGGCTGTCATGGCAGGCGAGAACGGAGTTCTTGAGGTAGCCGAGAGATGCGAACAGCAGGAAGGTAATGATTGCGACGGCGGAGCGTGGCGGCTCTCACAGAGTGCCGGCTTCACCAACTGCACCGGTGCTTTGTTCCTTGGCTCCTGCTGCTTCATGCGTCCGAGTCCTTTCGTCATCGATTTTCTTCAGTTGGAAATAGTTCTGAAACGTATACGTCCTTGCAATTTCCACGAGCTGCCAAACCGTCAGTTCCGGCTCGGCAATCTGAGTCGTCTCTTGTGAAGGTGGACAGCTACCCGCTAATCGCAGACGTCCTGAAGCTCAGCTTTGGATTGGACGCATTGCCGACTGGCAAGTCGGTCGAAGACCTGTTTGCGGATGCGCAGCCGCGAGGAGCCGTTTTTTGCCCATGACCAAAACTATGTCTCGACAGATATATACGACAGATACGGTAACGAATGGGATGAAAAATGGGAAGGCGTTCTACAAAACCTAAAACACGGGCACCCGACCAGTTCTTTCGATGGCAACTTCGACTTCGAAATCGGACGGAAGGACTTCTTGCGAAAATTAGGGTACTTGATTTCCAAGCCTGTGGTTCCGGGAGCGGAAGCAGATTACCTGATTACTCAAAGTATGGCGGAGTATCTGGCCTTTGTGCATGAGCAGAGGGTTGATGGAGTCATCTTCAGGTCGGCTCAGTATGAAGGCGGACGAGCAATCGCATTATTCCCTCGTCCCAACTTCGAAGGAGGCCCCGACGCTAAACCGTTCCCACTCAAATTTGTTGCGGGAAGCCTAGAGTTTGTAAAGATTTCGGGAATGAAATATACGAGTTACCCCGTTCAACTTCATACTCGCGGTAGTGGGGAAGTCTTGGGAGATTTCCCCTTGGTTGAAGTTTCAGAAGACGAGTTAGACACGGAAGGAATCGCGGACGCGTAGCGACCGCGTTAAGATTCAGTGGTGAGTGACCGTAGCGAAGCACACGAACCCGACGCGGAACTTAGCCAAGATGAACTGGTCGCGAAGTTTTTGGAGCGACCCTGTACGCTTGCCGGAGATATGTGTGTAACCGTACGCGGATTTGCGGCAGAGGCTGAAGCGGTCGCACAGAAACTAGGTCGGGCTGTAGTAACGTATTTCCAAATTCTAAGTCGCTTCATGGATTTATCCCGGGTGGAGCGAGTCATCGTTGCGGCGGACTATACTGCGGCACTCGCCGAGGTTGATAGAGGCATCGAAACGAAGAATATCCTAGTTGCCACAAAGGATGAACTTATGACGGGAGTGGCAATGACGCCAGCAGTTTTGCGCGATGGGGTTCTACGTTGCCAAGTTCTTCTGGACGCCAACTTCGTAATTGCAATGCTTGAACGAGACTCCCTCCCAATTGCTGTATCGGACGACGAATTCAAAGAGATGGGTGAACAAGCGCACTACTTAATTGCGCATGAAGCGGGTCACGCCCACGACCAAGCGGTCATCGACCGTCAACTGCCCGGCTGGATACTTCGGGAGCCGCTTCGTCATTACGAATCTGGTGCTGCACTCACGTCTTTAAGCGAATATACGGCCTGTCGTCTCAGCGCAACGTTCGGCGGAGGACGCGAGACAAAGAATTACGAAGAGACTTTTGCAAAGGCGTTGGCAACAACTCGCGAAGAAGGTAATCGAATCATCATCGCCTACCGAACCCACGCCGACCTCTCCTCGTTTGTTAACGAATTTATTCCGCTGTATACGCGTCTAGTGAAGGCGTACTCCTACCTCCTCGGCCATTTAGATGGTCTAGGACAGCGGATTGAGGACGCAGCCCCGACCGCGTACCAAGCAGTGCAGAACACTGCGTGGTTTACTGATTTAGCCAAACGCTGGCACGAAGCGTTGCAACAAGGGTGGGAAATCTACGGCACATGGAAATCACCCGAAGAAATGTACATGCCGCTCCAGAGAGTGTTTCACGACGTGCTGCGGAAAGGTGGAATCGATGTACAACCTCGTCCGGACGGTCAGTTCTACATCGACATTCCGTTCACAGTGGAGACCCTACCGGGTTGACACTTGGTGACGGTTATTGCCCGCACAGCCCATTTCGGCCCATTTCGACCACCCTGAGAAGAGCCTAAAGCGTTGATTTCCACGTCGGGCCAGTGGCTTCACAACGCTTTGAAGACCGGGAGGATCACCGGACCCCATGCGCTTCGGTGAACACCATTGTAAACAAACGCATGCGTGACCAGTGCTCTCGGGCTTGTAGAGCGGCACTGCGGTTGAATATCTCGGTACCTCACGGAAAAGAGCGGACTTTGTTCATCTCGCCCTCCACCAGCGAGCCAAGCGCAGTCGTCGGTCGGAGCGGTGGGAGCCGCTGGCGATCTTGAATCTGGCGAAGGCAGGGCTGCGTAAGAATGCCAGCCGCGAAGATTTGGAGCGGATTGCTCGACGCGACTCCTGATGAACATTCCTGAGAACCGTCGGGCAGACATCGAGTGGTTTGAAAATGAAGATTAAACGTCAACGACCGAGCCTCGGTGGCTTCGGGCTCAGCGGCCGAATCAACCGGCCATGGTTAGAACATTATCCGCCCTCTCCTGGTAAATCGATGCAGCCATTATGTGCAGACTACACGCAAGAATGAGGTTCACCGGCGGCAAACTCGATTGGGCGGACAGCACAGTGCCCCAGAGAACAAGAAGCAAATTGTACGAAGATTGTGCGCCTGCACGTCTATCAACGGCTTTAAAGCCACCGATACAATTCCGCGCACATCGAGGATGCAAAACGCAATGACGTCTAGTCAAGTGCCTGACGATTCAGGCATTCGACTAATTCAATCCGTTCGACCTGCTGGTCCACCAGGTGCTCATCCACCAGGTGCTCAGCCTGCAAACGTTTGCACGCACTGCGACTGACCTTTGGGTTCACAACCCAACTTCCGAATTTCTCGCTAGAAGCGCTAACTTCCCGATTGCCCGTCAACTGCTAGGTGAAGAATTTGCGCTGTTGGCCCCCTGGTATTTCACTAGTCTCTCGTTACTTGCCGACCTGCGGCAACTGAGGGATGCGCCTGCCGAGGCCGGTTCTGACGAGTAATGAGGTGCGCTGTTGGAACGATGACTTCGGCTGCACATCGCAGAGGATCCGCTCAAAGAGGCTTGTTAGCGAGAGCGTGATCGCGTTCTAAGGAAAGACACAAAAAGCACGAAGTGCCGCACTCTCCGCGATGCTGGAGATTATTCTGGAAATTGGCTGTGGGTTCATGGCGGAGCGACCTCATCCTAATCCCACTGCAGCAAGAAAAATCCATCATTGCTTTGGCCGAAGGCTCCACTAACGCATCAGTTTTACGAGCGGTAACCTCAGGTCTGATTCAACAATGTTGTCACTTCCGTGTTCCGCCGAGTTATGAAACGCGGCCTAGCAATAGCAGCAGAACGAAGAATCCCACTACGTATGCAACGTAGGCATTGAGGCGCCCGTGATGCATGCCCGCCAGTAACCGTGCGAGTCCGGTAGTGAGTTTCCCAACAGAATCGAAAACCAACCGTTCGACTACGTGCGTTTCATCCCGCCGTCGTCGGATGGCTGTGCGGAAGTGAACAGCAACAGTCTCGGGAGTATCTTCGACGATGTTGGGGCGGAAAGTGGACCATGGTCCGCTCAGGAGTGAGGGTTGGAACACAACTCCTAAAGAAACGTTCTTCTAGCCAGAATCCACTTTCACCGGATTGCCCGCGAGTTCTCGAATCAACCCACTTGCGACGGCACGATCGTCAACCGCAGGGCGGCGTCAGGAGGATGATGAATAGCCACCCATATACAAGAAGCAGTCTGACAGTTACTGATCCAAGGTTGCACCCTGTTCCTCGATCCACTGCTGAAGACCCGAATGCAAATGCAAGTTTTGCATGTCTTCGCGCGTAAACCATCCGGTAGCGTCTGTCTCCTGGACGGAAAATGCTGGGAATTGGCTTCCTACATCCGCTTTCACAACGTAGAACTTCCATCCGCCGCCGCAGTCCTGCACATCAATGCCGGTAACGCGATACCGGCCAGGAGGGCCGATTTCTTCTTCGGCTTCTCTGCGCGCCGCTTGTTCCGGGGATTCGCCCGTGCGGATCGCTCCTCCCGGTATGCCCCATCGGCCTCCTTCGTCAACCAATCTCGAGCGTTGCTGCAACAGAAAGCTAACCTCGCCTTCAGGCGAGACATGCCGCAGGAGGAGGCCAGCGGCGCCGTTAGCTCCCCAATGAACGTGTCCTTTGCCGCAAACAAACCACTGGTCGATCGAGCTCATGCCGTCTGGTACCAATCCTCTCGCGTGAGCGGCAGATGGCTATTGCCATGTTCCGGTTTGCTAAGGAGCGTCTGGTAAAGATGCAGGCGCCCCTTGGCGAAACCGTGCGCCGAGCCTGACATGTAAAGCCTCCAGATGCGATAGGCGACATCTCCGACAATGTGCCTTGCTTCCTCTGACTTCGCTTCAAGCCGGCGGACCCACTGCCGCAACGTGAGTGCATAATGTTCGCGCAGATTCTCTACGTCACGTACCTCGAATCCAGCCAATTCTGCGGCGCGGAGTGTGACATTGATCGGAACCAGTTCGCCGTCTGGGAACACATATTTGTCGACGAAGGAGGGGCCCTTTCGTTCGTACAGTGCCGATGCGGCGATCCCGTGGTTGAGAAATACGCCGGCTGGGCGCAGCAAGTCCCACGCCCGCCGGAAGTAATCAGGCAGCATAGCTTCCCCCACGTGTTCAAACATTCCGACACTTACGATTTTGTCGAATTGCGCCGGGGGATCAAGGTCTCTGTAGTCACACAGTTCGACCTTACAGCGATCCGTCAAACCGGCAAATCGAAACCGATCACGTGCGTACTGAGCTTGGGCCGTGCTCAAGGTGATTCCAAACGCGTGAACGCCGTAATTGCGAGCCGCGTGCATCACCAGGCCACCCCATCCGCAACCGAGATCCAGAAGCCGATCTCCCTCGCGGAGTCTTAGCTTCTTGCAGATGTAGTCCAGCTTCTGCTCTTGTGCGGTGTCGATTCCTATGTGGCGCGAGGTGAAATATGCGCATGAATATACCATCGACCGGTCGAGCCATAACGAATAGAAATCGTTCGACATGTCATAGTGATAGCTGACGGCGCTGCGATCTCGTTCCTTTGAGTGCAACGAGCCTCCTAGACGCAGTTCCGGACGCACAACGTCCTTGTGTGACACGGCAGGAAGCCGGGTCAGCAAAGCGCCTAAGCGGACCTTTCCCGTCACCGAATAGCCGTGATCGAGGAACGAATCGCCGAATGCAAAGGCAGCTTCAAGATCGCCCTCCACATCGAAATCGTCGTAAATGAAAGCCTCCCCGAGACTGACTGCGTTAGGCGATAAAAACATGCTTCGCAATGCGCCAGGATGTTTGAGGACGAACACGAATGGCGAGTGGGCAGGGTCTCCCCAAACCGTGCCATCCCATAAACGAACCGCAAAGCTGCCCTGGCGCTCTGCGCTTAGTTCATCGAGGAAACGAAGGCTCGTACGAACTGTAGAGTTAGAAACAAACGACAATGTCACTTTGTTTAGCATCAGCTGTGTCCGACTTAGCGATTCGTCTGCAAGCGCGCTGTTTGAAGATGGCCCTTCTCCACAAGGAAAGCGAATATCTCTTGAACCTTCGCAAATCCGTGGAAATCCGCTTTGTATTCCTGCTCGCTTTTGTGGTCGAGTTCCACAAATCGGTTTTCATGGACGAAAAATGCGTATTGAATGGACTGTCCTGCCTCCGCAGGCGCATCCCTGTTCTTGTCAACATGAAGATCGATGATGTCGATTTTCGGAATATAATTACCGGCAGTTTTGCTCTTCAGAAGCTCTTCCAATTCTTTGCTGGCTTTCCAGTCTTTCGAAAGGATCATCGCCACATCGAGGTCATACTCGATATCGCCTCCGCCGGTGCAGTTGTGCATGGTCGGCCGGCTTCGATTCAACATCTCGTCAAAGCGCTCCTCTCCGGTAGGTTCGTCATCGAGGCGGCAGCCGTCCTTATCAATCGCCGAAATGGCGAACACAGGACATGCCAATTCCAAGCTAAGATCCGCGAGCCCAGTAGATATCTCGTCGATTCGGCTGCTTGAATCGGTCGCTGCATTGTGAAGAGGGATTTTCTGGAGGTAATCGATGAAGATCGCGATCGAGTCGCTGCGGAATTCGTGCATAAGGTTATAGGCTGTTGCGCGGATTCGATCGACGGTGTCTTGCCGGCTGCCTTCCAGCAGATACAACAAACGTCCATACTTTTGTATGTTGGTAAGGCCTTTTGCCAGGCGATCCATTCCAGAGGAAATGGAACCAAGATCCTGGCTCAGCAGGCTGACCGGATTGAGGCCAGATTCCTTACCCATCACGCGGGCGGTTAGGACTCTTTGGGTCTGCTCCCACGAGTAAAAGAGCACTGGTATCTGATGATTCACGGCCACACAGCTGGCCAACTGCAGTGCGAGATTGGTTTTACCGCGCCGTGGGGCCCCGGCCAGACCGTAGTAGAACCCGGGACGCAATCCGGACAGAACCTGATCAAGCCGTGCAAAGGGCGCCACCGAAAAACCCAGCAGGTTCTTCTGGCCCTTGGGACGTTGTTCAGCGTCCGCCGCTACCTGCTTGACTAAATCCTGCATCGGGCGCAGGCGTTTCCGCGTTCGTTGTTTCTGAACAGCAATTAGCTGCTGGATGGCTGAGCCAGTAAAGTCCACTACAGAAGGTTGGTTAGGCTGTTTGTGTCTGGCGTACGAGTCAATTTTTGCTGCTAATTGAATTAACTCTTCACGGCTGGCGCGCTCCTTCAGGAAATCAACGTAGGCCATCAAGCGGTCGAGGGCAGGAACGGGCATCTTGGCAACGACCTGCAGCAGTTCGGAAACTTGAGGAGCGAGTAGTCCCTGCTGTTCCAAAAACGATTGCAGCAGCAAAACATCGATTCCACCTGTGGTTTGTTGCTTAAGCTGGAGCAGCGCGGAAGCGACTATTTTCGCAGCAGACCCTTTCAGGAGTTCCGGACGAAATCCGTCGTCCACTGCTTTCGTCAGCAAATAGCGATCGGTGCACAGTGCTGCCACAACCGCCGTTTCGATGTCGTGATTAGCTTCTTCAGCAGCCATGGGACCCTCCAGTGCTCTGAGTTGTCGTTGTCCGAACCTCCCTTAGCGAAACAGATAGCGCTCGGACCGAGCGAAAAGTACATCACGCTCCATACAGTCCGGATACTTTTCTCGGGATAGTTGGTGAACTTCTCAGCAGCAGCAACGACTCCCGAGACAAGAACCCTTGTCAGGAGTCATTAGCCACCTTCAGTTTCGAAAGGAAGGACAGCGGTTAACGGT
>Ga0335069_10010918_pt1 | contig 12843 bp, 10 predicted proteins | sample Lox_Sample_11_FD_206714 | JGI IMG/M metagenome (GOLD analysis project Ga0335069, IMG submission 206714) | Soil microbial communities from Loxahatchee National Wildlife Refuge, Florida, United States - Lox_Sample_1.1 | ecosystem: Environmental > Terrestrial > Soil > Wetlands | place: USA... | reverse complement strand
TTTCTTCAGAGCTTCGTTGAATTTCAGCTTTTCCTGGGCGTGCGGGTAAAGTTCCTCGACTTCACGATGGAAGCGCTCAAACATTGGCAGGCCTTCGCGGATTTGATCGAGCGTGAGCAGGTGAGCTTCGTAGCCATCGTCGAGGTCGGCGGTGTTGTAGGCGATTTCATCGGTGAGGTCGATGAGCTGGGCTTCGACGGGAGGGCGCTGGTTGAGCAGATATTCGGCGAGTTCGGGATGGTCCGTTTCGCGGTAGTCGTGGGAGTGCTTGATGATGCCCTCGCGGACTTCGAATGTGAGATTGAGCCCGCGGAAGGCCGCGTAGCGCTGCTCGAAGTCTTCGACGATGCGGAGCGCGTGTAGATTGTGATCGAAGGAGAGGCCGTGCCGGCGCATGGCGGCGTCCAGAGCTTTTTCCCCGGCGTGACCGAAGGGCGGGTGGCCGATGTCGTGGACGAGCGCCAGGGCTTCGGCGAGATCGACGTTGAGATTCAACGCACCGGCGATGGTGCGCGAGATTTGCGTGACTTCGAGCGTGTGAGTGAGACGGTTGCGGAAGTGATCGCTGTAGCGGCGGGTGAAGACCTGCGTCTTGGCTTCGAGACGGCGAAACGCTCGGGCATGAATGACACGGTCGCGGTCGCGCTGGAAATCGTTGCGGTACGGGTGCGAGGGCTCGGGGATACGGCGTCCGCGGGATTGTTCATTGTGCACCGCGTAGGGCGCCAGCATGTGGTGAGTCTACCAAAGTAGCGGGTAGCGAGTACCGAGACGAATCCACCCTCTCGCGAAAACGAGAGGGAGTGGGCAACCTGCTTTAGAACTACTGTTGTTTTTCGGTTTCTTCTTTGGCTAGCTTTACTTTGGCGGCGTCGAGTTTTTGTTGGACCTTGGCGAAGGCTTCGGAATCCACTTCAGCCGGAACCGTTTTGTTCCACTCCTGGACCGCGCGATCCCAGTGGGCCGCGGCCAGCTTGAGGCGGCCGGTTTTCTGGTAGAGGTCTCCGAGGTGTTCCTGAACCGTGGGATCGGCGCCCATGTGGACTGCGGCTTTGGTCAGGCTCTCTTCCGCGAGATCGTATTTGCCTAGCTTGAAGTAGGCCCATCCCAACGAATCGAGGTAAGCGCCGTTGTTGGGTTCGAAGGTGAGAGCCTGCTTGATGTAGCCCAGGGACTCTTCGAGCTTCACGCCACGATCGGCATTCATGTAGCCGAGATAGTTCAGCGTAGCGGCGGTGGAGGGATCGGTTGGAGCGCTTGCGGACAGAACTTTCTTGAACTCTACTTCGGCTTGATCGAACATCTTCTGGCGCTGGTAAAGGTCGCCGCGGAGGAAATAGACGTAGGCCTTGTCATCGAGCTTCGACGACATTTGTTCGGCTTTGTCGAGAGCTTCAGCGGCCTCTTTGTACCGCTTGGTGCGCGTGTACATGATGCCGAGCCGGAGGTAAACCTCGCGATCCTCGGGATTGCCCTTCAGCATGGAACGCGTATCGGCGAGGGCTTTGTCAGCTTGACCTGAGTCGGCAAGCTGAGAGTCGAGCACCATGCGCATGTCGCGGTCATTCGGCATCTTCTCGACCGCTTCTTTCGCGACGGCGGTGGCCTGGTTCCACTGCTTGGCTTCGCGGTAGGTGTCGATGATTTCCTGATATCCCGAGCGCTGGTTTTCTTCGCCCAGGGATAACATTTTGCGGAAAGTCTCCACTGCGGCGGTGTAATTTTCCTGCTCGCGGTAGATCATGCCGAGGCGCTCGAGGAACAACGCGCGATTGTTGCGGTCGGTCGAGCTCAGGCTGGAATCGCTCTTGTCCGTCTTCTTCAGCAAGTCCTGCAGCAACTTGATGGCGTCATCGTATCGCCCCTGCGCCTGATAGACGGCAGCCATGTTGTAAGGGACTCCGGCGGAATCGGGCGCGAGCGTGTCGGCTTTCTTTAAATTCTCCAGAGCGTCGTCGTACTTGCCCTGGCGGCGATAGATTTCTGCAATCTGCAGGTAGCTCTGCGCGTCTTCAGGATTAGAGTCGACGATCACTTTGTATTGATCGAGGGCAGCGTCGAGCTGGCCGTCGTTCATCAAGTTTTCGGCGAGGCCGCGAATGGCGTCGAGATTGTCGCGATCGAGAACGATGGCGTGTTTATAGGAATCGATGGCGTTCTTATAGTCTTTGCGCTGCTCGTAGGCGGCGCCGAGTGCGGAGTAAAGTTTGGCCGAACGGGCGGCGTCGGGGACCGAGCTCAGCACGCTGAGCGCATGAGCGGTATCGCCTTCGTCCGTGTACAACATGGCAAGCGTAGTGACAGCTTCTTCGGAGCCCGGATCGAGCTTGATCGCCGTCTTGAGTTCGGCTTCCGACTTCTGCAGGTCGTTGTTCAGGCGATAGAGGCGGCCGAGAAGGAGGTGATCGTCCACGCTGTCGGGCTCGATCTTGCAAATCTGCTCATATTGCTCGATGGCGAGTTTCAGGACATTGTCAGAACCGTTGCCGCCGGGCATGTCGCCGAGGGAGCGGAGGTAGATGCGTCCGAGGAGCTTGTGGGCCTCAAGATTGTTGGGATCGCGCTTGATGATGTCCTGGGCTTCGAGCACGGCATCGCGAATGCGTCCGGTCTTGACGTAGAGTTCGGCGAGGCCGGAGGTCAGGAATTCGGAGGAGGGGTCAGCTTCGATGGCAAGGCGGTATTCCTCGATGGCTTTGTTGGCCAAATCGCTGCGACCGTAAGCGGTAACCATCTCCTCGTACATATGCGCCAGTGCATAGTGATAGTAGGCAGAGGAGCGATCGACCTTATGCGGAGCAGGTTTCGCGTCGGCCTGGATCGATGGTGTCGAGGATTGGGCGGCTTGGCCAAAGGACAGGGCCGTGGCCAACAAAAGCAGTGAAAAAACAAAGAATTTGCTCATCATTTACCTGAACGCTCTGCCAGACTGCGCTTGCGCGCGTTTCCGAACCTCAGCTTGGTTGGATGCAAAACCGCTGGGGGGAAGGTGCTTTTATTCTACCCCGAGGGCCAGTTAGGGCGCAGAAAAATGGTGGGCCCCGGAAGGTCAGGGACTGCTGGGGAGATGCGAGGTTTCAAGAGTTTCAAAGTTGCCTTGTTTCAACGTGTAATCGTGTGTAAAGCCGGGTGTTATGTACGGATTAAAACCTTGAAGCCTTAACGATGTCAGTGGCGGAAGTGGCGGACGCCGGTGAACAGCATTGCTAGGCCGAGGCGCTCGGCGGCTTCGATGACTTCTGGGTCGCGCTGTGAGCCTCCGGGCTGGATGATGGCGGTGGCCCCGGCCTTGGCGATTTCTTCGACGCCATCCGGAAAAGGAAAGAAGGCATCGGAGGCGGCGACGGTGCCTTTCAGCGGGAGTTGCGCTTTCATGGCGCCAATCTTGGCGGAGTCGACGCGCGACATTTGCCCCGCACCCACGCCGACGGACTGACCGTCACGAGCGTAGACGATGGCGTTGGATTTGACGTGCTTGCAAATCTTCCAGGCGAAGAGCAGGGCGCGAGTTTCTTCCGGCGTGGGCGGACGCTTGGTGACGACCTTGAGATCGGCATCGGCGAGGGGCCGGATATCGACATCTTGTACAAGCATTCCGCCGGAGACGTTCTTTAAGACCCACTTCTGGTTCGCCGGCTTTACTTCGACTAAACGCAGATTCTTTTTGCTGGCGAACTTCTCTTTGGCGGCTTCGTCGAATCCGGGAGCGGCGATGACTTCGAGGAAGAGCTTGTGCATTTCTTCGGCGGCGGCGAGATCGATAGGGCGGTTCACTCCGATCACGCCTCCGAAGGCGGAAACGGGATCGCATTCGAGAGCGCGTTTGTAGGCCTCGGCCAGAGTTTTGCCGGTCGCAGTGCCGCACGGGTTGGTGTGCTTGATGATGGCGCAACAAATCTGATTAGAGCCGGGTTCATCGAATTCCTGGGCGAGATCCCATGCGGCTTGCAGGTCGACGATGTTGTTGTAGGAGAGTTCCTTGCCCTGAATCTGGCGCGAGTTAGCGACGCCGACGCCGGAGCCGTCGGAATACATGGCGGCTTTCTGATGAGGATTTTCTCCGTAGCGCAGGTCGAGCGTTTTGTGAAACTGGAAGCGGAGGGTCGCGGGGAATCCAGTGTCGGATTGCAAGTCAACTTTGTCAGGGCTGATGCGTTCCAGGGTGCCGGCGATGGCGGAATCGTAGGCTGCGGTGGTGGCGAAGGCTTTCTGCGCGAGGCGCCATTTCGTGGCATGCGAGAGAGCGCCGTTTTCCTTCTGAAGTTCGTCGGCGATGGCGTCGTAGTCGGAGGGCGAGGTGACGATGGCGACGTCGTGAAAATTCTTGGCGGCGGAGCGAATCATCGAGGGGCCGCCGATGTCGATATTCTCGATCAGTTCTTCAAACTTTACTCCTGGCTTGGCTGCCGTCTTCTCGAAGGCGTAGAGATTCACGACGACCATGTCGATGGGCTGGATACCGTGGTGTTGAACGGCTGCGACATGTGCGGGATCTTCGCGGCGGTGGAGGATGCCTCCATGGACCTTGGGGTGAAGCGTTTTGACGCGGCCGTCGAGCATCTCAGGGAAGCCGGTGAGGTCCGAAATATCCTTGACCGGAATGCCGGAGTCGCGGAGGAGTTTGGCGGTGCCTCCGGTAGAGATGAGTTCGATGTTAAGGGCGGCGAGTTTCCGGGCGAAGTCGACCAGTCCGGTTTTGTCGGTGACGGAGAGGATGGCGCGGCGAATGGGCGAAGACATGGGGCCTCTAGGGATTATGAGTGATGAGGGCGACCGGAAATTCTATCAGGAGGCGGGCCTGTCGTTCGCCATTAGTCGTTCGTCGTTTGCCACAAAAACGCTTACCGCGAAGATCGCGAAGGATTTGATCAGGACGCGAAGAATAGCAACAACTGAAGGATTTCTGTGAGAGCGACTGCTAACGACCAACGACTGGCGACCAAAGGCTAACGACGAATCTAGGTTTTGGCCTTGGCCTTTAGCTTGACGTGGCCTTCGGTGATTTCGACCGAGTATTCGACATTTTCGCATTTGTACTGCTTGCGGATTTGTTCGGTTTTCTTCTGGACGAAGGTGGTGAAGGAGTCGACGTTGCCGGAGACATTTTCTCCGGCCTTTTTCTTGGCTGCGACCAGCGTGTTGTAGAGACGCTCGACCTGCTCGCGCTCTCCTTGATCGACGTTATGCAGGGTGAATGCCTGCGAGGCCGCGGCTGCTGCCGCTGCCGCGCCGTGTCCTACGCCATAAGCGTGATGATGGTGCGGCTTGAGTTCTTCTTCGGTGGTGCGAACGCCCTGCACGGAGAGCAGGGCATCTTGCGGGCGGCGGTAGCCTTCTTCGCGGATGCGGGACTTCTTGCGCCACAGGTCGCTGTAGATGGCGTAGCGCTGCGCCATTTCGTTGTAGCGGTAGCGCTGGGAAAAATTCATGCGGCCGCCATCGGCAAACTTGCGCAACATGGCAAGCACCTTCCACTCGACATCGGTGGGAGGCCGCTTTTGCGGATTGCTGAAGTAGATTTCGTACTCGATTTTCAGGCGTCGCAACTGCGTGTCGAGTACGTTCAGTTCCTCGTCGGTGGTCACAGGAATCTCCAGACCCAGTTTAGTGAGAGAAGGGGGCAGGGAGGAGGTATCCCTTGGTCACGGAGGGGTATGTACGAAAGTAAGGTCTGGGGGCTAGCTTAAGAGCCAAAAGCTGACGGCTGAAGGCTTACTTGCTGGAGTTGGACGCCATTTTCTTGACCATGGCGAGGACGAGCTTGCGGTCGCTGTCGTTGAGATTGGTGGCGTAGCGGCGGATCTGGCTCAGGAAGCGGACTTCGTCGTCGGAAAGCTGAGGCAACCCCTTCGAACCGTTACTGTGGCCGGGTTCGGCAAAGAACTGGGACAGTGGGAGTTCCATCGCACCGGCAATTTTCGACAGCGTGTCGAGCGAGGGAATGGTGTGACCGTTTTCGACTCGCGAGAGGTAGCAGCGAAGCAAACCCGTGCGTTTTTCGATATCGCCCTGCGACATACCTTTTTGGAGCCGGTAGTTGCGAATCGTCTCGCCGATGTTCATGTTAGGGAGCATTTCAGGATGCGTCATAGTAACCAGAGCGCCAACTTCTGGCAAGGGGAAATTCGTGCCAATGCAATCGGACATTCGTGCTATGTGGAAAAGTTTGGAAATCCGCTTCGGATCGCAAGTTTCGAGCTGCAAATGCGCGTTGATTGTACGGCGTGTAAGTAAAAGCCCCCGCGCGCAACGCACTCTCAAATCATCACTGATCTTTAATTCTTACCCAGGTGATCGCGCTCAATTACAAGAGGAGTTCCATGTATAGGGCGCCTTCGATCGGGTTGACCGTGTAGGGCGTGATCTCGCGGAAGCCGAGTTTGCTATACATGGCGACCGCGTCTTTCATGATGGGTTCGACAGTGTCGAGGCGCATGCGCTGGTAGCCGATCTGTCGGGCTTCAGCGAGGATGCGGTCGGCGAGGGCGCGACCGAGTCTCTTGCCGCGGAATTGCGGGCGAATGTAGAGGCGCTTCATCTCACAGATATGGTCTTCGAGTTGGCGGAGGGCGACGCATCCCGCGAGTTCGCCTTCATATTCGGCGAGGAGCAGGCGACCCGACGGCGGACCGTACTTACCGGGGAGTTCGGCTAGTTCTTTGTCGAAACTCTGAAAGCAGAGGCTGAAGCCCAGGGACTGGGCGTATTCGAGGAAGAGTTCGCGGGCTTGGGATATCTGGGCGGGGCCTGTTGCTTGTACGAACGAAAGGCCCTTCACCACAGAGGGTACCGAGGACACAGAGAAGACTCTCGGATCGCTCGCTTCGGACATCATTCCTCTGTGAACCTCTGCGATCTCTGTGGTGAATGCGATTTAACCCATCAACATGCCGCCGTTTACGCTCAGCACGTGGCCGGTGATGTAGGACGCGTCATCGGAGGCCAGGAACGCGACGGCTCCGGCAACATCTTCCGATGATCCTACCCGGCCTAACGGAATCTGCTTGGCTGCGTTTTGCTTGAATTCTTCGCCGAGCGCAGCGGTCATAGCGGTTTCGATGAAGCCGGGGGCGACGGCGTTACAAGTAATGTTGCGGGAGCCGACTTCGCGGGCGATCGCCATGGTGAGACCGATGAGTCCAGCCTTAGAGGCGGCGTAGTTGGATTGTCCGGCCTGGCCCATCTGTCCGAAGACGCTGGTGATGTTGATGATGCGTCCCCAGCGTTGCTTGAGCATGGACGGGATCGCTTGCTGGATGAGCAGGTAGGCGGAGGTGAGGTTGGTCTGGAGGACGGCGTCCCAGTCGGCCCGCTTCATGCGCATGACGAGTTGATCTTTGGTGATGCCGGCGTTGTTGACCAGGATGTCGATTTTGCCGAACTGCGCGATCGCGGCCTTGACGGTGGCCTTGACCTGCTCTTCGTCGGCGACGTCGAGGGCGAAGGCCGCGGCCTTGCCTCCGGCGGCGGTGATTTCGGCGACCAGTTCGTTCAACTTTTCCTGATTGCGGGCGGCGACGGCCACGGTCGCGCCTTCTTTGGCAAGGCGCAGGGCGATGGTGCGTCCGATGCCTTGGGATGCGCCCGTGACGAACGCGACTTTGTTAGAAAGGGACATGAGGTTCTCCCGATGACTGCGGTACCAATGTGGAACCGGGCATTATACGCGGAGAGATGGGGTATTTTGTTCGCAACACGGTCAGAGCGCCGCCGACAAAAATCCCAACTTCTGCCGAAACCGGGCAGAAATGGGACACTCGGTTCTGCGATTCTTCTGGTCTTGCGTGGCCTCTCGAATTGCATTGCTAATCCACAAGCGGGGCGATTAGCATTCCTGCACTCCCATGACACCTTCTGGCTCGAATGTTGTGACCATGCCTAAACCTTCCAACACGAACTCTGATCCTTCGGGACACCGCTCGCCGCATCGCGGATCGGCGCTGGAGAAGCCTGCCGCCGATGTGCCGTCGGAAGCCCCGATTCCTGACGCGCCTTCCACCGAAGTGTTTGCCGTGTTTGGCGTGGAGCCGGAGATCCAGGCTTATGCCATGGCGAAGTATTCGCGGTCGGCGCTGTCGATGAAGGAATCGCTGCGGGAGATCAGCACACAGAAGGCGGAGAAATTCCTCAACACGTTTTATTTTCAGTATGGACACCGGTCGATTGCCGACCTGGCGCACATTGCGCTGGCGATTGAGCGGCTGTCGATCTTGGCGGCGATTGAACTGGCCGACGAGCAGCGCTGGGATGGGCAGGAGCGCTCGACTCGGTATCAGGATTTTCGCAAGAGCGGATATTACACGCCGGATTTCGGCGCGGACGACGAGGCGCGCAAGCTGTATCGCGAGACGGTGGATTTTCTGTTCGCCGAGTACGACGCGATGTCGGCGGTGATGACGGATTACCTCATCAGCATCACGCCCAAGCCTGCAGACATGAAGCAGGAAGCGTATGAGCGGACGCTGAAGGCGCGGGCGTTCGATATCACGCGCTACCTGCTGCCCCTGGCAACGAATACATCCCTAGGCGAGATCGTGAATGCGCGCACGCTGGAAAACCAGGTGGCGCATCTCCTGTCGCATACCCATAAAGAGGTCCGCAGCCTGGGCGAGTCGCTGAAGAAAGCGGCAACCGGCGCCGCTTACAACGTGAATGCGGAATCCCTGCAGGATCTGGTGGCCGAGATCAAGGCTGTCAATCCGGAGCTTGGGGCGCGAGCCGAGCAGGAATTGCTGCGCGAAGTGCGCGTGGCGCCGACGCTGGTGAAGTATGCCGATCCGAATGAGTATGAGATGGCGACGCGGCGGGAGTTGCGACAGGCAGCACGCGAGTTGATGGCGCATGAGCAGCTGGCGCCGTCGAAAGCCATCGTGGACTTGTTAGACGAAGAGCCGCTGGAAGTGGAGATCGCGACGACCCTGCTGTACGAGCATTCGCATCATTCTTACCGGCAGATTCGGCAGGCAGTGCAGGTGGCGGGCGAGCGGCGGCGGCGGGAGATTATCGATCTGGGGTTGCGGCATCGCGGCAAGCACGACGAGATGCTGCGCGGCTTCCGCGCGGGACAGCAATTTCGCTTCGACATCCTGATGGATACGGGCGGATTCCGCGATATGCACCGGCACCGGCGGTGCATCCAGGTGATGCAGTCGGCGACGACGGTGCATGGCTACGAGATGCTGATGGACATGGACGACGCTGGAGTCCGTCCGCGCTTCGACGCGGCCATGCGGCGCGTGCAGGGCGCGGTGGAGCAGTTGGCCGGGCGCGGCACTCCAGAGGCGGAAGAGAATTCGCAGTACGCCATCCCGCTGGCGTTCAAGAAGCGTGCGCTCTTCAAGATGGATTTTGCCGAGGCAGTCTACATTTCCGAGTTGCGGACGACGCCTGCGGGGCATGTGTCATATCGCAACGTAGCCTATGCGATGTATGAGGCGGTGGCGCGAAAGTATCCGGCTTTGGCGAAGTATTTCCGTGTGCATGATGTGACGGCGCCGGTGGATTTGCTGCAGAGGTAGAGGAGTCGATCCGGTGGTTGGTACACAGGCACGAACCATTTCGGGAACGTTTTCCACCGATATTTGCAAATTCGCCTTTTCTTCGCTTTCATTCGCGGGTATAATCCGACCAAACTTAGACAGCACTTATATTCGTACTCTTTAAAGGAGCCACTTCCATGGCCGACGAGCGGGGCAAAGCGATTGAGCTGGCGGTATCCCAGATAGAAAAGCAGTTTGGCAAGGGATCGATCATGCGGTTGGGATCGAAAGACGCGATCCTGCCGATTTCGGTGATTTCGACCGGGTCGATTTCGTTCGACGCGGCGCTGGGCGTGGGGGGATTCCCCCGCGGCCGGGTGGTGGAAGTGTTCGGTCCGGAGTCATCAGGTAAGACGACGATCACGTTGCAGGTCATTGCCGAGGCGCAGAAGACGGGCGGCATGGCGGCGTTTGTGGACGCCGAGCATGCGCTCGATCCGGGATACGCCAAGAAGTTGGGTGTGGATGTGGACAACCTGCTGGTTTCGCAGCCGGATTACGGCGAGCAGGCGCTGGAAATTACCGAAGCGCTGGTGCGGTCGAATTCGATCGACGTGCTGGTGGTCGACTCCGTGGCGGCGCTGGTGCCTAAGGCCGAACTCGACGGCGAAATGGGCGACAGCCATATGGGACTGCAGGCGCGGCTGATGTCGCAGGCGCTGCGGAAGCTGACTGGAACGGTTTCGAAGTCGCGGACCTGCCTGGTATTCATCAACCAGATTCGCGAGAAGATTGGAGTGATGTTTGGCAATCCGGAGACAACGACGGGCGGCAAGGCGCTGAAGTTTTATTCGTCCGTGCGTGTGGATATTCGCCGCATCGCGGCCGTGAAGGAAGGCGATGTGGTGATCGGGTCGCGGACCAAGGTGAAGGTGGTCAAGAATAAGGTGGCGCCGCCGTTCCGCGAGGCCGAGTTCGACATTCTCTATGGAGAGGGAATTTCGCGCGAAGGCGACCTGCTCGATCTGGCGAGCAACAACAACATCGTGGAGAAGTCCGGCTCGTGGTACAGCTACAAGGGCGAGCGCATTGGGCAGGGACGCGAGAATGCCCGGCAATTCCTGAAAGACAATAAAGACGTCGCGGCGAAGGTGGACCATGAAGTGCGCAAGGCGCTCGGCCTGATTGCGACGCCACCCGCGGCGGCGACGCAAGCCCCGGCTGGAACGAACGGCAAGGTTGCGACCATGCCGACTGGAACGGATGCGGTGAAGGCTCCGATCATGGCGGCGAAGCGCTAGAATTGCCTGCCGGGCGCGGCGATTGCGGTGCTGCGCCCGGTTCTCCCTTTTTCGTTTCGACTCTCACTCCGGCATTCGCATCGACCTTTCGCGCCAGCGGGAAGGGATGGAGTTTTGGCTAACGCGGGGAACTGGGGGAGCGGGAGATTCCTCAACCCGCTGGTGAAAGCGCGGTCTTCGGAATGACGCCTTGAAAGCACTGCACCTTCATTTCTCTTCCATTGCTATTGATCCTTCCGCCCGCATAAAATCTCCTATGCTCCGCTGATTTGCTCAGGTTGCTGCTACTCCGGCCTGCCTGCGAGGAAGATTGAATAAGGGCTTAGCGATTTATCCAGGTTCGTTCGATCCACCGACCAATGGACACCTCGACCTGATTCAGCGAGGCAGCAAGATTTTCGAGGAACTGGTGGTGGCGATTCTCCGCAACCCGGAGAAGAGCCCCATGTTCAGTGTGGCCGAGCGCATGGAGATGCTGCGCGAGCTGACGAAAGATTTGAGCAACGTGCGCATCGACATGTTCGACGGGTTGATGGTTGAGTACGCGAAGTCGATGGACGCCATGTGCGTGCTGCGCGGGATCCGGGCCATCAGCGATTACGAATACGAGCTGCAGATGGCGCTCATGAACCGCAAACTCGAACCTACGCTGGAGACGGTGTTCATGATGCCGGCCGACAAGTATTCGTACATAAGTTCGCGGTTGGTGCGGGAAGTGGCGCAGGCGGGCGGTCCGGTGAAGGGATTAGTCCCGGAAGCGGTCGAGCAGAGGGTGCTGGCGAAGCTAGATCCCGCCTACAAGCTGCGGGAAACGAATTTGGTGGAAGTCCCCAAAAGAAGGAAGAAAAAGGCATGACTACGGCAACGACGGAAGCTGTCAGACTGACGGAAAGAATCAATCGGATTGAACCCTCGGCCACCATGGCGGTGGTGGCGGAAGCGGACAAGCTGCGCTCGCAGGGCATCGACGTGGTGGATTTCGGCGCGGGCGAGCCGCACTTTTCCACGCCGCAGCACATCAAAGATGCGGCCATCGCGGCGATCCAGGGGAATTTCACAAAGTACACGGCAGTCGCCGGCACGGCCGAGTTGCGCGACGCGATTGCGCACCGGCACAACGTCGACTTCGATTCTGATTACCGGCGCGAGGAAGTGATTGCCTCCGTGGGCGGCAAGCATGCGCTGTTCAACGCGATTCAGGTGCTGGTCGATCACGGCGATGAAGTGATCCTGCCGGTGCCGTACTGGGTATCGTTCAAAGACATTATTCGCTACGCAGGCGGCAACTGCGTTCTGCTCGAGTCCGATGAATCGCAGGGATTTCGCGTCACGGCGGAGATGGTGGCACGGCTGATTACGTCGAAGACCAAGGCCATCATCCTGAATTCGCCGTCGAATCCTTCCGGTGCGGTCATGAGTCCTTCAGATATGACAGAGGTGATTCGACTGGCGCATGAGCGCGGCATCTGGGTGCTCTCGGACGAGTGCTATGTCTATCTGAATTACACGGGACGGAATTTCTCCGTCGGTTCTCTGCGCGAGTACAAGGAACGATTCGTCGTGCTGGGATCGCTCTCGAAAACGTATGCGATGACGGGATGGCGGCTCGGCTATGCGATGGCGCCGCCAGCGGTAACGGGTGCGATGGCGAAACTGCAGAGCCAATCGACTTCGAATCCGACGTCGATCGTACAAAAGGCTGCCGTGGCAGCGTTGAAGGGGCCGCAGGAGTGCGTCGAGCAGATGCGGCGCGAGTACATCGAGTTGCGCGATCACGTGGTGAAAGGGCTGCGAGCGATTCCCGGAGTGGGCTGCACGTTGCCGGAAGGAGCTTTCTATGCCTATCCGAATATTTCGCAATTCCTCGGACGCGGCGGGCTGAAATCGGCATCGGACGTGGCCGGACGGCTCTTGCGCGAAGCGCATGTGGCCACCGTGCCGGGCGAGGGTTTCGGAACCTCGGAGCACATTCGGGTTTCGTATGCGACATCCAAGGCTGAACTCGATCGTGGACTGGAGCGTATGCGGAAGTTTTTTGGTGCGCTGTAAGCTCCCTCTGGGTT
>Ga0335069_10010917_pt1 | contig 12843 bp, 11 predicted proteins | sample Lox_Sample_11_FD_206714 | JGI IMG/M metagenome (GOLD analysis project Ga0335069, IMG submission 206714) | Soil microbial communities from Loxahatchee National Wildlife Refuge, Florida, United States - Lox_Sample_1.1 | ecosystem: Environmental > Terrestrial > Soil > Wetlands | place: USA... | reverse complement strand
GCACCACGAGGACCTCGCCCAACTCGCCCTGTTCGCGCAGACGGCGCATCTGCTGGACGAGCGGATAGAAACGCAGGTTGTGGTTGGTGCAGTTGCGGACGCCCTTCTCTTTCGCGAGTTTTACCAAATCACGTGCTTCGGCGACAGAAGTAGCGAGTGGCTTTTCGCTCAGCACATGCTTGCCGGCAAGCAGCGCGTCTTTGACCATCTGCGCGTGCAGGGCGGTCGGGGTGCAAATGTGCACAACTTGAATCTCAGGGTCGTCGAGGATCTGGCGGTAGTCCGTCTCGAGGCGGTCGATGCAGAACTCATTCGCGAGGCGACTCGCGCGGTTAGCATTGGTCGTCCCGAGGGCCACGACTTCGACGAATCCCAGGCGAGAGATCGCTTCCAGGTGAACCCTCCCCATGAATCCAGTGCCGATGATGCTGGCTTTCACTCGCTTCTTCATCACGCCTCTCCAATGTCGGATGGAACAGCTTACACCGCGAGCGAGTCGAACTCGCATCATGCTTTTCCGGTTTCATAGAACCATTGCGGTGAACGTTAAGTACAATGCGGTGCGTAGAGAAACTGGAGCAAAGCAATGAAGATAGGCGTGTTCACACCGTTGCTGGCCAACTTGCCGATCGAAGAAGTCTTTCAAAAGCTCAAGCGACTGAATATCAGTTACGTTGAGTTGGGGACCGGCAACTATCCTGGGAACAGCCATTGCCCTCTTTCGCTGCTGGACTCGTCTTCGGCGTTGAAGGATTTCAAGAGCAAGGTCGAGGATCATGGCTTTAAGATCAGCGCGCTCAGTTGCCACGGCAATGCTCTGCATCCCAATCGTGACATTGCGAAGCAACATGGCGAAGTCAGCCAGAAAACCGTGCTTTTGGCGGAAAAGCTCGGCGTGCCCGTCGTCGTCGACTTCAGCGGATGCCCTGGCGATTCTGCCACGGCGAAGCAGCCGAACTGGGTGACCTGCCCGTGGCCGACGGATTTCCTCGATGTCCTGAAATGGCAATGGGACGAAGTCGTCACACCATATTGGCGCGAGCACGGCAAGTTCGCGGCCGATCACGGCGTGAAGATCGCGATTGAGTTGCACCCGGGGTTCGTGGTGTACAGTCCGGAGACACTGCTGAAACTGCGCTCGATCGCCGGTCCGTCGGTGGGATGCAACCTCGACCCGAGTCACATGTTCTGGCAGGGGATCGATCCCATTGCGGCAGTGCGCCGGTTGGGGGAGGCGATCTTCTATGTTCACGCAAAAGATACGCAGATCTATCCGGCGAACCTTCCTCTGACCGGCGTGCTTGATACGAAACCGTATACGCAGGAACGCGAACGTTCGTGGATCTTCCGCACCTGCGGCTACGGCCATGGAAGCGAATGGTGGCGCGAGTTCGTTTCGACTCTGCGCATGTATGGCTACGACTATGTACTCTCGATCGAGCACGAGGACAGTCTGATGTCGGCCGAGGAAGGACTGACAAAGTCGGCTGAATTCCTGGGCGAGATCGTCATGCGGGAGCAGCCCGGCGCAGCGTGGTGGGTTTAGGATATCTGCCTCATGCCGACCACGATACGGATCAAGCTTTCCGTGATGATGTTCCTGGAGTACTTCGTCTGGGGCGCCTGGTACGTCACGCTCGGCACCTGGCTTGGCACGGCGCTGCATTTTTCCGGCCAGCAGATCGGACTTGCTGCAGGTACGACCGCAATTGGAGCGATGGTCTCGCCGTTCATCGTGGGCATGATTGCCGACCGTTTCTTCGCGACCGAGCGGGTGCTGAGTGCATTGCACATCGCAGGCGGGGTGTTGCTCTTCGTGACCTCGGGCCAACAACACTTCGCGCCGTTCTACGTTCTGCTGCTTCTATACGCACTGTGTTACATGCCAACCATGGCGTTAACGAACTCGCTGTCGTTTCGCCAGATGCAGGATCCGGGAGCGCAGTTCGGAGCCGTGAGAGTGCTCGGAACCGCCGGTTGGATCGTTGCAGGATTGGTGATCGGTTTCCTGAAACTCGAACCCACAGCAGTTCCCATGCGCATCGCTGCCATTGCGTCTTTGGTTCTGGGACTGTTCTGCCTGGCGCTTCCGCATACTCTGCCTCTCGGCAAACGGAAGAAAGTCACCGCACGCGACGTGCTCGGTCTGGATGCGCTGGCTCTGTTGAAAGATCGGTCGTTCGCCATCTTCGCGTTGAGTTCATTTCTCATCTGCATTCCGCTGCAGTTCTATTACGCGTTCACCAACCCGTTCCTGAACGAGATCGGAGTCACCAACGCCGCCGGGAAGATGACGATGGGGCAGATGTCCGAAGTGTTTTTCATGCTGCTAATCCCGTGGTTTTTCCGCCGACTCGGGGTCAAATACATGCTGGCGCTCGGCATGCTCGCATGGGTTTGCCGATATGCGCTGTTCGCCACGGGGAATAACACAAACCTCGTGTGGATGCTCTACCTCGGCATCCTCATGCATGGCATCTGTTACGACTTCTTCTTTGTCACGGGGCAGATTTACGTCGACCAACAGGCCTCTGACGCTGTCCGCGCCGCCGCACAGGGGTTTATCACCTTCGTCACCTACGGGTTTGGGATGGCGATCGGATCGTGGGTTTCCGGCAAAGTCGTGGACATGTTCCGCGTGTCCGGTGCAACACTTCAGCACTCCTGGCGATCCATTTGGATTGTCCCGGCGAGCGCTTCCCTGGGCGTTCTTCTGCTATTTCTGCTCCTTTTCAAACAGAGTCGCGCTGTTGCCAGCCACTCCCAGGTGGCCGCCGACGCCGCGGAGGCTGGGTAATCCGGGGTAACTGCCCCGTGGGTGTTGCCGTCGAGGTTAATGTTGTAGACCTCTCCGAAAAGTTCTACTATTTCGACGAAAACGGGTCGCGTTGGCGGTCCGTTGGCCAAGATAGAAAGCAGCACGCGTCATTGCAACGCAGCATGACCCAAGGCACGCAAAAGAGTGCAATGGGCATTTTGTCCGGCCACTGTCACGATTGAGAATCCCGCCTGCAATTATCGAAGTCAGCGAGGTAAGCATGCCATTGAGGTAATCCATGAACAAGAGCATCATTGTCGTGCTGTCATTGATTCTTATCTTGTTATTTTTGTCAGGGTGCAGTTCCACCCCACCGCAACAAACTTCTTCGGCAAACCAACCGGTGGAAAAGAAAGAGGCCGTGCTCTACACCGGAAAACCGTGCTTCACGCGCATGGTCGATCAGGCCCGGCGTTGGAGCCTCGACGCGATGCCGGTCCACGTTGAATCGGAACTGAACTCCGAAAGCATTGGTCACGACGGTAAGGCCACGGTGTGGCAAGCGACATTCGTCTCCCCATCCCGCGGAACGGCAAGAGTCTACAGTTGCTCGGGCAGCATCCTGGCTGACGAACCACCGGCGGGTATCAGTGCGCGTCCGGAAATGACAGCTTCGACGGCCGTGCCGATGTTTGATCCATCGTTCCTCGGCATCGATTCGGATGCCGCTTACGCTATGGCTCAGGAAAAGGGTGGAGCAAAGTTAATGGAGAAGGATCCCAAGCAGCCCGTGATCTACGCACTGAACTGGGATCCGCAGAAGAAACAACTGGTTTGGATCGTGGTCTATGGGACCGATCCGAAAGATTCCAAAGGAGTAGGAGTTATCGACGCAAGTACCGGCAAGTTCTTGCGAGCCAGCAAGTAGCGGCTCGGCCGGAAAACCTCAAGGAAAGACGAACTCAAATCTCTGGACGAGAGCTAAGGATTAGTGTGTCCTTAGCGCTCCATATCGGGGCTCATCGCCCGCGTGCGCGGAATAAGAAGTGGGACTCCTCACCACCGGATGCTTTGGGGTAATCTGCGCCAGAGGCAATCGACCCAAGCTTGAACAAACCTTCGAAGTCACAACCTCAACCTTCAGGCCGTCTTGCTCTGGTAACCGGTGCTGCCCAAGGAGTAGGAAAGGGCATCGCGATTGAATTGGGCAGGGCAGGATGGACGGTCGCGGTGAACTTCCGCACCGACCCACATACGGCACAAGAAACCGTGAGCGAAATCGAAGGTGGCGGCGGCCGCGCTTTTGCGATCAAGGCCGACATCCGATCGAGCCCGCAGGTCAGTCGCATGTTTTCCGAGTTGCGGAAGCGGTTCGAGCGGCTTGACCTTCTCGTCAACAATGCAGGCACACAAACCTGGGCACCTCTACTGGCACTCAAGGAAGCAGACTGGGATCGTGACATAGGCACGAATCTCAAGGGCACGTTTCTCTGCCTTCAGGCTGCGGCAAAATGGATGAGCGAGACCGGAGGCGGAGCGATCGTCAACATCGGGTCTGGATGCAACAAGGTTCCCTTCCCACACCTTATTTCCTACAGCGCAAGCAAGGGCGGGATCGAAATGCTGACCAAGGTGGCCGCAATCGAACTCGGGCGTTACCGCATTCGCGTGAATTGCGTAGCGCCGGGAGCCATCCTGATCGATCGCACCAAGAGAGAAGATCCGCGCTACGCTGCGATTTGGGCGAAGGAAGCCCCGATGGGACGCGTTGGCCTGCCCAGCGATGTCGCAAACACTGTCATGTTTTTGGCATCCGATGAAGCTTCATTCATTAGTGGCCAAACAATATGGGTGGACGGAGCGGCATTCACCAAGCCCAGTTGGCCATACAAGTTGAGCGACGTACAACCCGCCAGCCGCAAACGTGCGAAGAAGGCGAGATAACATGCGCCACGAGTACTCACCTCGGCTGGAGATCATCGTCGATTACGCCTGCGAAACTGGTGAGAACCCACTATGGCATCCGGATGAGCGCCGCTTGTACTGGACTGACATTCCCACTGGACGGCTGTTTCGTTTCGATCCGCAGACTAACTCTCACGAAATGATCTATCACGATCGGCCCGTTGGCGGATTCACCTTCCACGCTGACGGCGGCCTGCTTCTGTTTCGCGATCGCGGCAACGTGGCACTGTGGCGCGAGGGCAAACTCACGGAAATCATCGATGAGATTCCGGCGGAGCGTGAGTCGCGTTTCAACGATGTGTTTGCTGATCCCGCGGGAAGGGTTTTCTGCGGAACCATGTCGAGCGACCAGTGCAAGGGGCGTTTGTACCGCCTCGATACAGATGGCAAGCTCTCGCTGGTTCTCGAATCGATTGGCTGTTCCAACGGCATGGGGTTTACTCCCGACCTTAAGGGCCTTTACTACACCGACTCTTATGCCCGAGAGATTTACCGGTTCGATTACAACCTCGACGACGGATCGCTTAGTAATCAGAGAGTCTTTGCAACGCTTGCGGAACCCGACGGCCTCCCCGATGGCATGACCGTCGATCAAGAAGGCCGCGTCTGGTCTGCCGTCTGGGACGGTTCGGCGCTGGTGCGCTTCAACGCGCAGGGCGAAGTCGAGTTGCGAATCCACTTCCCCACTCGCAAGATCACCAGCCTGGCGTTCGGCGGCGACGATCTGCGCGACATCTACGTCACCTCGGCGGGCGGGCATACCAAGCAGGATGACGGTGCCGCCGCCGGGGCGCTATTTCGGCACAAGACTGGGGATCAGGGCACGAAAGAGTTCTTTTCCAGAGTTTCTATCGATCAGAAATGAAATACGCTCGAGCTGTCGCAAGATGATGTAAATGTAAAGGAGAGTGCCATGGCGTTCAGCCTGGCGGGTAAGACTGCCTTGATCACCGGTGCCGGCCAGGGAATCGGGCGCGCAACCGCGGTTCTCTTTCAAGAAGCCGGAGCAACAGTCTGGGCTACTGACATTAACGAAGCCGCGCTGGCCCAACTCTCAACCCAACATCGCGCGATCCAGACGATGGTCCTCGACATCCGCGATGGGGATGCCATCAACTGCGCGGCAAAGTCGTTAGGCACCATCGACGTTCTGTTCAACTGTGCCGGTTTTGTTCACCAGGGAAGCATTCTCGACTGCGCTGACGAAGACTGGGCGTTCTCATTTCGCGTGAACGTCGATTCCATGTTTCGGATGTGCCGCGCCTTTCTGCCCGGAATGCTTCAAGCGGGCAAAGGGAACATCATCAACATGTCGTCGATCGCGTCGAGTGTTAAAGGAGTTCCCAATCGCTGCGCCTACGGTGCTACGAAAGCGGCTGTCATTGGGCTTACAAAGTCGATTGCCATGGACTTTGTCGGCAAGAACATCCGCTGCAATGCCATCTGCCCGGGGACGGTAGACACTCCTTCGCTCGCGGAAAGAATGGCCGCACAGGGCGACATCGACAAGGCGAGAGCGGCCTTTATCGCACGACAGCCCATGGGCCGACTGGGAACGGCAAACGAAATTGCCGCCACCGCTCTCTATCTCGCGTCGGACGACTCGGCGTTTGTCACCGGGCAGACTCTGGTCATCGATGGCGGATGGTGCATCTAGCCATTCGCACGATCAGTACGGCCTGTGACTCTCAGTGATGCCCGGCCACGTGTCGGTCCGGAAGGGGACCGCCGGCAATCCTGCGCCGTTGTACAAGGTCGCCACCGGATTTCCCTGCCACGCATACCTCACTTCCGTCGGATGAGGCACCGAGGGTGAAGAGACCACGACGGTTTTCCCCTTGATGCGCGCGTCGGCCCAGTACCATTTGTGATCGGCACCAGCGATTTCAAACTCTTCCAGCTTCGGCCCTTTCACCACCAGGCCGCCGTTGGTGTGGGCAAAGCGCAACTGGATGGAGTTCGGAAGACGTTTTACAGAAGCGAGAGTCGGGCCCGCATAAACCACGTGCTTGCCGTAGTGCTTCGCGAGCGCGCAGTACGCCAGCCGGTCGCCAACAGGTTCCTTGTCCTTGGGGTGGAGATCGTCTGGGTCTCCCACATCGATAGTGACCGCAAGACATGAGTCGGGAACCGTGGCCGCAACGATCGCCTGCGACTCGCGGGTTTCCGCCCAGGTGTCATCCTTCGGGGTCGCGCTGCGATGCCCAAATGAGGGCAGGCTCACGATGTAGAAAGGAAGATCTCCCTGACCGAAGAGCTTTCGCCAATCCGCGATCGTTACGGGCAGAAGCTTGCGGTATTGGTATCCGCGATCAGAATTTTGTTCGCCCTGATACCACAAGATGCCGGACAGCGAGAGCGGCGCAATCGGCGCCAGCATGCCTTCGTAGAGTACCGACGGCATTACCGGCCAGTTCTCATACGAGAGAGGCATGGGGTGCGGCGGGCGCGCATCGACGCTCAGTTGTGCTTTCCACGGGCCTGCCAGCGGAATGCTCGTCTTGTCTCCCAGCACCAGATGCAACTCTTCGGGTTTGCCGAGAAATCCGCCTTGCGGCTTAGTCTTCAGAATCCGGATGGCCACGAGATTTTTCCCGGGCTTCAAGACTCCGTCGTGGATGGGGTACGCGCGGGGATTCTCCACCCAGGCACTGGCGCCGACCTCGTTGCCATTGATAAACACGGTGTCCATGCGTTCGATCGAGCCCAGAAAGATCATGGCCTTCCCTGCGGGAAGCGGGTCAGGAAGCGTAATCTCTCTTCGGAACCAGACCACGGCTGGCGTATCGGGAACGCCCAGGTCGGCGAAGCCACCGGGGACGTCGACCATCTTCCAACTCGCATCATCGAACTGCGGAGTCGCCCATTTGTCTTTGAGTCCGACGTCGTACTGGTCGTACCAGTGCATGATGTAGTTGCCGTATTCGGGAGCGCCCGATGCGGCCAGCTTCTGCAGTTCATCCAACGGTACGTCGAAGTCTCTCAGCGGGCGCAGTGCTGCCGCGCTTGTCCATGCTTCTGCGGACGTGCCTCCCAGACAATCGACAACCAGGCCTATCGGAACATGGATCTCCTGTTGCACCTTACGCGCGAAATAGTACGCAACTGCCGATAAGTGATCGGCGGTTTCGGGTGTCACCGTTTTCCAGGTGCCCTCGACGGTGTCGGTGTGGTGGTACGCCGGATGAGCCATCACCGAGAAGAAGCGAATCTCGGGATAGTTGGCGGCTTTGACTTCTTCCTCACCGTTGCGGGCGAAACGAAGCGGCAACTGCATGTTCGATTGCCCGCCACAGAGCCAGACGTCGCCCACCAAAACGTTGTGTAGCTCAAGTGTCTCGCGCCCCTTGATCGTGAGGGTATAAGGACCGCCCGCCGGCGGCGGCTGAAGGTTTACTTCCCAGCGCCGGTCGGCACCGGCCACGCCCGAAGCAGTCTTGCCCGCAATCTCCACTTCTACTTTGTCGCCGGGATCGGACCAGCCCCAGATGGTATTCGGCTTGCCGCGCTGCAAAACCATGTTGTCGCCAAAAATGGGACTGACAAACGGTAACGGCTTCGGCGCTGCCTGGGCATAGTTCTGAGTCGAAGCCAGGCAGGAGAAGGAAAGAAAGAAGCTGATGGCAACGATTGCGATACAAACGAATTTGCGGATCACTTTTTGGGGGACACTCCGTTTCAAAGCCTAACGCAAATCTTACGAGGCAAGAATGGTTTCCGCAAAGTCGCGGCGAGATCCTGCTCTGTCGCAAAGCGATATGTTACAAAAGGCGCTCTGGTATTTGCAGCTTTTGTACGCTGGGTTGCATCTGGAAACCCACCGGGCCGCTGCGGCCGCAGATTCCGACAGGAGTGAGTTCTTGCTGAATACAAGACGAATTGTGGCATCGATCAGTAAACGATTTCTTCCCCTAACGATTGTCTGTGCGGCCCTGCTTGCCTTTGTAGTACTTCGAACCGCAGCGCAGGATGCCCACTTCCATGACGCTCCGGCATCGGCGGCGGAACAGAAGAATCCCGTGGCAGGTCAGAGCACCGCCGTTGCAGAGGGCGCCAAGGCTTACGGCATGTATTGCAGTGCCTGCCACGGAGTTGGAGGTCGCGGCGCCGGCAATGTTCCACCGCTGTCGAAGGGCGCAGTTCAAAGCGCAACCGATGGAGAAGTCTTCTGGTTCATCACCACGGGATCCATTAAGAACGGCATGCCCGCCTGGGCGCAATTGCCGGAACAGCAGCGCTGGCAGATCGTCAGCTATCTGAAATCTCTCAACTCCGCTAGTCCTGAAAAGGTTACGTCTCTGCCTTCCACTTACAAAGCTGAGGTCACCAACGCGCCTCCGCCGCCGGCACCCTTCACCGACTTCCGCTACGAAGAGCCAGGCAAGACCCGCAAGATTACGGTGAACGATCTCCCGGCCCCCTATGCGACGAAGTCCGCCAGCAATGGCCCGCAAGTGGTGGCTCGGCCAGAAAACGCATGGCCCAAAGCTCCAGCGGGATTTCAGGTTCAATTGTTCGCGACCGGGCTCGATAATCCCCGCTCGATGCGTACCGCCCCGAACGGCGACATCTTCCTCGCCGAGAGCAGCGCCGGAGACATTCGCGTCTTCCGCGGAATCACCAATGATGGCAAGGTGCAGCAATCTGAAATCTTCGCCCAGGGTTTGAACCAGCCGTACGGCATCGCCTTCTACCCTCCCGGCAACAATCCGCAGTGGGTGTATATCGGCAACACCGATGCGGTGGTGCGGTTTCCGTATCACAACGGCGACCTCTCGGCACAAACAGCGCCGCAGCATATCGCAGACCTGCCGCATGGTGGAAATCACTGGACCCGCGACATACGGTTCACGCCCGATGGTAAGAAGATGTTCGTAGCCGTCGGCTCAGCCTCAAACGTCGACGATCCCGATACCACGCCGGAAGAACACAATCGCGCTGACATTCTTGAGTTCAATCCCGATGGATCAGGAATGCGCGTTTATGCCTCTGGAATCCGTAATGCAGGCGGAGGACTCGCCATCCATCCCAAGTCCGGAGAGCTCTGGTGCTCGGTAAATGAGCGCGACGGGCTGGGAGACAACCTGGTTCCCGACTACATCACGCATGTGGAAGATGGCGGCTTCTATGGTTGGCCATGGTATTACCTTGGACCACACCAAGATCCTCGCCATAAGGGAAAGCATTCGGAATTGAAAAACAAAGTGCTCGTTCCTGACGTTTTGCTCCAGGCGCATAATGCTTCGCTGGAGATGACGTTCTACGAAGGTAAAGATTTTCCGTCGGAATACCAGGGCGACATTTTTGCCTCGGAGCATGGCTCGTGGAACCGAACTGTCCGCGCCGGATACGAAGTGATTCGAGTCCCCATGCACCAGACCACTCGCGCCAGCGGCGAGTACGAAGACTTCCTGACCGGCTTCGTGGTCGACAACGGGCACGTCTGGGGACGGCCAGTTGGAATCACCGTCGCTTCGGACGGGTCGGTACTGGTCAGCGACGACGGATCGAACTCTATCTGGCGCGTTACTTACACCGGAAACAAAACGAGCAGCAAGCTCGACAAGGATCGCCAGAGTCATGGCGCGACGGGTGCGTCTCGATAGGAAGTTCGCGCTCGGTTTGCTGTGCTCGGTGGCCACGCTCGCGCTTTGCGCAATGCAGTTTGGCGATCGGGCGGGACTGAACTCGATGCCTTACGCGCAGGTGCAAGCGCTTGTCCCTGATCTCGGGCGAGCCCAAGCGCTAGCGAAGCAGGGGAATATCGAGTTCCTCGGAGGCCAAGACGTTGCTGGCAAGGAGGAGCGCCTGCGCGGAGAATTCACGGATGCAAACTGCTACCTCGGCAGTCACAACCACGCTTACGATCACGCGTTCTGCGCCAAGTTGTGCGTAGCTGCGGGCAGCCCGCTTCTCTTCGTTTCCGACCAGCAATCGAAGGTCTACGTTGTGCTAACGGCCAAAAATGGCGTCCCGCTGCCACGAAGCGTAATGGATTTGATCGGAGTTCCCGGCGTGCTGGCGAAGGGCAGAGTGCTTGAGAATGCTGCGCTTCCTGCCTTCGCGGTGGAAGGGATCGAAAAATAGCGTGCGGTTACTCAGTCGTTCCGGTCCTGATACTCCTCGTACCACGCCATTTGGATGGCTTCGAGTTTGCCTTCGTTAGACTTCTTGGGATCGTCGGCAAATCCAGGCAAATCGGTCACCATTTTGTGCAGGTCGGTGAAGCGCACTTCCAGCGGATTCTGGTCGGGGAACTTATCGGCCAACGCCAAACCTAGATCTTCGGCGCTGTCCCAGCTAAACTCGGTCGCCATCTCTACTCCTGCTCGAAGCTTGAAATTCGAAACCTTTAGTGGTGTTCTTCGCTGACGTAGTTGCGGTTCCACGCCGGAATTTCCACCACGACTTCGCCTGGTTTCTCGATCACCGCCTGACATCCGAGGCGCGAATTGAGCTGCAGATCGGCGGCCATGTCGAGGCGGTCGGCCTCGTCGTCGTCCATGTCGCTGATACACTCCGCGCCCTTCTTAACCCAAACGTGACACGTGGTGCACGCGCAATTGCCTCCGCATGCGTGGTCAAGAAAGATGTTGAAGTTCTGCGCCACGTCGAGAATCGACTGCGGCTTGCCGTGATCGAGGTACGGCAGTTTGCCGCTCTCAAACTCGACCGTTTTCCCCTCGGGAAGGAAGGTGATTCGAACCGTGTTAGGACCTGGCGCTTCCACCGTCCCCGCCACTCCGCCTTGTGTTTTTTCTTCTGCCATAACCTTACCCTTTGTCATTCCGAGCGCCGCGAGGAATCCCTACCGCTTGCGATTCGCCGGCTCGATCTCTGCCGGCGCAAATGGATGCGGCGCAGTCGGCCCTTCGCCTGCGTCGGCTTCGTCGAAGGTCTTGCCCTTCAGCGCCGACGACACCGCCGAATCCATCATCAGCTCCGCCAGACGCATCGTGCCCTGGTTGAGCGAGTCGATGGCCTTGCGGATTGCCTGGTAGTCGTCACCTTCCACTATTTCGCGGACGGCGTTCTCCTGCTTGTCGATTGTGTCGCGCTCTTCGACCGTAAGCTGCTGCCATGCCGGGCCGCCGCGTCCCTTATCGAGCGCCGCCAGGATGGTGTTGGCTTCGTTGCGAGCTTCAATTACCTGCCGTTGCGCAAAGTCCTGCTCGGCGTAATCAAACGACTCGAGCAGCATATTCTCGACCTGCTCGTCGGTTAGGCCATAGCTTGGCTGGACAGCGATTTCGGCTTCTTTCCCGCTGCGCTGCTCGCGGGCGGAGACATGCAAAATGCCATTTGCGTCGATCAGGAACTTCACTTCGATTCTCGGCATCCCGGCTGGCATTGGAGGAATACCACGCAGATCGAATCGCGCCAACGAGCGACAGTCTTTTGCGAGTTCGCGCTCGCCCTGCACGACGTGCACCGCAACGGCGGTCTGCCCTTCCACGCCGGTCGTGAAGTGCTCAGTCGCCGACGCAGGAATCGTCGAATTGCGATGGATGATCTTCGCCACCACTCCGCCGAGCGCCTCGATGCCAAGCGAGAGCGGCGTGACGTCGAGCAGCAACATATCCTTCGTTGCTTCCGAGCCGCCGGCCAAAATCTGCGCCTGCACTGCCGCCCCGAGTGCGACCACTTCGTCAGGATTCAGATCGCTGTGCGGTTCGCGCTCGAATAACTCTTTCACCACTTGGCGCACGCGGGGTATGCGCGTTGAACCGCCGACCAAGACAACTTCATCGATTTGGCTCGGTTCAAGATTCGCGTCTTTCAGTGCCTGCCTCACTGGGCCGATCGTCCGCTGCAGAATCGGCTCAACCATCTGCTCGAACAGAGCGCGTGGAATCGTGCGCTGGTAGTGCTTTCCGCCGGGGAGCTCGACCTCCAAGTCGGCCGCGTCCTTTGAAGAAAGCGCGATCTTGGCATCAATTACCGATTTGCGAATCCCCTGCACTACTTCTGCGTGCCGCCGAACGTCAACCCCGAGATCGCCTTCGATGTCGTCGAGCGCGATCGCGATCAGCAGGTTGTCGATATCGTCGCCACCGAGGTGCGTGTCGCCGTTGGTGGCAATCACCTCGAAGATGCCGTCATGCAGCTTGAGAATCGAA
>Ga0335069_10010915_pt1 | contig 12844 bp, 8 predicted proteins | sample Lox_Sample_11_FD_206714 | JGI IMG/M metagenome (GOLD analysis project Ga0335069, IMG submission 206714) | Soil microbial communities from Loxahatchee National Wildlife Refuge, Florida, United States - Lox_Sample_1.1 | ecosystem: Environmental > Terrestrial > Soil > Wetlands | place: USA: Florida... | reverse complement strand
TGCCACACATTGCTGATCTCGCCGGAAGCCAAAAGGAAATTTCCGGAAGCTGCGATAATTTACACTCCTACCAGTTCCGTCTTTTCGCTAGGCTCGTATTCCACGATGTATCCCGCCACCGCGCTTGCTGCCACCGTTAGAGGCGACGCCAAGTACATCTGTCCGGGCCCACTGCGTCCGGGAAAGTTGCGGTTCTGCGCGCTGATGACGACCTGATCAGGTCTTGATGAAACGCCAGGACCAGCATTGATGCAGGCTCCGCAACTGGGCTCAATGACCTGCGCTCCTGCCCTGTGGAAAACATCCAGATATCCTCGGCGCACACAATAATCGCGCGTTTCCTGCGATCCGAACTGGATGTAGAACCTGGTCGACGACGCCACCCGCTTCCCATCTTTGAGCGCATCAGCCAACACGAGGGCATACATGTCCATGTCTTCGTTCTTACCCGCAGTGCACGTGCCACCATAGGCAATCTCAACCGGAACCGGCGTATTCAAATCGCGGATGTACTTACCATTGCCCGGATCGCCTGGCGTCGCAACCATCGGCGTGATGTCGGCTGCATCCAGTTCGATTACATGCGCGTATCGCGCAGCGGGATCGCTGTAGAGGCCTTGCATCAGGGCCTCTGCCTTCGCCCGATCCATTCCGCGCCGTTCCACTAAGAAATCGACGGCTTTTTTGTCCGGTGCGACAATTCCGGTGAAGCCGCCAATTTCGGCCGCCATATTCGTCATCGTGGCGCGTTCGTCGACGCTCAGATCTTCGATCGCTTCGCCCGCATACTCCATAACCTTGGCGAGAGCCTTCCCGCTCCTTACATATTCAAGGCTGAGGATTTTGAGGATGAAATCCTTGGCAGTGACATTGGGATGCTTCTTCCCGCGAATCACGACTTTCACTGATTCGGGAATTCTGACCCGTACATCTTTCGTGATCCACGAATTGAAAACATCAGTCGTGCCAATCCCGAATGCCACGCACCCGATCGCGCCCACGTGTGGTGTATGAGAATCGGAACCAATATTCAACTGCCCCGGGAGGGCGTAGCTCTCGAGGACAATTGAATGACAGATACCTTCCGAGCCTTTGCGATCCGTCAATTCTCCATGCAGGCGAATTCCCTGCTTCTTCGCGAAGTCCTGCTGCTTGAGTTTCAACTGGGTGGCCAGATCAAGCAGGCCGAGTTTCTTCTTCTCTTCGGAAATCACTTCGTCCAAAAACGTGAGGTGATCGCGGAAGAACAGAATTGTCGAAGGATCATTGACCTTTGCATCCTTGCCCACATAATGCTCGAAAAAAATGGCGGCCATCGGCGTCACGTATTCGTGACTAAATCGCAGATCGGCGCGGGCAAACCCAGTATCACCAGGTTTTACTGAAGGCACGCCTACCTCACCCTTCTCGTTGATCATGTGCCGCGCAAAAATCTTCTCGGCGACGGTCATGGGCTGCAGGTGGTAAGTACGAGTTTGTCCCACCATTTCGAACTTAGTGGTGTTCTGAATTGCGGGAAGAAAAACCTTCCGCTGCATCCTGGCCACGTTGAATGGGAAAAGTCCGCCGTATTCAATCACCTGGCGCGTGATCTCGTCCTCGCCGGCGGTGAACTCGCTCAGCGGGATCTCCTCGCCATGACGAATGCGATCGATCAAAGAAAAATTCGTAGAAGTGAGCAGTCCCAAATTCTGGCAATTCTGTTTGTAAATGCGCTCGATATTCTCCGCGATCACTACCCGGATCCCCGCGCACATCTCAGCGTACGGTGACTGCTCACGGCTCGATCCCTTGCCGCGGCGCTTACCGCTGACGGCACAGACGAATCCGCCGCGCTTCACGTCGCTGCGAGCAATCGGCGTGACACTTCCGCACTTCAGGCCGAGATAAGGAATTTCTCCGAGAGTCTCGTCGAAATAGAAACAGTAGTGAGCGGGCGTGATCTCATCCGTTGAGATGTCGTCGCGCAACTTCGGGTTATTCGCAGGGTCCTTCGTGTCCCAAGCCAAATTTTCCCCAGCAAGCTGCCGCTTTATCAGTTCCGGATCTTCCGTCAGAAAAAGAATTCTTCCTGGCAGGCGGACCTTATCTGGGCGCTTTTCGATCTTGCGTTCGAGAAGTGAGTTAATCACGGTTGACCTGAGGCTTTCGCTGAATTGTCGCCGGAGCGGAGCCGGCGTCCCCACTTGATTTATTGTAACGCTGCCGAACCATCAAATGCGGATGCAAGCCAAGACTAGCCTTGCTGGTACAGACGTGGATCAGGCAGCGACTCAAGGCCGCGCCCGGAAAAAATCTCTTGGAATTCTTGTACGAGAGCGTCATGTACCAAACCGTTGGTGGCCAGCGTTTCGCGGCTATTCAACTGAAAAGGAGATCCATCGAAGCTGCTGACCTTTCCGCCAGCCTCTTCAACAATCAACGTACCAGCCGCCGTATCCCATGGATTGAGGTTGAACTCCCAGAAGCCGTCGAATCGGCTACACGCCACATTGCACAAATCGAGCGCGGCGGAACCCGCCCGGCGTACGCCGTGTGTTCGCAACGTGATCTGGTGATAGAAGAAAATGTTCGGATTCTTGTGGCGCTTGTGGCTCGGAAATCCGGTCGCGACAAGAGACTCTTTCAACTGGGCAGCTTTAGATACCTGAATTGTTTTGCCATTCAGTTGCGAACCCTTCCCCTGCTCAGCCGTAAACAACTCCTCCCGTGTCGGATCGTAAACGACTCCGGCAACCCTCTTTGCCGCGCCGCCACCGCGATACTCAATCGCCATCGACACGCAAAAGACCGGATATCCATGAGCAAAGTTCGTCGTCCCATCCAAGGGATCGACGTACCAGCGATAGTCGCTACCCTGGTCGTTCAACCCTTGCTCTTCCCCTAAGACATCGTGAGAAGGAAAGGATTTCTTGATCCGCTCGCGAATCAATGCTTCCGATGCCCGGTCCGCTGCCGTAACCAAATCAGCATCGCCCTTGTATTCGATCTTCAGACCTTGATGGAAATACTGCAAGAGGAGAGCACCAGCCTCACGGGCGATAGCCGACATCGCGGGAAGGAAACTGGCACTCTGTTCTGCGCTGGATGGCATTTGAGTCGGTGTTGGAGCGTTTGCTAAAACTGGAAGCCGCTACCTTTTCTTGCCGCTGTCTTCCATGATGTACATGATTTCGTGTTTGAAGATGAATAAGTTCGGAGCGTCCTGCCGCGTCAGGCGGATCATGTTCTTGTCGTAGTACTCGATCCAACCCTGCACCGTCTGGCCATCCATCAGCTTGACCGAAACGGGCTTCTGTTTCTCCCCAAGGTTTTTTAGGAAAGATGCTTCTTCAAGCGTATCTTCCGGCGGCGGTGTTCGCCCGCGTTTCGCATTAGGATTCCCGTGTGGGCCGCGGAACGACATGAAGGCATTGTACACAATTCACGCGCCACGCCGCGCACATCGGGCATTTCGGCTCGGTTAAAATGTCGCTGCGCCCTCCGCGGGAGGCCCACCGTGAATCGTTCGGCGACCATTCTGATCATCGCTGCGCTTGGACTCTGTATCGCGACAGCTGGTCAGCAGAACCACTTTCCCACTCCACCTAAACCGATGGATCCAGATAGTCGTACAACTCAAAATACTCCTCCGCAGCGGCGGAGCATCAATCTTGCCGAGTGCCAACGAGAGGCCGACGAACTAGCGCGCACCGCGCAGACAATTCCTTCCGACGTAGCGAGCGTTCGGAAGGGGATGCTGCCAAAAGACGTGATCGAGAAGCTGAAACAGATTGAGAAACTCTCAAAGCATCTGCGCAGTGAACTCAACCCTTGAATACTGGCAAATGAGAACGTCGGCCTCACTCGAAAAGAAAGCGGCGTGTCGATAATGACTGGCCGGGCTAAAATTCCTTGAGATCTGCTAAAAACTTACTTTCAATCCGAATTCAATCTGCCGCGGCGAACCACGATTGAAGACACCTGAGCCGGTGCTCACGCGGTTGGGGGAGTGACTCAGATAAGTCGTTCCATTCACCGCTCCCGGAGTGCCCGTCAGCAAGCCTGAAACCATGTTGCCCGGCAGATCAAAATTCACAAAGTTCAATACGTTGAATACTGCGACGGACGGCTGGATTGTGACTCGTTCCTTGATGGTGTAGTTCCATGCCAAACTGGTATCAAAAGTCCGCAACCAGGAAAGGTCTACTGAATTTATCGGAGCCGGCGCCACCGCCGGCGCGACGCCTCCGAGATTGATCAGGTCTTGCTGAGTCATCAGGTTGTTCGTGATCAGCACTTGTCCGGCTGGCGTGGGCAGACCTGCAACTGTGGTGTTGTACCTGGAGATAGTCCGGTCGACGCTGCTGGCATCGATTCCACGATCGAAGCTCCCCACGTGCGTACCCGGAATCGGATCCTGAGTGGTGCCATCTCCCGCGAAATCAGTGCGGAAGATTTCTCCAGCACCGGAACCGGTATTCGGTACGGTGAGGGTTGTTGAGAGCGGACTGTCGAAATGGCCGATCATGCCCCATTGGAATCCCTTCGGCAGATTGATAAAACCCCCGAAGGAAACCTGATGCCGGCGGTCCAGCGCGGAGGGGCCAAAATAGTGATTTACGTTTCTGTTATCGAGAGCCGGAGCACTGAAATCCTGGTCTCCACTTGCGGCCGTAACCGGGCTATCCGGTGGGACCCCTCCGCCTGAATTTTCAAATCGCGAAAGCGCATAAGACACTTGCAGGTTCATCGAATCGGCCCAAGGGAACGGGTGCTTCACATTGTCGACGAGTTTCAAGTGCAATCCGTTGTAAACCGACCGGCCCACCGGCGAAAGGAATCCCAAAGGAGGCGCAAGTGGATTCAGGCCACCGAATGCGCAGTTATATCCCAATTGGGCAAGGCAACTGTGACCTCCCATGTCAGACGAAGATCCCAAGCCATGCGATGCGTAGTCACTCATGTTTGCGGGCCGGGCAGGATTCGCTCCCGTGCCCCACGACCCGCCGTCCGTTGTTCCGGTTGCAGGATCGAACAGGCAATTCAACGCCCAAGACTGGGAGACAGTCGCAGCGCCACAATCCGCCAAAGTCGCTGCGATCGCTTCCTGTGCGCCTCCCTTGTCGAAGTAGCGCACATCGCCTGCATGATTCTGATCAACTCCCAGCAGATAGTGCGTCTCTACATTTCGAACTAAGTCCACGCTTAGCACCATGCCCGGTTTCATCTCGCGTTCAAAACCAATATTCATCTGAACCGAGCGCGGTGATCGATAGGTTGGATAAAACATGGAATTTCCGGGCGCAAAGAAGCAATTCGTTCCGCCTGAACAATCATTGAGATACTGCGCAGCAAAAGCCGGGTTTGCACCATCCACACTGAATGGAGATGCGGCCACGTACGCCTGCTGCAGCCCAACAATGGCAGGCAGCGCATTCCCAATCAGCGGGAAGCTGCTTGCCCCGGGAGTTCCACAGATCGCTGCTGCAGACGCACTTCCCGGAGTGTTGATGGCTCCGCTCGCCGTCTGTAACGTAATCGGCTGACCGGGAGCGGAACAGGGCGCGAAGGACTGCAGAAATGCTCCTGTCTGCTGGCGGAACGGCGCGTCATACACCGCGTTGTTCCACAGCGACTTCTCCCAGAACAGTCCTACACCGCCGCGGAACACCATCTTGCCGGAACCGCCCGTATTCCAGGCAAAGCCAAATTGCGGTGCGAAGTTTGTATTTGGCTGCGCCACCCGGTTACCGAGGCCAGCGATTAACGAATTCAACTCTGGAATTGCCGGGTACTGACTATCAGTCCGCCCTGTATCACGGTGGTACCCGAGCCCAAACGTTAGAGCCACATTCGGTCGAATCTTCCAGGTATCACCGAGATACAAATGCAGGCGGTTGTCAGGCCCCAACTCACCTGCTGGAAAGCCAAGCGCGGACTTCGATGTCGAGTAACCGAGTCCGTTTCCCAGGACTGCCGCGTCCGCGGGGTAGTTGAAGGGGTTGGAACTTCCTCCCGGAAATGGTCCGCTCGCCGCTGCAGTGATCTCTGCCTGCGACACCTGCGAACTGATATGCGGCCCATTGCCGTAAAGAGGCATGAAACTGCTTGCGACGATGCGGTTGTATGACGCGCCGAAACGAATATTGTGCGCTCTCCACACCCGGCTACCGTCGTACTTGATCTCGAGGTCCTGTTGGGAAGTGCTCTGCGGCGCACGAAAGTTCGGTCCGGCAATCAAGCCGGTCGCACCCATAGAAATTTCCGCCTGCAGATCATTAAATGGAAGCGCGATGTTTCCAATCGTTGCATCGGCCATCTGATTCTCGAATTTCAGGAACGAGAATCGAATCGAGTTCGTGAGGTTCCACCTATCGAAATCCAGCCCGACAACGTGATTTCGCGCGATATCGGTGTTGTCGTATACCGAGTATCCCAAGCCTGACGTCGCGGCTAGCGAGTTCTTGAAATAAGAAAAGCGGTAGAACCCGCGCGCACCCTGAGTGAAGTGATAGTCCAGTCGTCCTTGGAGATTGTCTTCGTGGAACGGATCTGCAAAGGTTCCCGAGTATTGCGAAAATGGTCCAGAAACCAGAACCGGCACTTGCGCGTGCTGAAGTGTGCGCTCGCCAGCAGCGAAGAATAAGGCCTTGTCCTTGATGATTGCCCCGCCGATCCCACCTCCGTATTGACTTCGCTGGAAGGGCGTCTTCAGTCCGGGAGGCGAGGGAAGCTGGCTGGAAAACGAACTGTCCCGGAACCCACCGAACGCCTGACCGTGTATGGAGTTGGTACCGGCCTTTGTGGTGACATTGACTGCGCCAGAGGTGGTTAAGCCCGTCGATACGTCAAGTGTCGACTGGCTGACTCGGAACTGCTGAATGGCGCCAACTGGAATGTTGAGCGTTGTCGCGCCTACGACCTCATCGGATACATCTGCTCCGTCTACCTCGACCCGAGACGTCCGGCCAAACCGACTGCCGAACGAAATAGCATCGTATCCGGCCTTTGTAGGATCTAAGCTTTGCCCATCTTGAATCTGAACTCCAGGCTCGATTTGCCCCAAGCTGAGGAAGTTTCGCCCATTCAGCGGCAAATCATTGATTTGACTCAGGCTCATCTCGCCTTGCACGGTGCCCTGCTCGGTGTTGAGCTGCACCTCATTTAGCATCTTGACGTTTCCGCTGGCGGTATTATCGGCCTTGACTTCAACGGTTACTTGGGTTGGCTTGAACCCGCTGACCTCCGCTCGAACACCGTAGGACCCGGGCGCCAGATTCCCAACCGTATACACACCCCTGCTATCTGTCGTCGATGTGGAGACCTTTCCATTTGAGTCTGTGATCGACACTTTCGCCCCCGCCAGAGTTGCTCCCGAAGGGGAAGTGACAGTGCCGGAGATACTACCGGTCGCTGCGGGCGTCTGTGCTAGCAATGGGGATGAAATCAGGGTAATCATCGCCAGCAGGCTCAAGCACAACCTGCGCCGATTACCCTCCGGCAATAAAAGCTTCAGCATCATTTCCAACCTTTCAAATCTTGTCCGGAACAGAGATTTACCCGTACAGAATTCCACTCATCTCACACCACAGAAAATTCTCGGGTGCCAAACCACGGAGTCTGCAATGCTCTGAAGTAGACAATGGCGCGCTGGGAGCGATTTACGACCACCAAAGGTGATCGGGCCGCTCATCGACACTTACGCCATCTGTGCTCCAGTGCTCACTTCCTGACTCCAACTGGTGCAGTTTGTAGTAGATAAGGCTTTTTTATTTCTAAATACTGTATCTGATTTCGAAACAATGAACCAATTTGCTCGATACATTGGAATAGCGCCCGTAGAAACAAACGTGCTACCAATGTCTAAAATTCTGACTTCACTGTGTAATAGCCTGCCCGATGCCTGACGCGGTATGCAGCCGAGTCAACTTCGCCTGTGACCTTAACCTGAATTCGCCGAAATTCCGAAAATGAACTCCGTTGCGAAGGGTAGTACGCCAGCAAATATTGCGTCCGCAGCTCATCGCTTATTTTGTGGAAAGCATCGTCCAACTGGGTAACGGACGTCGCATAATAATATTTTCCGCCCGTATCTTCTGAGAGTTGAATGAGCGCATGTTCGCCACCTGTTTCACGTCCCGCGCTGTTTTCGATAGGAACGACGATGATCGAGTAAACGATAGCCTCTGCCTCTTCCGAAGCCCTCACCGCCTCTTTGTAGTCGATCTTGCTGATGGTATCGCCGCCATCGGTGATCAGGACTATCACCTTGCGCCCCTTGCGGTGATCGAGCGCTCTGGATGCCAGGTAGATCGCATCGTATAGCGCAGTCGCTGCACCCACCCGGAGGTGATCGATGCTTTCATCAATCCGCTTCAAATCCGACGTGTACCCAGGAGTCGCTTCATTCACGACTTCACTGAACGCATACACCGAGAGCGCATCGATAGGACGGATGATTTCGCGTGCAAATCGCTTGGCTGAAGCCTGTTCGAGTGGCAAATCATGTCGCGTGCTCAGGCTGGTATCGATTGCGAGGGCGATGGAGAGCGGTAAGGCCGACTCCCGGTCGAATACCTTAATCTGCTGGTCGTGATCGTCCTCTTTCAGGATGAACTTGTCTTTCGTCAATCCGCCAATAGGTGCTCCACGCTCGTCCGTGACGGTGACAAAGACGTTGACCAGGTTCACGTCAACCTTCATCGTCGTCTCGGGGTTCGACTGCTGCTCCGACGAGCGATTGGACTGACTGGCCTTCGGCTTATTCGGGCTGGGCGACTCCGGCGTCTGCTGCGCCCAAGCGCTGCACGCCAGAATGAAGCAGATGGCCGGAAGCAGGCTGATCGCGGATTTTCTCATTCGCTGATTGCTAAGTGACTGAATTATAACGTTGCAGCCCGATCACTTAGATGCGCGGCATACGAGAGGGCTGCCTGCTCATGATTGCGCTTTTGGGATTTCCTGCGGAAAAGGTTCGCCGTCTGCCCAAACAGCTCCATCCTCGAAGTATTCTTTTTTCCAGATAGGCACCGTGCGTTTTAGGGTATCAATCAGCCACCTGCAGGCCTCAAACGCAGGAGCACGATGCGCAGAAAACACTGCGATCAGAATGCTGCTTTCCCCGATCTCCAGATGTCCCAGCCGGTGTACGAGAGCAATGTTGCGAATCGGGAATCGCCGAACCGCTTCCGCTACTAGCTCTTGAAGCTTGGTCAAAGCCATGGCTTCATAAGCCTCATACTCAAGGTAAAGCGTCTTGCGGTCCCGGCTGTGATTTCGGACGATGCCGTCAAAAACAACGATTGCGCCATCCTCAGGCCGTTCCATTGGCGGAACGATATCGTGAGGCACAATACGCTCCCGCACCAGCCGCACCAGCGATTTTTCACCTGAGCCCCCGCTTACCGGAGGCAAGAACGCAACTTCATCCTCCGCTTTCAATGTGGTTTCTACTCCAACGTACTGCTGATTCACAGCTACCGCAGTCGAAGAGAGTAGCGGCGCAATCGCCGGGGCGTGAGACTTGTAGTGTTCAATAACATCGCTCACGCGCGCACCTTCCCGCAGCTGAATGTAGTCAGCGGATTTAACGGCCAATTCCTTTAATACCCCGAAAAACATCACTCGCACGTGCATCGCATTTCAGTGTATCGCGGTCCAAGCAGTCGCAATCCACCAGTTTTGGCGTGCGGCTCACAAAAAAAGGCCAGCCGAATTGGCTGGCCTGTTCTCCAAACTGCGATTGGTTAAGCTTGCGTCAGCACCCGATCATGAACCGGCTCGGGCTCTTTGATCGGCTCGGTCGGACCGTACTCATGCTTCGGATCTTTCGGCGGCGCCGCCGGAATGATCTTCGCAGCAGGACCTTCCGCCACTTCCGGCAACGAAATGCTTAACGCCTCATCGATCGTCTTCACGTAATGAACGTTCAGATTCTCAAGTTGCTCTGGCGTGAGATCTTCTTCTACGTTCATCCGGTTCTCAGCTGGCAGAATCACATCGTGCACTCCGGCACGTTTTGCCGCGAGCACCTTCTCCTTGATTCCACCCACGGGCAACACGTTTCCGCTAAGAGTGATCTCACCAGTCATCGCAATCAGGGGAGTGATGCGCTTTTTCGCCAACAGCGATACCAATGCCGTGGCCATCGTCACACCAGCAGACGGACCATCCTTCGGGATCGCTCCCGCTGGCACGTGAATGTGGAGGTCATGGTTAGCGAAAAAATCCTCCGGCACACCAAGACGGTCCGCGTTCGACCGAACCCACGTCAGAGCCGCCTGCATGGATTCCTGCATGACTTGCCCAATTTGGCCCGTCATCGTGAATCCGCCCTTACCCTTCATCGCGTTGGCCTCGACGAAAAGGACATCGCCTCCCGCCGGCGTCCAGGCTAAGCCAACTGCAACTCCCGGGCGCTCCGTTCGCTCAGCGATTTCGCCCTCGCTCCGGATCTTTATCCCACCCAGGAACTCCTGAATGATCTCCTTGTTCACGATCAATTTCTCGGTCTTGCCTTCAGCCAGGCGGCGGGCCTGCTTGCGGCAGATCGTCCCGATAGTGCGCTCGAGATTTCTGACACCCGCTTCACGCGTGTAATGCCGGATCACGTAACGCACCGCCTCGTCCGGAAACTCAATCTGTTCGGGAGCAATACCGTTTTCATCGATCTGGCGAGGGATCAGGTACTTGAACGCAATGTGCACCTTCTCCTCTTCGGTGTACCCCTGCAGTTCGATGATCTCCATGCGGTCGCGCAGAGGCTCGGCAATCGGATCGAGCATGTTGGCGGTCGTAATAAACAACACCTTCGACAAATCGAATGTCACGTCGAGGTAGTTATCACGGAACGTCGAATTCTGCTCCGGATCCAGCGCTTCAAGCAACGCCGAAGCTGGATCGCCGCGGAAGTCTCGCCCAACCTTATCAATCTCGTCGAGCATGAACACGGGATCCTTGGTCTCAGCGCGGCGAATGCCCTGAATAATCTGCCCCGGCAAAGCACCGATGTAAGTGCGCCGGTGACCGCGGATCTCGGCTTCATCATGCACACCACCGAGAGAGAGTCGAACAAACTTCCTCCCCAAGGCTCGGGCAATCGATTTCCCCAGCGAAGTCTTGCCTACTCCGGGAGGCCCGACAAAGCAAAGAATTGGCCCCTTCATGTTCGGCTTTAAGCGCCGCACAGAAAGATAATCGAGAATGCGATCCTTAACCTTTTCCAGGTCGTAGTGATCTGCATCCAGGATCTCCTTTGCCTTTGGAATCTCGATCTCTTGCCCAGAGGTCTTCGCCCACGGCAGTACCGCCAACCACTCGATGTAATTGCGAGTGAGCGAATAGTCCGCGGCCATCGGAGACATGCGCGACAGGCGGCCCAACTCTTTCAAGGCCTCTTTCTTTACCTCGTCGGGCATGCCCGCTTCTTCGATCTTCTTCTTCAGATCTTCGACGTCGCGCTGGCCTTCATCCTGCTCACCCAATTCCTTCTGAATGGCTTTCATCTGCTCGCGCAGATAGTATTCGCGCTGAGTCTGTTGCACTCGATCCTGCACTTCGCTCTGAATCTTGTTCCGTAATTGCTGAACCTCAAGTTCTTTCGCGAGATGCTGGTTGATCTTCTCGAGTCGTACGTGAATGTCGAGGGTTTCCAGCGTGTCCTGCTTGTCAGGGGTCGAAAGCGATGGGAGCGACGAGGCTATGAAGTCAACGAGCCTCCCCGGTTCGTCGATATTCATCGCTACAGTCGAGAGTTCGTCCGAGAGCGTAGGCGATCCCGCCACAATCTGCTGGAACAATGTCAGCACGTTCCGCTGCAAAGCTTCCACTTGCGATGTCGCAATTGGAGCCGCGCTCTCCGGGAGGGCAGAGTAAAACGCACTCATGAACGGCTGAAGTTGGGTAAACTCCCCTAACTTGACCCGTTCCAAGCCCTCGGCGAACACGAACAGGCTCTGATTTGGCATCTTGACTACTTTGTGAACGACCGCGGAAGTGCCCACCGTGTACAAGTCGCTCGGCTGTGGTGCATCGACGCGCGCTTCGCGCTGCGCCACCACAATGATGGTCTTGTCTTCCCCTAATGAATTGATCAACTGAACTGAACTTTCACGCCCAACCGTAAGTGGCAAAACGGCATGTGGGAACAGAACTGTGTCCCGTACCGGTAGTACCGGCAACGACTTTTGCTCGTTTGTTTCTATTGTCTTAGGAGAGCGCTCATTCGGCGTCTGCTGGCTCATGATTCTCCTTGAGTGTAACTCGCTCAAGTTTAGATGTTACCCGTTCTGAAAAGTTTCAGGTATGAGCCCGACGTATCAGGTTCCGGGTTCTACTTGCTTCAAATGCGAGCGGAATGTTTCTAAGGTGCAGAGGCTAACGCGCAGGATGCCCCCGCGCAAGCCTAAATTTTTTTATGTTCTGCCCTAGGTAACTGCCCCTCAAAAATGCAGAGTTCCACGATCTCCCGCGAAACTGCCTGGAAAGCTCGTGGAACTCAACTCTTGTACCTAAAAATGAGCTTAGAAAACGTGTTTGGCGGTATCACCCCTGACGATCAACTCGTGTAGCACCCTCTCATTACTGGATTTTATTTCGTATAGCGTTTGATCTTGGCTTGCCTTTGCTCCGAGGGGAACGAGCGTGCATTTTTCGCGGAAGATTTCCTTTCGGCCGACGCGCTCGAACGCCATGATGTGTTCTTCGCCCTGCATGCTGTGCCGGACGATGTATTCGCCGGCTGGCAACACATCATTTCCAATTCGAACCGGAGTGGAAAAGTTGATACGGCTCACTTCGTGGATACCAAGCTTGTTCTCCGAAGCAGCCGCGATTGCACAAAAAGCGAGGAGAAAAACGCCCA
>Ga0335069_10010914_pt1 | contig 12845 bp, 6 predicted proteins | sample Lox_Sample_11_FD_206714 | JGI IMG/M metagenome (GOLD analysis project Ga0335069, IMG submission 206714) | Soil microbial communities from Loxahatchee National Wildlife Refuge, Florida, United States - Lox_Sample_1.1 | ecosystem: Environmental > Terrestrial > Soil > Wetlands | place: USA: Florida... | reverse complement strand
GGAGTGTGTAGTTCACGCTGCCGACGAGGCGATTGGGGACGTTTTGATCGGAGTTTCCGTAGTCGCCGGCCAGATTGTAGGAGTTAACGAGGCTCCCCGGATTGTTCGAATTCTCATCCAGCGCGTGGCTGTAGGTGTAGGAGATTTGCGAACTCAGGTTCCTCGCTCGTGTTTCCCACATGACCTGCAAGCCGTTGTAGTGCGAGATCAGACTCGTGCGAAGCTGCCAGATCTGAGAGAAGTAGGGATAGGGCCTCCGGGTAGCGATTGCAGTGCTCCCGGGAGTTGCTTGATTGATGTCGAAGAGTCCGTCCAAGTGCACACCGTTATTACCAACGTAGGAGACGGTTAGGCGGTTGACGGCCCAAAACTGCTGCTGGAGACTGGCATGCCATTGTTCGCTATACGGGGTTTTGGCATGCGGATCGACAGCGTAGAGCGGTGCTCCCTGCGGCGCGCTCGTGGTAGCTACGGTGTGCACAAAGCCATTGGATATCCAGTTAAAGCCTGAAGCGCCATAGGTTGTGTTGTTGAATGCCCAGTAGTCGACTCCTGGGGCATTGTTCGATAGACCGCTCGAGTTGGCAACGTTGGGCGCGGCATAATAGAGCCCAAATCCGGCGTGGAACGTGGTCTTCGGTCCAACCTTGTACGCAAAGCCTAGGCGAGGGGAGATGTTGAAGTTGTTTCCCTTCACGCCTGAGCGCGAGACCTCAGCTGTGCCAACCTGGAAGATTTGTGTTGTGGAGAGGGTTGGGTCGAATTGATACATACGATCATCCACTTCAGTCCATGGCCAGCCAAGGAAGTTCTCGTACCGCACGCCAAGATTGAGTGTCAATGCGCTCGTCACCTTGTAGCTGTCTTGTCCATAGAAGGCGAGATCCAGCCTGCGGAACCCGCGCGTGCCTGGAACATACTGATAAGTTCCGCTTGTTGGTGCTCCAAGAATCAGATCGGCAAGCCCAAGCCCCGTGTAGTTGCCAGTAAAGGTCATTGAGCCGTGTTCGGCCCCGCTCTGGTACATGTTGTACTGCGAACGCACGATCTCTGTACCGACATCGAAGGAATGTTTGCGCCAGAGCCAACTCGCGTTGTCATTGACCTGATAGTTGTTTGTGCCAATTTGAGTCGGGCTATTGCCGTTGTCGCCGATGGCGGTTGAGCCTGTGATGTTGAGTACCGGCAACCCATCGCTGTGCCCGGGATCATTCGGCTTGATCACGCCGGGAATACCGAGTTGTGTGGAAAGCTGCTTGCCGGCGTCGACGTTCTGAGCGGTGATAAAGATCCGTGACCAGCCTACGCGCGCTGTGTTCAAGAGCGTCGGTGAAAAGACGTGCGTCTCACTGATCACGGCCTGATGAGCAGGTTGCTGGGCTGGGCCGCTGATGTTAGCTCCAACCAGCGGAGTCGGCAATAGGCCGGGCTGGAGGATGTCGTCGTAAGAATGGCTGTAGCGTAAGAATGCATTGTCCTTCTCGGTAAACTTATGATCGACCTTGATGTCAAAGGCATTCGCATTGTCAATGCGCTGCGGAGTGTACAAGTAGTTATTCGCCGTGGTGAAGCCGGCGCGATTGGGCGCAACTGCGCTATTGGTGAACAGGGCTACCACGTTCTGTCCAACCTTTGACTGAGCAGAAGCCAGGTAGGAGGCCGGAATCACGTTGCCTGGGAACGGCGCTTTGGTCACCGGGTCATGGATCTTCGTGGCGTAGAGGGAAAAGTCACCGACGCCTCGAGGTCCCCAGGCCGGCACGGTGTCGACGAAGGTAAGGCCTTGGCTGGTGCGCTGACCGGCATAGTCCACGAAGAAGAATGTTTGCGGATTGCTCGAACGGAAGACTGGACCGCCGAGCGTCGCGCCGAAGGAGTTCATTCGAAATCCGGGCTTGGTCGTGTCGAAGTAGTTCTTCGCGTCGAGCACGGAATTTCGGAAGAAGTCAAACACCTCGCCGTGATAGTGCTCGGTGCCGGATTTGAAGACGAGGTTGATGATGCCGCCCGCGGCGCGCCCATATCTCGCATCCGCGTCGGTGGTCTCTTCGCGAAATTCCTCCACCGCGTCGATCGGGGGAAAGATCACAACGCCGAGCCCATTGTGGTTTTCGTTATCGCCGATGCCATCGAGGAGAAAGCGATTGTCCGTCATGCGCTGTCCGTTCATCGAATAGGCTGATGGGCCGCGCTGCTGTGCGTAGGGGATGCTGCCTGTCAGCTGCGATTGCCCGGGGACGACGCCTGCCCCGAGTCCGAGCAGTTCAGTAAAGTTGCGGCCGTTGAGAGGCAGATTGTGGACTGCTTCCTCCGTTCGCAGGCTCGAGACCGTTGAGGTATCAGTATCAAACTGAACTGTGGATGCCTTCACTTCCACCGTTTCAGTTCCACCCTGAACTCCGAGGCTCGCGTCGGCGCGTATGCGTTGAGACACTTCCAAACGAACATTCTCGAGGGCCGTCTCCAGGCCAGGCGCCTCGATCTTCACCTCGTATTCTCCCGGATCGAGAGGAGGCGCAACAAACAGGCCCTCTGCGTCGGTGCGCGTGAGCGTCCGGACTTTGGTTCTGAGATTAACGATCGTAACCGTGGCATTACTCACGACCGCACCGGTGCGGTCGGTGACGAGTCCGGTGATGGTTCCCTTTTCGACTTGCGCGAACAACAATGAACTCGTGACAAGTGCCAAGAGTGTGATGATGAGAACATACGAACGATGAAGAACGGTGATTCTTATACCTTGCATCTTTGCCTCCAAAAGCAAATGGCCCACGAACCGAGTCGTGGGCCAAGCGAGTCAGCGAGTCGCTCGCTAGTCGGATGAAATCACGGGCGCACATTTCTCCACGACGTGAAATGCAGCCATTGGAAGTGGTAATAAGGTTGGACAACAACACGACGGATTGCGATGAAAAGACACGAGTGTGCTCCCTGTAAGCAAAGAAGCGAATCTTGAAGCGAAAGGGCCAAGAGCGCGGTCGGGAGCGTACGGCAGGAGATGTCCTGCTCGGTTAAGCTCGATCGGCGCCCACAGCCGGATGCTCAATATAAGTTTTGGAAGTGTCTAGGAGAGGAAAATGACGCGTCGTCAACAACAGCCACTGGCGCGGCTGGATTTCCGCGCTGCGGAAATCGGGAGGGCAATGCTGTGCAGTGAAGTACGCATCTTGCTCTATATCGCCACAGATTCGGCGCAGTGTCAACTCCGGCCGAGCAGAAGATCGTCTCCCGTGTGCATCTGCCTTTAAACAGACCGCAAATCGTCCAGGCATGGCGCGGCCTTGACATAAAAGCTCGCTCCATGCAAGATCAGACCATCCCTTTTGCATTTGGGAGATCTAGTCCTGTGACTTCCAGCAGGAACGGGCGTATGAAGAACCTCGTCTCATTCCGCACTTGTTGTTGCTCCTGTCGTTCCATCGGCAGTTGAGCGAGCTCGCGGAAATGCGCCAGAAAGACGGATTCGACCGAATCCACCTCTGAGATGTGCAGCATGCCCCGGGTTCACCCCGCGGAGTTCTGATCAGCACAACCCCTCAGGAAGCGCAACGCATGAAGCCGTTCCATATCATGGCCAAGCCGCATGGGCCGATCTGCAATCTTGATTGCACCTACTGCTACTACCTTGAAAAAGAGAATCTCTATGGCAAAAGCGGCCGCGATTATCAAATGCGCGACGAGGTCCTCGATAGCTACATCCGCCAATACATTGATTCGCAACCAGGCGATTACGTAAGCTTCGCCTGGCAAGGCGGCGAACCGACGCTGCTGGGCGTTCCGTTTTTTGAGCGCGTTGTCGAGTTGCAGCGGCGCTATGCCAACGGCAAGAAAATCGACAATGCCTTTCAGACCAACGGAACACTGTTAGACGACGAATGGGGCGCATTCTTCGCGCGCAACAAATTTCTAATCGGTCTCTCTGTGGATGGACCGCAAGATATTCACGATGCCTATCGCGTGGATAAGGGCGGACAGCCGATATTTGCGCGCGTCATGCGTGGACTCGACTTCCTGAAGAAGCACGGCGTCGAGTTCAACACGCTCACAGTGATCAACCGCAAGAATTCCTATCGCGCGCTCGAAGTCTATCGATTCCTCAAGCACATCGGAAGCAAATACCTGCAGTTCATCCCGATTGTGGAACAGCTTGCCGAACAGCCTGACTCGAACGGCCTCGTCTTGATCAAGCCCTTTTCGCGGCAAAAGGCAGCGGTCTCAGACTGGTCGGTCGAGACGCTGCAATTCGGCAAATTCCTGACCACCATCTTCGATGAATGGGTCCAACGCGACGTGGGCCGCGTCTTCGTGCAGATCTTCGATGTGGCGCTCGAATCGTGGGCGCGAGTTCCTCAAAGCCTCTGCGTGTTTGCTCCCAAGTGCGGGAAGGCCCTGGCCGTTGAGCACAACGGCGATCTCTACTCGTGCGATCACTTTGTGTACCCAGACAACAAGCTTGGCAATATTCTTGATCGGACCATGGCGAGCCTCGTTAACTCCTCTCAGCAATCCCGTTTTGGAAACGCGAAAGAAGCCGGACTTCCTTCAGACTGCCGGCAGTGCGATGTGCGCTTTGCCTGCAACGGGGAGTGCCCCAAGCACCGCTTTACTACAACGTCTAGCGGTGAATACGGCCTGAACTACCTATGCGCCGGCTACAAGCACTTCTTCCATCACATTGATCCGTACATGCAGTTTATGGCCAATGAGCTGAGGACGGATGGCGCGCCGGCGCGAGTCATGGAGTGGGCACGGCTGCGGAGTTCGCCTTCTGCACCCGGTCTCACGAACGCGAGGAGGAGCAACGATGTCTTCTCGCACCTATAGCGGTTTCCGCTGTTGACTCTGAACCCCTCTTGCCTTTGACGCGAGGTCACGTTTGCGTGCGCGTGCGCCGGCTGTGTCTAAACATCCATCCGCAATTACGTCATTCACTCTCGGAGACCATGCAATGAATCTCACGAAGCATCTTGGCCTGTTTTTGACTGGAACGCTGGCCTCACAAATGGCAACACCTGGAGTTGCCCAAGAGATCGCCCAGGTTCCGCGATGGGCCACCGCACCCAAACATCAGGCTCCTGCGCAATCGTGGCCTGAACAGCCAAAGGCTCCGGCCGGCGCTCCGAACGTTGTTCTGATCCTTCTCGATGATGTGGGTTTCGGCGCAACCAGTGCTTTGGGCGGACCGGTATCCACACCCACCTTCGAGCGGCTCGCGGCGAATGGCTTGCGTTACAACAGCTTTCACATGAACGCCCTCTGCTCGCCCACCCGTGCGGCGCTACTCACGGGGCGCAACAACCACCAGGTTGGTTTTGGATCCATTGCTGAGTGGTCTGCGCCGTATCCGGGATACAACACGGTGATCCCTAAAAGCGCGGCAACCGTTGCAGAAGTGTTGAAGGAAAACGGCTATTCGACGTCAGCTTATGGAAAATGGCACAACACGCCCATGTGGGAGGTTACGCCGGCGGGACCATTCGATCACTGGCCGACGGGCTTGGGCTTCGAACATTTTTATGGTTTCAACCAAGCCGCGGACAGCCAATACTATCCTCGCCTCTTTAATGACACCACGCCGGTCGAGCCCTCAAAAACGCCTCAGGAGGGCTATCACTTCACCACCGACATCACCGATAACGCGATCAACTGGCTCCATCAACACGACGCAGTGGCCAACGACAAGCCCTTTTTCATCTACTACGCCACCGGCGCGACCCACACTCCGCACCATGTGGACAAGAGATGGATCGAGAAGTACAAGGGCAAGTTCGATGGTGGATGGGATGCAATTCGTAAGGAGGTCTTCGAGCGCCAAAAGAAGCTCGGCATTATTCCCGCGAATGCTGAGTTCACACCGCGGCCCGACAGCCTGCCCGACTGGGATTCTTTGACTCCAAAACAGAAGAATCTTTTCGCGCACGAAGCCGAGGTCTATGCCGGCTTCCTTGAGCAGACCGACTACGAGGTGGGCCGTCTTCTGCATGCGATTAAAGAGGAAGGCAAGGAAGATAACACGCTCGTATTCGCCATCATCGGTGACAACGGCGCCAGTGCCGAAGGGGGCCTGGAAGGCACCGATGCCCGCGACGTGAACGGCAACAAGAAGTCAGTCGACGACCGGGAAAATGTCTATGACTTGCTGGGGAGCGAACTCTACTACAACCACTACGCCGCATCGTGGGCCTGGGCTCTTAACTCCCCATTCGTCGGCACGAAGCAGGATGCTTCGCATCTGGGGGGCACGACCGATCCGCTCATCATCAGTTGGCCGGGGCACATCAAGGACGTGGGCGGTATTCGTGGGCAATTCTCACATGTGAACGATATTGCGCCAACGATCTACGAACTGACGGGCGCAAAGTTTCCTGAGGAAGTTGGCGGGGTGAAGCAGATTCCTCTCGAAGGCAAGAGTTTGGCGTACACATTCGACCATCCCGATGCGCCAACGAGACACACACTGCAGTACTTCACTACCAGCGGCAACCGTGCGATCTACAAAGACGGCTGGTGGGCGGGTGATCGCTATCAATGGACTTGGGAACAGAACTACAGTCTCGCAGGAACCGACAACTACGACGTACGGCCCTGGGAACTCTACAACCTGAGTGAAGACTTCAGCCAGGCACATAACCTCGCAGACAAGAATCCCGAAAAACTCAAGGAACTGATCAAAGTCTTCGACGAGGAGGCGCAGCGCAATCACGCGTATCCTATCTTGCCGGGTCGACAGCTGTACCCTCAAGGCTCTGCCGCAGGGCAAACGGTCTTTGCCTATCGAAGCGGGGTCTATCGGCTCAACGCCTATGGTGCTCCTGCTCTCACCGGGAGGCCGTATGCAATCGATGCGGAGATCGATGTTCCTCTCAGCGAGAAGGTAAATGGCGTCATTCTCGCCCAGGGCGGCGAATTGGGCGGCATCTCGCTCTTTTTGAAAGACAACCTCGTCTACTTCGAGATCAACGCCTATACCACTCGCTCTGGGCAGCTTGTCGCGACCTCTCCTCTGCCTCCGGGCAAGTCTCATATCGAATTGAGTGTGACGCCGGATTCAGTTTCCGAGGCGGCCGCGACGGCAACAACGCCGCGCAAACCATCTGCGGGTGTGGCGCGTTTGAAGGTCAATGGCCAGTCAGCAGGCGAGGCCCGCTTTGTGAACGTGAACATCTCGCCCAACGAAACATTCGATATTGGCAGCGATCTCGGTTCGCCGGTGAGCGGGGATTACAAATCGCCGAACGCATTTACCGGCAAAATCGATCGCGTTACGGTCGAGCTGAAATAGCGACCGGCGCTTTCAACTCGGGCAGAAGCAGAACCTCCAACATGCAATCGAGTCATCACCACTAACAAAACCATGAGGATCTCAATGAACGAAAATCTGATTCAAAAGGCGCTGACCTCAGCGCTCATCCTGACCACAGGTGCAGGCACAACTCTCCCGGCCCAATCGGGCAGTCAACAAGCAGATCAGCCCTACCAGGGCGTCGTCGGGCGCACCTTGGATGATTCGAAAGAATGGTGGCCGGAGCCGGTGAAAGCTCCCAAAGATGCCCCCAATGTCGTATGGATTCTGATCGACGATGTGGGCTTCGGTGCCTCCGCCACCTTCGGCGGACTCATCAATACGCCCACATTCGATTCGCTTGCCAACAACGGCCTGCGCTATACGAACTTTCATACCTGCGCGATCTGCGCGCCCACGCGGTCGGCGCTGCTGACGGGCCGTAACAGCGCCTCCGTGCATGAATCTGGCTTCTCGCATGTATCGGCCTCGGCGGGATTCCCTGGGTGGGATGGCCGCGTGCCGTCCACGGCAGGCACGATCGCCGAGATTCTGCGCGACAACGGCTACAACACATTCGCGGTGGGCAAGTATGGCATCACGCCGGACGAGGAGGCTTCGGATCTTGGTCCATTCGATCATTGGCCAACCGGGAAGGGCTTCGATCACTTCTTTGGCTTCCTCGGTTCTCAAACCGATCAATACAAGCCCGATCTCGTGGAGGACCAGGCGCACGTTCGCCCCGACGGCCGCCACCTGAACGACCAAATTACTGACAAGGCAATTTCCTATATCGATCGCCAGAAGAAGATTGATGCGAGCAAGCCCTTCTTCCTCTACTACGCTCCGGGCGCGACGCACGCTCCCCATCAGGTCGATAAATACTGGAGTGATCTGTACAAGGGAAAGTTCGACAAGGGATGGGATGCCTATCGCGAAGAGGTCTTCGAGCGGCAGAAGAAGCTTGGCGTGATCCCAGCCAACGCAAAATTGCCCGAGCGCAACCCGAACGTCAAGGCATGGGATTCATTGTCGCCGGAGGAGAAAAAGCTCTACGCGCACTTCATGGAGGTCTACGCCGGTTACTTGACCTATACGGACTTTGAAGTCGGTCGCTTGGTCAATCACCTGAAGGAACTCGGGCAGCTAGACAATACCCTGATCTTCATCTCGATCGGGGACAACGGCGCCAGCAAGGAAGGTACGCAGAACGGCGTCATCGATCGTGCCCTTCGCGGTAAGCCAATTACAGAGCAGGAGAATCTTGCCAACAACATTGCCAAGAGCGACGAGATCGGAACGCCTGAGGCCACCAATGGGAACTATCCGCTCGGCTGGGCGCAGGCCGCTGACACTCCTTTCAAATACTGGAAGGAAGATGCCAACAGCGAAGGAGGAACCCACAATCCGCTCATCGTTTATTGGCCCAAGGGGATCAAGGAAAGAGGAGGAATCCGCAACCAGTACAGCCATGTGATCGATGTGCTGCCGACAACTCTCGATCTGGTCGGCGTCAAGGCTCCCGAAGAAATTCGGGGCATCAAGCAGCAACCCATTGAAGGCTTTTCTTTCGCCGATTCACTGAATGACGCCAATGCTCCGTGGCATCACACCGAACAGTACTATTACATCTTCGGTTCGCGATCCATCTATAAGGATGGCTGGAAGGCCGAGCTCGCATACCCGAACGAGGTTCTCGTCAACTTCGCTGCGAAGAATCCGCCGCTGGACGAAAGCAAGTGGGAACTCTACAACCTCAATGAGGATCCTACAGAACGGGTCGATCTGGCCAAGAACAATCCGCAGAGGCTGGAGGAGCTGAAAGCCGAATTCGAGAAACAAGCCCAAGAGCATCACCTCTACCCGTACATCACCTTCGACGACATGTATAACCATCGCATTCATCACACGTACTTGCCTCAGTGGTTGATCGATCAACCCAAGAGTGCGAGTCAGGACAGCGGTAAGAAATAAGCCTGGTATGGCCACATCTTGCAGATTGCACCGCGCGGAGTGTGGCCATACCTCCGAGACCTTCACGGCCTCAAGGTCGCGCTCCGGATGAAAGACCGCGTTTACGGAAATTGCCGTGAGCCAAATCACGCGTGCTTTTGGAGCGGTTGCGGCCCGCGGCAACGGCCGCGTCAAGCTGCTCCGTCTGCACTGATGAAGTCAGCCCATCGTCGTCTTCGAACTGGCGTCACGGAGACCCGCCTCGCGCATCAGTGGTCCACCCGCGACGAGAGTGCGTGTTGAATCGGTTCAGAATCGAACTCGATCGCAAAAACAGTGATCAACTCGTCGGGCGACTGTCGCGGAAGACCGGAGAGTATGAGCTGCCGCCCTTTCTGCGCATAAGAGATATCTTTGCCAGATGCCAGGTGTTTTACTGAACGGGCTGGTTTTGTGACTCCGCCAATGCTGATTACATCGCCCGGCCAGTAAAAGACGTGCACATAGAGCGTATTGCCGCGGCAGGTAAAGCCGCAAATATCCCCATGGAGGAACTTACATCGCCTGGTGTCATAAATGGAGGCTTCGTTGTCCCGAGTCCAGCTTCCCACCTGGTGAAGGATGTTAAGACATGGCTCGGGGATCGAGCCATCCGCGCGCGGACCAATGTTAAGAAGATAATTCCCACCGCTGGCTGAGCAACCGATCAGGTTCTGCACCAGATGATGGGGTCGTTTCCAGTTCTGGTCCCCAGGAACAAAACCCCAGCAATCATTGAGAGTCATACAAGCTTCCCAGTCACCACTGGTTGGCTTCACATCTTGCTCAGGAGTGGAGAAATCACCTGAGATACCGTTCCGATTGTTTACCACAATCTCGGGCTGAAGCTCGAAGACCATCTGGTTGAGCTTTTCAGATTCCCATCCAACCGCATCCAAAGGCACTGCCATGTCGTACCAGAGAATGTCTATCTTTCCGTATTGAGTGAGCAATTCGCGGATTTGGCCGTGCGTATATGCGACAAACCGTTTACGCGCACGTTCGTCCACTTTGCAGGTGCGCCAATCAGGATGATGCCAGTCCATGAGCGAGTAATAGAATCCAACGCGCAGGCCTTCGGCCCGAGCCGCGTCGACAAACTCTGCCACCAGATCGCGACCAACGGCATGTTTAGGCGCGCAATAGTCAGTCAGTTGGGAGTTGAACAGACAAAACCCTTCGTGATGCTTCGTCGTCAGCACGATGTACTTCATCCCGGCTGCACGTGCCAGACGGGACCACGACCGGGCAACATCCTTCTGCGGCTGAAACTGATCAGCGAGTTGGGTGTACTCGGATAGGGGAATGTCCTCATCGCCCATGGCCCACGCATCGCGGCCTAACAAACTGTAGAGCCCCCAATGAACGAACATGCCGAAGCGAGCGGCTCGCCACCAGGAGATCCGTTCTTCGTGGCGCGCGGGCGGGACATCTTCTACACTAGCCAGCTCCGCAGAAGATGCCACCCTTGGAAGAGCAGCGGTCGATGCCACCGAAAGGAGGTATTTCAGCGAGTCGCGTCGAGAGAAGCTTGGAGTGCTCAAGGCATTGTTCCGTACGTCAGTTTTCAGTCTTTGGTTGCTCGGACCCGGCGTTTGGCACATTCTTTGCATCGCGGAGAGCTTTCTGGCGATCGAACTCTCGTCTCGACTGCTCGGCCATGCCAAGTTTTTGATAGGCACGGCCAAGAAAGAAATGGGCATATTCGTTTTGTGGATCGAGCTTTACTGCTCGTTCGAGAAAGCCGCGGGCAAGACCCGGCTCATCCCTTTGCAGTTCGATCTCGCCCAGCATGAGATATCCCCCCGTGAATGAGTCATTCAGCCATAGCGCTTGTTTCAGCGCCTGCTCGGCCTCTCCATACCGCTGCAAACGCATGTAGGCCTCACCTTCGCGCCAGTAGACGAGCCATACGGAAGGATTCACAATCAATTCCTGCTGAAACTCCGCAAGCGCCTCGGCAGAATCGCCGCGCGTCAGATCTATCTCGCCCAGAATGAAGTGAGCCATTGCAAGACGTTGATCCAACTGGAGGGCCTTCTGAAGCTCGGGAATGGCGGCATCGTCCATCTTCTGGCCAACCATCATCTTTCCTAGCAAGAAATGGGCCATCGCGCTGTCGGGTGAGACTGCAAACATGCTGGCGAATGAACCGCGCGCCTTCTCGAAATCTTGTAGCCGCATATAGCAAAGGCCGAGAAGATGCTCCGCGTCTGCTTGTCCCTCAGTTAAATGTGGAGTGACTGCGGCTAAAAGCGATGCCGCCCGCTGCACTTGACCAGAACCGAAATCGGCGATCGCCAACAGTTGCGTCGATTCCCAATCATCGGAATTCTGCTTTACTGCCACTTCGAGGTGCTGAATCGCCGAAGAGAGGTCTCGGGTCTCGTAATACGCTTTGCCGAGCTTTGCGTCCACCCCAGGCACAGGAGGTTGCTTTCCGGCAAAAGGAAGGAGAAGCGAGATGGCCTGTTCCGGATGGCCTTCCTTAATGAGACGATCGACCTCGGCAAGGGGCGCCGCGCTCGCTGGATGGGAGGCTTGCGCCTGGCTACTCCTTGGCACGGTCGCAATGATGCAAAGAGACAACAGAGCCGCAGAGCAGAAGGCGCGATGCCCCGCACCGTACAGCGGGGTCGTCCGCTTACCCATACGCTCCAGCATGGTACAGGGTGGCTGCATGCTATTTTGCAGTTCTTGGACCCAAGAGGATTTGCACTGAACAAGAGTGCGAATCCTCTTGGATCTGTCCTGCAATGTCCCCTCTTGCACGACATTGTCAACATCCAAGGTCTCACATGCAACAACCCCTGCGGCTAGAACTCGAATCGCAGTCCAAAATCCAGTTGGCGCATGGCGGCATTCGATTGCATGCCTTGAATAACTCCGGCATTCGAACAGTCGACACACCCGCCCGGGTTTCCGAGATTCACGTGGTTGAAAAGATTGAAAGCGTCCACCCGGAATTCGGCATTAAACTTCTCCGGCACAAACGAAAACGCCTTGATCAGGCTGCCATTGGTTTGCGTCCACCGCGGTCCAAGCACTGAGTTTCGAACATCGCTGCCGAAAGTTCCAATCTGCGGACGTCTCCAGGGACCGCTCGTTTGGCCGTTAGCAGCCATCGGAGAGGGCGCAATCGCATACCAGTTGTTGCGGTTCTGACCGTGGACAGATGTACTGCCAATCTTGTCTGGATGACAGCTGCCCACGTCGTTGTCTTCCCCACATTCACCGTATGACGTATTGAAGCCCTGCGCACTCATCCACGACGTGCTATCGGTGATAGTCCAGCCTCCGATAATCGTATCGAGTACCCTGTTGCTGTTCGGAAAGAACAGCCGGCCACGGCCAAACGGAAGCTGGGTAATGTTGGACACCATCAGGACATGATTCCTCTGCCAGTCTGGCCGCCCATACCACAGATTGCGATCGATATCGAAGTAGGGTGAATCGTGGCTCTTCGCGTGAGAGTAGGTGTAATTTGCCAGGAACTGATATCCGTGCCCGAGACGCTTCTCCAGCTTGTTTTGGAGCGAATTGTAGTGATCGTCAGTGTTATTTCCGAAGT